>Ga0209489_100787_pt1 | contig 62893 bp, 29 predicted proteins | sample SiratrowhiteBW_FD_187527 | JGI IMG/M metagenome (GOLD analysis project Ga0209489, IMG submission 187527) | Root nodule microbial communities of legume samples collected from California, USA - Siratro white BW (SPAdes) (version 2) | ecosystem: Host-associated > Plants > Roots > Nodule | place... | reverse complement strand
TAAATAGATGCAAGTATGCTCTACACTCGCCTCTTATGAGGATCTTGTGTATCAGAAAGCTTCCGATCCTTTGAACCGTTTATGATAGTACTCTCTCTAGTAAGGATTTGAGATAGTCATAATTGGTCGTTTAAGCCATGGAGGCGCTGTTGAGACCTGAGGGACTATGCTCGTTTCCTTATAGGGAGGTTCTGTCCGAAATGGTATCAGAGCAGACAAAGTTGAGGAAGAAAGGATGTGAAGGGTGGTGGAAGATATTATGATGTATGAAATGTTTTAAAAAGGATTAAATGATAAATTTGCCTAGACTATAGAAATGCAGGAAGATGATATAGAGGTGCAGGAAGAAGCAATCTACAGACTGTGATAGAGAAAGTCATATAATAAGTAACGGCCCAATAAAATTATGCAAAATAATTTAAATATTAGGGACAATTACATTATGCACCCTAGGTTTTAAATCTGCAGTTCTGGAATGAGGAAATGACAAAACTATCCTTGATAAAAAAATATTCTAAAGTCTTTAATTTGATATGTATTTATGAATTCAGAAATATCTTTCCTACGATCTAAATGTTTTGACACGTTGATCAATAAACAAATAGAATTAAGCAAAGTGGTTCATCATAGGAAAACGGATTGAAATTTTTTATCACTCAAAGAGACAATCTTTCAACTTCTTTCAATTTTTGTTTTTAAAATTTTATATTTTTAAAATTATATTAAAAACACATTTTATCATGTAAATGTTTTTCTAGTTTTTTAATTGATTAACTAATATAAATTAAAATAATTATTATCTTTACATATTAAATAACTTTATTATAATTAATAATTAGAATTTAATTTGTAGGTATTAATGATTTATGTTACAACATTATTACATATTTATTTCTTTTAAATAATATAATGCAGAAAATTATTTTTTATATTATATTATATTATATTTTAATTTTTAATTTAAAAAAAAATAGACTGGCCAACCACCAATTTCATTTTGCTTTTGGCTCCTTAGTTGAGAAGGACAGATAAAAAGGGACTCCCGAGTTAAAAATACCAAACCTAAACCTTAATACAGACCAAGTCTCACTTTGCCATCCCGATTAATTACGGGTAAAAAAATATATACTATTTATATGTTTACCTATTGATTTTCTTTATTGCTTTAAATTTTATTTATATGTTATTTTTAGTGATAACATCATAAATTTCACCATATGAGAAAGATCAAGGGAAGGTACAAATCTTTTATTGTGGTAAACTCTTTATTGATGAAAATATGTTTTGGAGTTTGTATTTCTTTAGTAACTAAAATCACCAAATTGTGACAATTGATTTAATACCTTACATGTATACTAAAATTTTTGCTTACATGTCAAAATTTGTTCTTACTAATATGTTTTATTTTTATTTTCTATTAATTGCTTGCTTGCTGTTGCTTTTTCGACGTGTTTACGTTATATTGCTCCTTTAAGTCTAGAAATTGAAACAAAATATTCTTGAAGAGTTTCATTTTTTTATTGTTCTTGGTGAAGAAACAAGAATTTCTTCTAATAAAAAGAATAAACAAAAGAAAGGAGAAAAGGTTGGAACTAAACATAAGTATTTTCTCTGGAAAATAGAAGCATAATTCGGTAAAGATATGAATGCTATTGTGAATTTGTTGTTGATGAAACAAACAAGGCAAAGTAATATCTGTTGCAGTACTTTAAAACACAGACCTTTTTCTTCTTGCATCCCATTACTAAATGCACTTCCATATTAATAGAAATATCTTTCCTCACTCCACTATGTTGGTATTGTTATTGCTGTCATCTTCGTTGTTATACTTTTATTCTCCATTGCATTTTTTGAGAAAATGAAGAAAAGAAAAAACTCTCTCAAAACCTTCTTCCAGAAGTTATCATGTATATTTTGGAAAACTTAGTTAGAAAATACAAAATGTATTCTGAAAAGCTTACTATGAATGGTATTTCATATATTCTAGAAAATATGTTTCAAAAATTTTATTCTAGATATTCTATAAATTTTTTTTTGGAAGATTGTAGTTCGGAAGTCACTTCTGAAAAATGGTAAATGTCATTTTAAAAATAAAAGGACCGCAGTTAGAAATTACGGGAGTGCAAGAAGAAAAAACCTAAAAATTGGTATAATGTTGAAGTGTTTGATAATCGGAATACACTCCCACGGACTACTTCTTCCTGCACCTCCAAGCCTTATCTCTAAAATTTTTAAAAGTTCTAACACTTTCATCATTTCAATTTCAAAATGTATATTTGGAGTAAGAATGTGTTATAGAACAACTTATTCTAAAATATGTTGATTGAATTTTAGAATTAAGCATTTTGTAAGTCAATAAAATGTTTCGGAATAAATTGTTTCAAAATAAATTTGAAGAATGAGAATATATTACAAAACAATTTGTTTCCGAACTTGTTGATTAAGTTTTGAAATTGAACATTTCATGGGTAAGTATCCTAAAATTAACTGTTATAGAATGGATTTCTACTATATTATTATTTTAGAATAAGGTATTTCGGTAATTTAAAAGAATTTATTCCAAAAATTAATATATAATTTTGAAACAAATAATTTCAGAATAAGTTTTTTGAGTTACAAAATTTCGAAACAATAATTTTTGAAATTAGAGGTGAGGGTGCCTGAAAAAAAAAAAAAAAAAGACTTAGAAGGTGCAGGAAGTAGCTGTCACTCCCATGATATAATATTTTGGACTTTGAAGCCCATCTAGTTTTCTTAGTTCCAAGCATGTAAAAGAAATACGATACGTGCTTACTATTTAGTAGTTTCTTTTTTCTTTTTTTTTTTATACAAATGGTGCAACTCATTGATCCATTAGCATAAATTTCAGTCCCAAAAAGAGCATAAAATAAGGGCAAAACCAAAAGGGTGAAAGTAAATAGGAATTGTGACAAATAGATAATTGAATGAAAAAACTGAATGTCTTAAGTAATAAATTTATATCGAGTAAAACATATATTAATTAAATTATATATATATATATATTATATGTAATGTATATATCATAATATAAAATATTATTTTTCGCTTTAATTATATTAATTAATACTTTTCATTTTAGCACTAAACTAACTATATTGATTATATCAGCTAAAAAGGAGAGTTAGAAGATATCAGTAATTTATAAGTAATAAAACAATTACAGGCACTACAAATATAATTAAACACAAAGAATATTTAAGGATTTAAGAGACGTTTACTTAAATATTTTGTAATAATTAAAATTTATTTGTGTGTACATTAATATACAAAATAGTATATTAAAACACAACATTGTATAGGTGAAAAGGGGTGAAAATTTTAGCCCATTACTTTATCAACTTACCTTGTTATCATATCATTTAAAAAAAAAGTGAAATAAAAAAACATCAAAATATATGATTGTTACTTTTATTAGTTTATTTCAAAATTAATTTTCGAATACTAATAAAAATTATGTTTATTAGTATTAGAAAATTAGACAAAATTATTCATGTATTTCACCTCTTTTTAATTAATTTTGTTTATTTAAATTAATTATATGAAATGAATTAGTTAATTTATTTTCCCCCAAATCAAATGCGACAGAGCAAGTTCTTAACATTTTTTAAGGGTGTATGCGGTGACCCATTTAATATTATCCATTTTATTAAATTAAATGTATTTACTTTTTATTCAGTAAATGATAAATAATTGCATTTTTATAGTGCACAAAATTAATTAAATTTTAATTAATACTGACTTTAATGTGTGTAATATTTAGTATTTCATAAAATTATATGAAAAATATCAGACAACAATAAAAATAATGAATATACTCTTTTATGTATATCTGGATATTTAATATTTCGTAAATGTTAAATGCCACAATAATGGTTTCTATATATATATATATATATATATATATATATATATATATATATATATATATATATATATATATATATATATATATATTGACAAACATGTTATTATATAATCTAGTTTAATTAGTGAAATAACATGTTAAAAGGAGATTACTAGAGTTTTCAAATTTTTTTCATAGATGTTTTAGAGAAGAGATATGAAAGGGAAAATAATCTAATTAACTATCACCAATACCACTAAAAGACTTTTTCATAGTAACTGCTTCCAGTAAAAATAGTGTAGAAATTTAACAAGATAGACCCTTTACAAATATATCAAAATAAAAATAAAAGCTAATCTTTATATTGATTCACCTAATTTTTGAATTTGAACTAATTTAAAGAAAAACTCTCGAATGTTCTAATTTAATCAAAATATATATTATAAAAAATAATATTTTTTTTTTCACTTTCAGCTTACATCCCTTTTAATCTCAAGTAGTTTTTTACTTATCCTAGTTTTTTAGTTACCACTTATCCTAGTTACAAAAAGAATGTTTATGATTTTCTTTAAAGATTTTATTTATCTGTAAAACTTGTATGATGTTTATATATATATGTTTATATATATATATATATATATAAGTTCCAATAATATGTTTGTTGTAAGATGATTATTAAGATTATTAGAGTATTAAAGTAAATCTTCATATTTTTTATAAGAGTTATCTTAAGAAAAGTTTATTTCTTTTATCATTATTTTATTTTGGTATATTTCTGACAGTACTTATTATTTATTATTTACAGGATAAAATATAAAAAATATATCTCATGAATAATAGATAATATTTTTTATATGTGATATTATTATAGTTAAAAGATTATTATAATTTGTTATTATCTGCTTAAAAAATCTACTATATTAAATATATATTAGATTTTATTTAATTTAGTAAATATTGAAGAATATTTATTATTGGAAGATATCTTATTTAATATTTTATTCCTTATAATTTAATTTATTTGTTTGCATAAAAATCTTACCCACCATCCAAATCTTAACGGATAAAATATTATGGTTAATAAATATCGTAACGGATATAAATAATTTTCAGTTTCAAGTTATACTATTTTACAGAAATGAATAAAAATAGAGAATATTTTATTTATAATATCAATTTTTTTTATGTTAATTGAATTTGAATAAATAATTTTGTAATAAAATATATTTTTTTAAAAGGAAAAATATTATACGTAATCATTTATGTAAAAATAGTTTGTTTTGATTTTAAAAGATTATACTATAAGATAACATATTTATTTATTTAGGTTGTGACGAGCAATTGTGTTAAATTGTGAGAGATTTTCAAATTCTGTTACATTTCTTCTTCTTCACTCTCACATGGACTTCACAGAAAACTTCACCCTCTGGTCGGAGCAACGCCGTGAATTCGCGGCCGTGGAGGCCATGGAATCCGACCTCGACATCGCCTATCGCCTCCAGTTGCAGGAGGCTCTCGAGGCCTCCCTCTCCTTGCATCCCTCCTCCTCTTCCGCGGTTATTGAACAGCCTATCTCCGACGACGAAGGCGCGCTGAACGTGACGTCGCTGCAGAGCGAGGAGCTGACGCGTCTTGAGAGCGAGATTAAGGACTATGAGCAGAGCAGGAGGGAAATCCAGACGATAATGGAGGATATTAGCCGAAGGTTCCATGACGAGAAGGTGGCGCGAGAGATTTCGACGATTTCTGAGGTGGATTGGCAGGAATGGGGCGATAACTTTGAGAAACCGTTCGGCGAGGGTTCGTCGTCGTCGTCGTCGGGGAGGGCGGAGGAAGACTTGGTTAGGGTTTACTTGAAGGGTTTGGTGAGCGAGGAAAACGTGAGGGGGGAGAGCGTTGTGTTGTCTGGGCTAGGGGTTGCGATTTGTGACCTTAGTGATAATTTGTTATTCGAGGTTTCTAAGTCGGCGGTTGCGAATGGAATTAGCAAGGTCGTTGCGGAGATGAAGGCGTTGGTTGAAGCCTTGAATTTGGCCCTTGCTTTGAACTTCAAGCGCGTCGTATACTATTCCGATTATTATCCGCTTTTCCAATATGTGAGTCTTTATGAACGTGATTGTGGTTAAATATACATATTTTTAAGCAATAATCGTTTACTTGTGAGTTACGTTCAAATAGGGCGATGTAGGTTCTTTATTTATGAAAATGTGGCATGTGTGGACCTTTTTTCGTGCATGCGGGAGGAGACAGATTTTTGTCTTAGAATCAAAAGGTCTTAGAATGGAGACTAAAAACAAACATTCAACATTCTAGTTGCAGGCCCTAATACAAAGACGTGTACTTGTTTAATTGTTGAATTGATTTGGAGAATTTTTTGTGATAAAAACTGTCATTGTTCATTTGGTAGAGGTTGTGTGTTTAGATTATTATGTGGTTTAAATTTCACTTTGTTTGTTGGTGGCTTTAGGACGGTGGGAACGAATGATTGACAGGATATGATGTTAAGTTTTTTGTGTGGAGGGTTTTGATATTTTTTTTGGTCAGGTGACAGGAAAATGGCCTGCAAGACAGCGGAAGATTGCCATGTTGGTTGATCAAGTTCATCTGCTTCAAAGGAAGTTTACGTACTGCGATTCAAGGCTTTTGGCCACACGGGATGTTAAGTTTGCACTTAAGCTTGCAAGAGATGCGATTGTGTCTCAGTCGACCAGAACCTTGGAATCAAGGAGTACGAAGAGTTTGACTGAAACTTGTGTTATATGTTTGGAGGATTCTGATGTCAATCAGATTTTTTCAGTTGATGGATGTCAACACCGCTACTGCTTTTCTTGCATGAAACAGCATGTGGAGGTGAAGTTGCTTCTTGGAATTATGCCTAAGTGCCCTCATGAGGGATGCAAGTATGAGCTTGTGGTTGACAGCTGCCAGAACTTCTTGACTCAAAAGTTAACTGATACCATGCGGCAACGCAAATTGGAAGCTTTAATTCCTGCTGATGAAAAAGTTTACTGCCCTTATCCAAGATGCTCTGCATTAATGACAAAAACTGAGGTCTCTGAGTACTCCAAAAAACTTATTGGTGGATCTGAGCAGTCGGGACCCAAGAAATGCTTAAAATGTCATGGCCTTTTTTGTTTTAACTGCAAGGTCCCTTGGCATAGCGGTATGACATGTTATATTTACAAATTGGTGAATCCCAATCCTCCTGCTGAAGATATGAAGCTGAAGTTTCTGGCATCAAGGAGCCTCTGGCGGCAGTGCGTGAAGTGTAACCATATGATTGAACTTGCTGAAGGTTGCTATCACATGACTTGCAGGTATAGTAATAATATTTGCTTAGTTTTGTCTTCCTTTTGAATACTTTTTCTTTCTTTTTTCCTAGCAATGGAAAGTGAGCATACATAATTCCCTGTATACATAACTGTTAACAATGAAACTACATTTATAGAGTAGTATTTGTAGTAGCAATACACTATTCTATTGGTTAAAAAATTATTGAAAACTGCAAATTCATGAGAGACTAATCGAATAAAAACGAGACTCACAAAACTTTGTGTGTAACTAAAAATTTAACTGATAGCAGAGAGTAAGTTACCATTTATGCTATACAAAAAGTAAGTGCAATTGGATGGGTGATGTGGGGAGTCATGGGTAATCTTTAATAAACTAACTGAAGGTCAAAACATACACATGTATATAGATAGGTAGAGGAGCGATAAAAACAGCTGGATCAACAAAATTCTCTTTTATATAAAAGCTATTGACTGTGTGATATTTGGTAAAAGTTACATCAGTGTAATTTGATCATTCTCCATATATATGTGTATGTAAGAATGCTGAAATGTTGAAGTTTTTGTAGAACAAACATTGAATATGGTAACAACACTAGGCAAGGTTGACTACATGGCTTACACAATATTAATGGGTCGTTTAAAAACTTAATTTTCAGGGGGATATTATTTATTCTGAGACCCCGTTTATTAATTCTCTCCAAATGTACTTATTGGTTTTTCTCTACCCTCGTCGTATGGTTAAAAATCATCCAAATCTATCATCCCCACTGGTGTCTCCAGAAGCATTCTTTGTATGTGTCGAAGTGAACTATGTCACATTAACCAATTTTCTGCTACTATAAGTTTTTTTTTTTTTTTTTTTTTTTTTTTTTTTTTGCAGTTGTCCCTTTAAAGGCCAACAACACTATCATAAAGTATAATTGGTTGTATAAGTACGACAAAATTTTCCTTTGAACATGATTAGAAAAATAATTTTCATTGCCATTGCAGTAGAGATGACTGAAACTAATAACTTTAGTTGTAATATGCGTATATATGTATATAAAGTTTTCAGATTTCGATGAATTGAGAAGTAAGTCATTAGTGTTGAATCGGAACATCTTCAACAGCAAGCAATAGTATGTTGGCCCATTGCTTCTTTCACTTCTAATTCATGCTTTGTTGTGATTCCAGATGTGGTTTCGAATTTTGCTATAACTGTGGTGCTGAGTGGAAGGACAAAAGAGCAACATGTGGTTGCCCACTCTGGGCAGAGGACAATATTTGGACAGAGGAGAGAGACTTGGAAGAAGAAGAAGAAGATTAAGAGGCTTGGCTGGATTGACGTGGTTGACGCTCTACTTTTACATCTAGTAAATATTCGTACATCCTAAATATGACTCTTTTTATTTTTTTTTTCTCCTTATTTTTCATCTCCTTTTATTTTACACTCTCAGCCAGGCTTCAATTTTTTTGCCAATAAACAATAGTCCAGTGTGTCGTTCCGTCAATGTTTTTCAGAAAAATATATTTTTTTTTATTTCCCCCAATTTACTCTTTATTTCCTTTGGCTTCGCATAAAAGAATAATTTTTGAATGAGTAAAAAAAATCGACTGAAAGGACAACGAAGTGTATGATGATATTATTAAATGTTAAATTGGTTGCATGTGATGCACAATACGTTGAAAAACAATGACATTCATTCCTAGTATTATCAGATCATACCAGAATGACATTCATTCCTAGTATTATCAGATCATACCAGAATGACGACCACGCACAAACATTCAATTAAAAAATAGTCATTTCAAAGAAATTGTAATGAAGTCACTAATGGGAAAAATAGGCACACAAGATTGATGTTACTTTTCTCTTCCACGGTTTAATGATGGTAGGATTGAAATCCAGTGTAATGTCCATAATTAAATTAGATTTAAGGTTATGGACGTTATATTGTCTTCACTAAATTTTCAGAACAAAAACTATATAATAGAAACTCATATGACATTATAAATTTTTATGATCTATTAGACAGTTATTTTTCACAATATATATTAGGTTTTAAGAACTTTTTTCAACTCTTATAATCTAATATTTTCTTTGATGTGAGTCCAGATAATCTCCTTTAGAATCTCAAAATAAAAATATATAACTTAAATATCTCTCTTTTATAAATCCCAAAATCAACATATAACTTAAACATCTTAACACAATATTTTCTCTGTAAAATGAATTATGTTTACACAAATCGCAATCATACTATCATAATATTTATATATATATTCAACTTAAGTTAAGTGATAATAAATTACAATATAACATTATAATGAAAGATAAATATATTTTAACATTTATAAGTATTTAAAAAAAAAAAAACACTATTTTCCTTAGTCAACACTTTGGTGGCCAACAAATTAAAAATATGTTACAATTTGTCCAACCATCCAAAAAAGCTTGTAAGCTTGGCCTGCAGATTTTGGTTGTTTAGAGAAAACTTCGAAATTTTGGTTGTTTATGGAAAACTTTGCTCTTCTATCATTATATAATTAGGAGTTTTCATAAAATAAATTGCTTAACAAATGTGATGAATTTAAAGACCAAAACTCTTTGATTTTCAATTAACTGAATTTTGCTAAGAAAAGTCGTGCTAAAGAAAAGTTATGTTCATCCAATTACTCTCCATAACATGAAATATTTTGTTTTGCAATAACAACTTAAATTAATTCGACTTAATTGAAATATTTCAAATTTTAACCACTAAAACATATAATATGACTAATTTAAAATCTATTTATTCAAACTATATAAATTTTATCTCAAACACTTTCAAATATTTTAGTATCTCAAGCATACAATACATAGCTAATCAAATTGTTTACAGAAAATATTTATTCATATTATATCATAAACATCTTCATTATATCACTAAACATTTATTTTGAGATTCAAACAGTTTGAAATATATTCAAATTACAATTCAAATGTTGTGACCACTTTACTTTTATATCTAAATCATTTATCTTAAAATAATGTATAAAAAAACATATAACTAATTTCCCATACATGTTAACACTTATTTAATCAAGTTTAAATTCTCAACTTCTCTATTTTTCATAAAAACTAAATATATACAGAAAAGACTTTAACAAATAGTCTAGATATACTCTCAGGTTCGGAGACTAACAAATATTCATATTTGTTTCAGAAATAATACATGCAACTTTTTTTAAAAACTAACTCAAGAAAAAACAGAGAAATTTACTAAAAGTAAAAGTCCAATGGGACAAATTTTTTTACTTTCCATTAAGATATTTAAGGTGAACTCTGGTGTAAGAAAAAATAAATACATCATTCAGAATTTTAGAAAAAAAAATATTTTAGAAAGATGATAATTTACGCGAAATGAAGTTGAATAGTTTATTCTTTTATATTTATAAACTTTTCAACTCAACAACTTTTCTTTGAATCACTTATACTCGCAAACAAATTAATTTCGTATTTACTTCAACCTCTTCATTTAGAAAATTAGTATAGATGCGGAAAAGTGAGTTAATAATATGATGAAATAAGAAGATATACATCAGAAATTTGAAGTATTCCAAGTATTAGGTTCGTTTGTAGGTGCTTTTATATGAAAAAAAGTTATTATTTTAATTTAAAATATTAATATAACAGTTTTGCGAGTTTATGATTTAACTTCTTTTACTGCATATAAACTTGAACGGAACTTACGATTATGTGATTAATTCATGATGCCAAAAGCGCAGGAGATAATGAACCAAAATTATCTATTAACCAAGTTACATGAAGAATTTAGTTATTAAAAAATTTAAAAATGTTTTGAGATTAATATATAAGGAGCCTGATTTTTTAAAAAAAAAAATTAGTGTGAAATAGTGTTGGTTTATTTTTAAAATAATAAACATCTAATTCAACCTTTAAACGTGTAAAAAAAATAAATTAATCTCTAATATTGTAATTTCATGATAAAATGAAACAATAAAACATTATTATATAACTCTGTACACATCCAATAACTAAAATAAAACATTTCATTCTTTCAATAATTAAATTGAACTATTCCACATGTTTAAGGGTCAAATTCATCATTTAACCTAAATAATACATGTAATTTTTCTTTTCCCTTTGGACTTTTATTTATTTTTTTCTTTCAAGTTTATATACAAGGAATGGGACAAAGGAGACACATTTGGCATATGCCAAATATTTTGTCCCTCTTAATATGAAACGATTCTATTAATATGTTGCTCTAAGTGTTTCTTTGTGTTTGTGCAACCTACTAATTATTGTTGGGTTTTAAACTCGTTAAACAAATATTTTATGCAAATAAATTTGTAAAATTGAAACATATTTTATAAATAACATTACATGTAAAGTTTTCTAAAAATATTTTAAAATATGAATTTATCAGAATTAAATCAAAGGGAGTGTTCAGCCTTTGTTTGATTTGATTGATAAAGTTTTTAAATTTTTTCTTAGAACAATGTTTTATGGAGTTGGTGGGCACAAGAATCTGATCCCATGCAACAAACAAAAAGATAACACCGACAGAGCTATCATAAACCTTTTGAAATGCTAAGAAAAGTTAAACATGTGACATAACCTCTCACATTCTTTCTTTTTCTGAAAAATTAATTACGTTTGGCTAAGCTCGTTGACTAATTATCCTTTGTTTTGGATTAACAACCCTCACTCCAACTTCCAACCACAAAGGAAGAGCATGGACCACTTACATGTATGATAGGATTATGATGGCTTGGAAGAATGAAAAAGTGAATAAATAGTTTATGTATACAAAATTAAATTGTCATTTAATTAAAAATATTTTTATGATAACTTTCTTAAAATGTTCATTTAATATAATCTAAATTAGTTGGTAATGTACGTAATTATCCACTAATATTAATAGGTTTTCATTTTATCTTATATTTTAACTCTCATAATTAACAGGATGTTATAATTAAATTGAGATGATCAATTATATTTTTAAAATTTGTCTTCATTCTAAGTAATTTTGGATTTAAATTAGATTTTTAAGTAGTGATTTTTTTGTCAATATAAATATCAGTTCTCAGTTAATTAGCATTTTATTTTATAGAAACACTAAATTATATATATGTGAAATTATATCAACAAGTTTCCCATACTAATCATATTTGAACATATTATATATATGGAATTACATTCGACGAATCATCTTGAAATTTTATAGTTATTATATAAATATGATATGAAATCAATTTGCAAACAATAATTGAGCTCTTTTGTTTGTTGTTTTTTTTTTTCTTTTCAAAATGAATATCAATGAAATTTGATTAAGACATAAAGCAACGAAAACATATGCAGCTATTAGAGAAAAAATAAGTAATTGAATTTTTTTAATTTTGATAAATATGAGAGTGTAATGTTTATAGGTGAGATATAAGATTTCAAGGGTGAATGTTTGTGATACAATGTAGGATGCATTTTTCTTATTTGAAATGTCTTTTAAAATTTTGCTGAAACTTCTTTTTGAATTCAGATATGTATAAAACTTGTTTCTTCTCATTTATAGGAATCACATTTAAAATAAAATCATAAATAATTATTATAATAATAATAATAATAAGATTAAAATTATAATAAGAAAAAAAATAAATTTATAAAATAATAATATCATTAGCAATAATAATATAACTTTTATTTTAAAATAATTAATAATCTCATAATTTTAATAATTAAAAAATAATAATTCATTAATTACACTCTACAAATTAATTATATTTAATTTTAACTATAATTTTATTTACTATAAAAATATTTTATCAATTACAATTATCACATAATTTATAAAATTTTAATTTTTTTACTTAAATACTATTATTTTTCTTTTGATTCAAAGAGCTCAATTTTTTTCACACTTTATTTGATTTTAACTCAAATTCACTATCTCAAATTCATTTTCTTATTTATCAAAACAAAGTGATAGTATTTATTAAAATATATGATTATCAACCTTATTAATAAAAGAATTGATATTAAAGATCTTAACTAACATCTTTCTCATTAATCATATAGTTTGATAAACTTTACTAGGATTTAAAATTTATTGTTAATTAGTATGCACATTCTTACAAAAATTTAATCGCTCATAACATTTATAATATTTATTTCATATTTAATTAGTCGATATCAAACTTATTGACATATATTCTAACAAATTTATTCATAATCTCTTTTTAACAAGAACTAGAAATATACTTTTAATAATTTTTTATTATTATCCGATAGGGATATTATTCTTTTTTACTTAATCATGTCGTCGTTTATTATTATTTTTTAATTTCTGGAAAAGCTTCTTTATATTTAGAAGAGATAAATTAAAAAATGAAAAATTTTAAACTTAAAACTAACCTAATATAAGTCAATTTATAAAAAAAAACTTATAATTTATGTAAAATTTTATTTTTTAATTTATACATAACATGAAAAACCTCACGCTAAAAAATGTGTGTGCGTGTTTTTTTACGTAAGATCATGAAAATAGGTTCTCAATTCTTAAGGTGGCTTGGTTTCAAGGCATTGCATATCGAACCAAGTAATGGAATGTCAAATACTTGTTTTTAGTTTAAAAAATAAGTGTATTTCTAGAAATTCACAAATGGCAAAAAAATAATGATTTTTAATTTTAGACCAGGTCAACTTAAAGAATTTTTTTTACAAAGACTAAATTAACAAATGCTTATTTATAGGGATTACGAAAATGTTTAAGCGTAAGTAAATTACACATTTTAAATTTACTTCCTACAGTATGAGCCATCCATTCGTATATATGCATCAAGTAGCTAATACGTCTTTATTAGAAGATACAAAATAATAAAAGGAATCTTCCAATAACTAAATAGCCATACTAAAGTAGTGACAAAAAATATATATTCGAGACTTATTTATTTATCAAAATTTTGGATGATAAATATAACATGACATGCAACTTTTTTTGGTTACATCATGACATGTACTTTGAATTGCGCAAATATTTTATGCTCCATTGTGACGTTTTATATAGGGATAAAAAGATATGGAAAATTAATACATAAAGAAAAATTATTTCATTATATTAAATATTTAAAAAAATAATAACAAATATCCAACTTCTACCAAAAATATATTACCACAACACAACAGACATTTTTTTCCTACAATAAAAAGAGAAGTGTTTGGACAAACATTTTTATGAATATTTTTAAGAAAAATATAAACATTTTCTTCATAAATTAAAAAAATTATATAAGAAATATTTATTAATTTATTTTTGATGAGAGTAATAGGAAAGAAATTTGTGCGGAGATGTGATTATTATAAAATAAATTAAGAAAACAGATTACACGTGGCGACTAACGGTGGAGCGTCCACTGAGCGTGATTCCACCGCAAAGTGCGCGTCACCCAAACGTGAAAACTTTTCAGTTTTTCACTTATGTGTTTGGCTATTGTGATTCCTCCGAAGCCAAGGATGAGACCATAGAAATTTAATTTAATTTAATTAAAAAAAATGAAAGATTATTAAGTGGTTTAACATCAATAATTATTTTTGGATATAGATTAGAGTAATTAATTAATGAGAAATATTTTTTAAGAAGTAATAAAAGAGATACACGAAGGGGCAATAGCGTGAACAGCAACGGTTAAGACGAAGAAAGGTGAACAACCAAAAGCTACTCCCATTTTTCTCACTCACCGTCGTTTCGCTGCTGTTTCTTCTTCTTCTTAGTCATTTTCACACTTTTCTTCCAGAATGTGATTGTTTGGGGAAAATAAGAGAGCGAAAGAAGCGTGATGGAGTGGGCGAAGACGAAGGAGTGCGCGAGGGAGTTCATGGTTGGGGTGGCGGAGATGACGGTGGAGTTCGGAAAAGGTTGCAGAGACATAGTCAAGCAGAGTTTGGTCAACGAAGATTCATTTATTGTCAAAAACTTAGGGAGAGATTCCTACATTGGAAAAAGACTGGGAGGACCCTGTGCTAAGCTTTTCGCCAAATTGAGCTTCTTCAACGAGTATTTGCCCGAGGATAAGGATCCTCTTCACGCTTGGTCCGTCATTTTCTTCGTTTTCCTTCTCGCCTTCTTAGGTAATCAACTTCAATTTCAATGTGAGCAAATCAATTTAGTATTTCTGAAGTTCACTTTTAGATCAGGTTAGGAGTAGCTTCATGGAAGTTGTTAATGCCGTCTATGATTGATTTGTTTTTGTTTGCAGCTTTGTATGTGAATTTTGAGCGTGATCCGGACGCGCCGCCGGTGAAGCAGGTGTTTCTGCATCCTCCGAGTGCTTCTCGCGTAGTGCTTCCTGACGGAAGGAACCTGGCGTATAAGGAGCAAGGTGTTCCGTCTCACAGAGCTAGGTTTTCCATCATTGCTCCTCATAGTTTTCTTTCCTCCAGGCTTGCAGGTTCGATTTTCTTTTGAATTGTTAACTTTAGTTGCTGTTAATTCTTTGTTATCGCGGGGAAGTTGTTTCATGGTCCAACCCTACTGTGATCACTGCTCACAACTAGTCTTTACATGACAATTAATTAAACATTACTAATTTATTTTAATAGAGACGGGTGAGACTATGGAGACCTGCTTGAGGTACATTTTTTTTTTCTATTAATAGTTTTTGGCATCTTCTTTGGAATTAGGGATTCCTGGAGTTAAAGATTCTGTGCTGGAAGATTTTGGTATTCATTTGTTGACTTATGATCTTCCTGGTTTTGGTGAGAGCGATCCTCATCCCAAACGGAACCTGGAATCCTCGGCAACAGATATGGCATTTTTAGCGGATGCTCTTGGTGTGAATAAGTTTTGGGTGTTTGGTTATTCAAGCGGGAGTATGCATGCTTGGGCTGCACTTAGATACATTCCTGATAGGCTTGCTGGTATTAGTTGCTCTTTTGCTTGTCGTGAGCTTTTTTCTTTTGTTATGTCCATTCAACTTTTGATACAGTTCACGTCACAAATTTTGTAGCTCTTTTAGTCGTTTACTTTATGTTTTATTGTACTATTTTTCTTTTCATTTAGGCCTTTTGTTATTTTCCCTCATTTAAAACACTTGAAACACTTGTTTAAAGTGAGTTGTTATAACTTTTGCATCCTCTTGAAAGTACTGCTTTTTGAAAAGTATATTAGGTAATAAATTTGTGTAATGCGCCACAACAATATAATCAAGTTTTTCAGAGGGAATAAGCACCATGCCATGCATTATGAAATTAATATGTTGCGTGTTAATTATCAGGTGCAGCCATGTTTGCTCCTATGGTGAACCCATATGATCCTATGATGACGAAGGAAGAGAGACGAAAAACTTGGAACAAATGGACACGGAGAAGAAAATTCTTGTACTTCTTAGCCCGGAGGTTTCCTAGATTTCTAGCCTTCTTCTATCAGCGAAGCCTCTTGTCAGGAAAGCATGGACATATTGATAAGTGGCTGTCATTATCTCTTGGAAGGAGGGTAAGGGAAACTTTGCCTATCCCTTTTTATCTTTGAATCAACACATCTAATATTTATATTTTGGCTCCTTAAAAAAATAAGATGCATACTTAATATTTTTAACTTCATATTTGACATACTTGTGTATTTATTACAGTAAACTGTTGATTTTTCAAATCAATGGTTATAATTCTGTACTTTATCCTTTAAACTGCACCTATCACTTTAGCGGAGGCAAATACTGATATGTGACATCCATATTTGACTTCAAGCATTTAACATTTTTATTGATGATCCACTTTATGACTGTCGCCTGTACTTAGTCAGATGGACTAAACAATTAGAGGTGTGCCAATTAACTGATCAGTATATGGACGAGATGACCTTATACAATTGCTAAAGACATTCTTGGCATTTTCAAATATGGTTTAGCTCTGTTATGTGATTTAAAGCAAAAATTATTACTGAACTTTGGTTCAAATTTAAAGCAATGTAAATTTGTTTCACCAAAAGCAGGTTCTGATGGCCCATGCTTTCCCAAGAGTTTTTCTTTTTTTTTTAAACACGCACATTCACTCATGCAAGATTTCAATGTCTCTTTCAGGATAAAGCACTGATGGAAGATCCAATTTATGAGGAATTCTGGCAAAGGGATCTGGAAGAATCTACCAGACAAAGAAATGTGAAACCCTTTGTGGAGGAAGCTGCTTTGCAAGTCACAAATTGGGGTTTCAGTCTTTCAGACCTCAAATTGCAGAAGAAAATACAGAGTAGCCTCAGTTGGCTTAAATCAATGTTCACTGAAACTCAGGAATATACAGGATTTCTTGGCCCTATACATATATGGCAAGTGAGTGCATCTATATTTTTTCGCCCAATTCCCCTTGTGTTGTTTCATTCACATAAATACATAGTAATATTATCATAATTGCTTGCTTGCATTCTTCTATCAAAGCAATTTAATTTAAACTTGTTGGAGATCACATATTGATTAGAGATATAACTAAATTATAACATATGAGTGCAAACTTTATCTTATCAAGTCATTCCCATGCTTGTGATACTCAGTTCTTGGCGTAAGAAGGTGTATTAGAGATCTTGCATTGACTAGAGATATGACTAAATTCTAAGGTTGAGTTAAATTTAAACTACATTTTTTTATAAAACCAAATCACTTGAAAGAAAGGATGCAATATGTAGATTTGGAAAATATTTGATATAATATTGGATTAGGATGTAGCTAGTATGTCAAATAAGAATATTAAAAATGTATTAATATATAGAAATATTCATAAAACATTAAATGTATCGAATTTAAACTACTAAACATTAACAAGCCAATTTTCAGCATTTTCAATTGTTGCTTGCCTTTTAAATTCATTCCAGGAGTTCTTGAAACTAATTTGTCCATTTTGGCCAGTTGGTTCTAAATGTTAAAACCATATAACTTTTATTTTCCCTTTTATATCTTATTAAAGCAACTTGCTTTGACCTTTTTCATTTGCTTATCTCCCATTACCTGGTAGTATGTCCACATTTCAGTTATCATTATTATTACTGCATTCTTGGAACCTGAGCTGTTTTAAGTTCCCAGTAGTCTAGCATACTATATTGAGCACATGGAAGGAAAACATTTAACTGTTGCATAGGGTGGAACCAAGCAACAAGTTTTCTTGGTTTCATTCCTAATTTCCATTCAATGTTACTGGGTTTCAATGTTGCTATTGTATTGCTGTACCTTCCACTAAACAGAATTTAAAGTTGCCATTTCATTCTGAAATTGTGAAGTATAGACACCTTGAATTATGATATGGTTCCTTATGGTATATGTTTCCCTTGGCGTAGTTGGTAACTAAAATTAAGAAGTCTTTATTCGTTTCTTATGTAATCATCAAGAGGCTTACATTTCAGCTAAATGAAAATGAAAAAAAAACTTTAGTTTTACTTGCCTGCTCTAATTCAATGTTAGCCAATAGTTGACCTTTTTTACGTGAAATATGACTTCTTGTTGTTCAATGTTAACAGGGAATGGATGATAAAGTGGTGCCCCCTTCAATGACTGATTTTGTGCACCGCGTGCTACCCGGAGCCGCAGTACATAAACTCCCATATGAAGGCCATTTCACTTACGTCTACTTTTGTCATGAATGCCACCAACAGATATTTACTACACTTTTCGGAACCCCACAAGGTCCACTCAGCATTCCTATAAATGTAGATCAAGCCACCTTAGAAACCAATATTGAACAGCAAGAAGTAGTAAACGATGATGATTGTGCCACAAACTAGAAGTACACATAACAGGATAAAAATTTTCTTCTTCCATTTTTCTGGTCGAACATCACAATTTTATGATGTAAATACCTTATAGTTTTGCCTCATCTCCAATGAAGCAAGTATAGGAAAGAAAATAAAATTTGTGCTTCTGGCCCTTCTCTGGGCTGTTGAACTGGTGTTTCCTACAAAATGTTTGAACTCCTTTAATTCAACAACCCCAAGACCCCATTCCCTCCCACTTCGTCATAACTTGAATACAAAACTTGTTTTTGGTAACAGTGACATATGACACTACAATGAGTTCATCTGAATTCCATACGATTTGAAAAAAGGATATAATGCTTATATTTCTCTGTTCTAGATCAAACGACGAGCGCAATAGTACTGCAGATATTTGGCTCAGTCCGCAGGTGAAGCCGGCTATGGATTTTGGTAAATCATTTTTCCAAACTCCTGTAATAAATTTAGAGAACCTTCACAGGAGGGTAGCAATTGGGGTACTGTTTTGGACCCGTGCGTGAGAATTTGTCTATATAGAGAGCTTCTTCCTGCAGCTCCATACCTTTGATTTTTTGAAACTGCCCTTTATTAAAGATAAGATAGATTACACTGTCAGTTTTATCCTTTTGTAATACACCTCAATTTATCCTTTCCCTTTCACCTTTACCTTCATAATCTAAGTTGCAGTTCACCTCCATCGATCCTGTCACCACCATCTGCTTGCAACGAAAATGTTTTTGGAATAGTCTATTTGGAAAGCTGTTTCCGCTTGACCTGTGAGAAGAGCTTTTATAAAAAACAAAAATACTTTCGGAATGACCTATTTTAGAAAGATTATGAAGGTGTATTTTTTACCTTTTGAAATGTCTCATTCTGAAAATTATTTTTGGATTCCGATGTCAAATTATACTTCTCAAACAGCCTATCCGAAATATAAATATAACTTTTGAAATAGCTTGTTCTGAAAGTTGAATTTTACATTTCAGAAGTCAAAAATTCAAACTTATAAACACCTCCGAAAAGTAAATTCCAAAAATCTTTCGAAAACTGCATTCTGGAATACAAAAGCACACACCACCTAAATTTACTTCCGACGAAAACACCACCTCACAACTATCACCACTGCTCCACCACTGTCAAAAACACCACCTCGCAGGGACCACCACTGCTCCGCCACTGTCAACAACGACCAACCACCACCAACCGTCTATCCATAGCCGCCACCGCCACTACAACACGCCGTCACTCTCCCCACAGCAGCACCACCCTCCCTCACGCACCTCCATTTCACTCTTCCAAACATAAGGTTATGGTGGTGTAATAAGAACCTTTGAGGTGCAGGAAAAAGCTCTCGTCTATATGTTGTTGGGCATCAAGTACTGAAATTTTATAAATGACATTTTTAATAAGCTTTTGTAAAGGGGTAAAAAATTAGAATAGTATCAGGTAATATTATTTTGCTTACGAAATATTTTATATTTTAAATAATACATGTCATGGTAAAAATAGAATAGTATCAAACTTTGCTAAAATATATACAATTTTATAGACTTAATAGAGTGTGAGAAATTTAAATCTAATAGTTAAGTTTTGCAAGATGTGGGAGTTATTATTCCACAACTAGCTCATGTCTTTATGTGTATCTTTTTTACAATGTTTGGTTGTGTGGAGCTCCCCTTCTACCTATAAATAAAGAAACCTCCTATATGTAGATAAGAAAAGATTGATTTCTGATAGGAGACACTCCCTCTACCTCCTCAACTCAAATTTGGTTGAGAAGGACATTGCTGTTGACAATGAAAATAGTCAAAATACTCAAACTAACGCTGGAAGAATCATTAATGGAACACTGCAATCTTTATTATTTATACAAGCAATATTTCTCACTAGTTAATTTCATTTCTATCTATCAACTATATTAATGCTAATGTTGACTACAACACTAATTAATTAAACCTAATATCTAATGTAATCTATTATATGAAAACTAAGTTCATGACTTTAAATTTAATATAAATTTTTATGTAACAATTCACATGAGTTATGTCTACCCACTCGGTTTTCTCCCTTCAAAAAAGAAATTATGTAAATATCTTTTCTCATCAAATTTTTTGCTATAATGTAAGTCACTAGTTTGTTAATTTATGCCTCATTTTATATCCTTTAAAAATAGAAAACTAAGATGTTAACGCTAATGTTTTATATATTATATTTATTAATCATGGGAATGCTTATTTTAAAAACTAACATATTGTAATAGATTAAATTATTATCATACATGTATTTTCATTAATATTTTCTTTTATAAACATTTTAGCAAGTATCATAAAAAACACTACCATAATATCAGTGCAATGACGGGGTTTATATTATTTTTTCTTTTCATGAACACATTGCATTATTTAGTGTTTGATAAAATTTCATTAGTTTCTTAATCAGTCGTATTCTCCCTACCACATTCCTCAACAAAATATTTTTATAAGTGTTTTCTTCAAACATTAACATTTTACAAATTTTATTTGTATTTATTATTATTCAGGACGATTTAAACGAAAGTAACATTTACTGACCAACCCGATTGGGCTTAACACAAATGTTCTTTTTTCTTAAACAAGAGAAAAATTAAAATTATTTTTTCGTAAATTAACATATAGAATTTTTTTGATATAGTTTTATCTTAGTTTTTTATTTTTACCTTATTTATAAATTGATTTTAATTCTTCTAACTAAATCGCTTAAACCACCCCATGGCATGCAAGGCGTGAAGCATTTGGCGCCGCACTTCGACCAGGGGTAGTAACCCACGTTAGTTCCCTTTACCCAGTCTCCGTTGAATTGCACGTTTCCGAAAGCGCCTCTTTGTCCTCCAACCGTCCTCAATTTCTTCTCATTGGTTAATCCCAATCCCAGACCTCACACACACACACACACACTGTATATATTTGTATAATAAACTGTTCGCACTTGAATGTCGGCACCGCAGAGATTTCTCTGCACTCTCTCCCAAGCTTACCCTCTCTCTTCCTCTCTCTCCACCTTCAAATCTAGAACCTTCCTTTTCCTTCCCTTCGTTCGCTCTTACCTCACCCTAACTCCCTCGCTCTCACCAATGCCTCGCAATCAGGTACTATTTCTCTTCTCATTTCCGAATTCATCGCTTCCGTTCGATTCTCTTTGCTTTCATTCTCGAATTCCTACTTCCAAATTGAAATTCGACGATCACATGCTTTCTCGATCGAACCTGAGTTTTCGAGCGTTCGTGTTTTGCAGCAAAGTGGCGCGCACGAGGAGCGGCGATGGAAAGAGAAAGCGAAAACCGAGGCGCAGTTGTCGGCTACGGGAGACGCGGCTGCTGTAGCTGCTGCGGAAACTGTTAGTAATAAGCTTGCTGGATTGAGTATTGGTGAGGGGAAAACCGGTGCGCAAGGTTCTGTTTGGAAACCTAAATCTTACGGAACTGCGAGTGGAGGCGCTGCTACTGAGGTTGAAAGTGGAGCTGGAGTTGAGGCAAGTGTGGCTTCGACGCAAAAGAATGGTGGAAGTGGTTTGAGTAAGATATTTCGAGGTAATCTGTTAGAGAATTTCACTGTGAACAACTCCACGTACACACGTGCACAAATCAGAGCGACTTTCTATCCCAAATTTGAAAATGAAAAGTCGGATCAAGAGGTATATTCTTTCTGTCTCGCTTTTTTTTTTTTTTTTTTCCTTTTCTGAAGTGTGTCTTTCATGTGATATCTGCGCTTTTTGTTTGAAGTGTGTTTAAATGTTAGCCTCCTTGTATACCTCAAGACAAAGTAAACACATATTTTATTGATGTTTTAGAGAGAATAGGAGTTTATGATACAGGGAGAGTGAGATAAAGTAACAAACAATTCCAGATAAGAACTGTTGATATAACAGATCAGTTAGAGATATGTTCACCGTAGTCCTTATAAGGCCAAAACAATCTTCGCCTTAGAAGCTGATTAATTTTCAAATTTCAAGCTAAGCTGATTTTTGTATGATTTTGTAGTGTTGAGTTAGGTTCTAAGTCGAAATTCTAAAGAGAAACTTCTATCACCTCGAATATCTCTTGTTATGAGAATATGTATTTATTTCTCGTGGCAAATTACTCTGCTCCATGTTAGCTGATATGGCACTCCGATCCTAGCACATTTCTTAGAACCAGAAGTTCTCTTTGATATGAAGGAATTTGCAATGTTTTTTAAATCTTGACTCAGGAATTACATGATCCCAAGTTCCTAAAGGCTGCATGATATTGTTATGCATAGTTCTAACTTCTAAGAAAAAATATTAGAGTAAATTATTTGCCTCTATCTGACTCAGGTTTTAATATTTCTTTTGCTCGTGGGATAGTAAATTGTTTTCCTGGATAAAGAGGTCTTGTTTTCATTCCTGCAATTACCCGTGCCTATATACATTAAAGACTGTTATTTGTATGTAATCTGTATCACTGTAGGTCCGGACCAGGATGATTGAGTTGGTAGCTAAAGGGTTGGCTACCTTAGAGGTATGGCAATTATACTTCATGTTACATAAACTTTTTTAAGTTTTTAGGGTTGATAAATACTAGCTGGATGAACTTTGATTTGATTGATTTACAGTGGTGGATTTAAATTTATTGTCCTGCTCGTGCAGGTTTCACTTAAACACTCTGGCTCTCTTTTTATGTATGCGGGTCATGAGGGTGGAGCTTATGCAAAAAACAGTTTCGGAAATATGTATGATCAAGCCAGATCTTGCCTTCTTTATGTTTCCCTTTTCATTTAGCCTATGCTGGGTATTTTCTTTTTTTGCTTTATTGTAAATAATGGTCATGCAGTAATTCAGATCTTGTCTTTATTGGGAAATATGTTGTCTCCTTTATGTTTTCCTTTTCATTTAGCTTATGCTTGATATTTTCTTTTTTCCTTTATTGTGAACATGGTCATGCAGTAATTCATCTAATGGTGAAATGTTGTGGCATGGGAAACTTCTTTATTTGTACATAAATGATTTGCTAGGAGTATAATTGCAGTGGTTTTCTATATTTCCGAATACATTTTACTTTATTGTCTTGTTTTATGTAGTCACTTTTGTATTTATCTGTTGTACCATTTTTTCTTTGTGCAGATATACTGCTGTTGGTGTATTTGTTCTTGGACGGATGTTTCGTGAGGCATGGGGAACTGAAGCTTCAAAAAAGCAGGCTGAATTCAATAATTTTCTTGAGGTAAATCTGAATAAAGAACAAAGAGGATTGGATTTAATAGCATCTATAAGATTCTATGGTAGTAGTGTTTAGCGAAAGCATCTCCAAGGATAGATCAAATTTATAGAAGTGAATTTTTTCAGTTTATAAATTTTGCTTTAGCATGTTCTAATAAATTTAGTGAAAGATTGCTATAATCTTATCCTAAACATTTGTTCACTTCGTGTACATTCAGACCTTTTAATTTATCTTCAAAATTCAGGGTGTCTGTGTTTAATTTATTGTGGCTTGAGGAGAATTTTTTAAAGCCACATTAATTGTAATATTTACCATTGTTTTCTACTCTTTATCTGTTGAGAATTTAGGCGCCCCCCATTGATGTTAAAAATGTATACAACATAAGCTTATACCTAATATGGCACCCTTTCAACATCTGGTTGATGATCGTCTAGTTTTCTGTTTCTCTTGCCTTTTGAACTAGGCATATTTGCATTTTGTGTATAATTTTGACTAATATTTCTCATTCCTTCAAACAATCGCTTCCTGTTCACGTGGTTGTTAATTGTATTCACCTTGTTAACTACAAGTTGATACTAGTGCAGGATTTTCTTACTGCATTTATTCAACTTCTACTTTTAATTCATGCTCGAGTTCATGAAATGAATATTGTTTTTACCTTCTCTTTCAGAGAAACCACATGTGCATATCAATGGAACTAGTAACTGCTGTTCTTGGAGACCATGGACAGCGTCCCCAAGAAGATTATGGTAAAATTCTTTTACTTGATTAGTTCAATTGAAAAAGTAGGTACAGATCTGAAAATAGAATTCAGACTATTGCTGACTACACACTGATTTTTACTAATCAGCCAAAATATTATGTATAAAATTTAAAGCTTTGGTCAAATTATTCTGTCATGGCTGTCAGATTTCAGATATTAAATTGTAAGGATATTATAGCGATGTATAGACTAGCTGTATGGTTATAAGCTATAGCTTCAATTGCAATTTTTAATATTTAGTAGTGTGTAGTAATTGTAGTTTTCATACACTTGATCTGTCTTTTAGATCTTTTAGTAATTGTTGCATCTTTCTGATCCACACTATTCAAAGTTTTCTCCTGGACCAGGAGTTTAAAAGGGAGTGAAACTCTTAAGAGTTAACTCTTGCCATGGAATGTTCTACCACATTAGGAAGCAAATAATGCTTCCAATTTCTATATTCCTGTTCAAATATTTTTCTTCATTTGGTGTTTTTCATGTGAGATATTCATTGGGTTTAATTTAATCTGGGCAGCGGTAGTTACGGCAGTTACTGAACTGGGCAATGGAAAGCCAAAGTTCTATTCAACTCCTGAGATAATAGCTTTCTGTCGAAAATGGCGCCTTCCAACAAATCATGTGTGGTTGTTTTCAACAAGGTGAACATCTACGTTTCTTTTTCTTAATTAAAAATATAGGATTTTCTTACTTGACATACTGCAAATTTGCTTGTATTTGTTTAAAATTTGGCATTTTAAAATGGTGATATACTGAAATAACTAGGGTTTCATAAGAAGTGGTGGATCATTTGAAACTGTCTTCCAAATAAATACCTTTTATTTGTGAATTTATTATTTTGTGATGGGTTAAATAAGTTTTTGGTAGCTTCTAAATTGACCCATTAAAACTAGTACCTCCAAAAAATTTCCAGTGTTTTTGATACTCAACGTTTAATGAATATGTGAATTTGGTCCTGACAATTATTCTGGTACTTTTGAATTGATGGTGTTGACATGATAATCTTAGTAGTTGTACATGTCAGCATACTTCCCAATATCTGACTAGGATGATTACATGTCAATATTATTTATCCAAGAGTAGTAAAGTTACTCTGAGGAACATGTTTGCATATTTATTATGTTAGGTATTAAAAATATTGAATTTTTTCGAGGTACTAATTTCAATATGGTCCGATTTTGGAGATACAGAAAATGTAGATTGGAGTATGATGTTTTTTTTCGGTATTCTTTGTAGAATTTTTTTTGGAAGTTTGACTTCAGCTTCTCTATTTATATTGGTAAACTTTTTGACTTGGAGCATTATTGGGGTGGTCTATAACAATAATTACCTCAGGTTTAGTGTTATCACGAATTTTAGAAGTTGGACACATGTTTCTTGTGGTTCTTTTTCTGTGGTTGATTTTTTTTTTTTATTTTCATAGTTATATCCAAGTATATTTTGAATAACTATATAATATGTTTGATGAAAGTCTTCTATCTTTGGCTATTTTCGGTCATACATTTTAACTTGAACTTTTATCATTAATATAATTTGAAGCCTCCAAGAACATGAGTAAGTTTTGGTTTCACTTTCATGGCTTTATGTAAATGTAGAAAATCAGCCACTTCTTTCTTTGCTGCGTATGATGCCTTATGTGAGGAGGGTACTGCAACGTCTGTATGCAAGGCTCTTGATGAAATTGCAGACATCTCTGTACCAGGTAAAATTTTTTAGCTTCGCATGGTTCTTTTGGATAGATTAAGCATCTCTCACCCTCACACTTTTTTAGTTCTACCATAGGCAAATAATATCCTTCTGAAATCAATTTGGGGTGGTTAGTAACCAGTGGTTACATTTGCTGCTTCCATTTATGAACTGATATTCTACTTACATTTGCTTTTTGAAGTTTGAATCTGCCATAATGTTTTGAAAGTAAATTTTAAACCTAACTCAATATAACAAAATTGGTTTGTAAGGTGAGTTTTAAATCCGTCAATATATTATAATTAGGTCATATCTCTAGTCAACATTGTATCTCTAACACATAGGTTTGTATGTATTATTGTTTCAATTTCTGCACTGTGTTTTTTTAATTTAAGTATTTCATTTTCTTTATTTTTTTTTTGTCTCTTTTAGCAACTCAATTTTCTGTTTGAACTATTGTCAAAGTCACTAAAATGTACACATGTTTTGATAACTGCAGGTTCGAAAGACCATGTAAAGGCCCAAGGTGAAATTTTAGAAGGTCTTGTGGCTCGTCTTGTAAGTCATGATAGTTCAAACCATATAGAGAAAACTTTGAAAGAATTTCCTCCTCCGCCTGCTGATGGAGGTACGTGTATTTGTCAAAATAATTTTTACTCTGATTTTGGTAGTTGATAGCCTTGTTATTTTATGCCATGTCATATATTCTTGATAGTTGAGATATGATTAGACACGCTAAAGCTTGAGATCATAGTACACGTAATAAGTTCAAGTATGCCTATTCAAAGCAAAGTGAGATCTTTTTCTAATGTAAAGTTTCAGATATTGAAACTCATGATATTGGTCAAAGTATATATTGCAATTTAAAAAATATATGATTTTTCCTTTCTCCTTCAGCGGCCCTTGATTTCGGACCAAGTCTAAGGGAAATATGTGCAGCAAATAGACATGATGAAAAACAGGTACAGAGTAAACTGCATTACCTTGATTAGAAGTTGTCAATTGTTATTCATGGGGTAGACGTGGGTTCTTCCAAAGTAGTTTATAGCACATTTCAATACCAGCAAAGATAACGTGGGACCCTGTCAAGCAGGAAATATGGGTTCAGCATTCCCTTTGTTCAGGGTGTAGAGTATCTCTAAAATGTCAAGATTATATAGGAGCAGAAGTTAGAATATACAAATCCAGATAGACTTAAAGGTATTCTTATTTGGAATGTTTGCAGCAAATAAAAGCACTTCTCGAGAGTGTTGGTACTTCTTTTTGTCCTAGCCAGTCAGATTGGTTTGGGACTGATGGTGCTGATTATCATTCAAGAAACGTGGACAGATCTGTTCTTTCAAAGTTTTTACAAGCCCATCCTGCAGACTATTCAACTAAAAAGTTGCAGGTCAGTTTAGACTTTCTTATATCCTAACCTTACACTTGAAGTTATGCTAATTTCCACAAACTCCATGCATTCAATTTTGTTCAAGTTTGCATTCCTGATCCTTAAACAACAAATATTTCCTCAATTTATTACATAGTTCACAGATCATCCTTTCTATAAATTATTTTTGTGTGTGAAAGTGTATAATAATATTCTTTTCCTTTTAGACTTGAATAGTTTTCGATCATTATTATTTTTCTCAGTGCACGGGTGAAAGGACCTCCCAATTCTTATTTAGTGTTGTAATTTTCCATAGCAGTTTATTCTTACACCTTTTATAAATCCAATGCTTTATGGTCTTCCATTTTGTCATTGTAACCACAGCTTTGATTTGATTTGGAATCAGGAAGTTGTTCGGTTGATGAGGGAAAAACGCTACCCTGCTGCTTTCAAATGTTATCATAACTTCCACAAGGTTGATGCCATGTCAAGTGACAATATTTTCTATAAAATGGTCATTCATGTACACAGTGATTCTGGTTTTCGGCGATACCAGAAAGATATGAGGTCTACTTTTTTATTTTCTCCCTGAATAATCAGATAGTTTAATCTTCTAAATATTCTATTTCAGCCTTCAACATTTTACATAAAAATTTTGCTGAATCCTTTTGAGTTTTGAATGTTTGGCATTTTCAGGCTTAAACCAGGATTATGGCCATTATATCGAGGTAAATGCTTTACTTTCCATTCAATTTTCAAATATCCTATTCATTTTAGCTAATGCTTGCATCTCCCTTTGAGCAACCAATATATTGTTAATTATGTTGCCAATAATAAGTATGTACTGGTCTTTGCTATTTTATTTAGGCCTTTAGTATTTGATAGCTGCTGTTGAGTGATGTAGATGGTTATATAGAAAATGTATATTTGACAGTTTAACCTTCATCGACTATGGATCATGAATTTTGAAATTGAAGTTAATTGACGTTGCTTAGTTGATTTTTGACTGTTAAAAAAGTGAAAAGCACTAAACTAGTTTCATTCATCCAAATTTATTTAATTACTCTGAAATTCAAAATACGCAAATCAAAGGCATGTCTTGATAATATGCTCTCCCAAGCAGCAATAGAGAAGTTGGAATAAATTATTAATCCTGTGGATAATTTTCATTAACATATTATACATTTGATTTGAAAGAAAATTTCAACTTTAGGGGCAAACTTAAATTATGAAAAATCTGGGGATATAGAGCATATGTTGCATTCATTATATCAACTCTATTGCTTAAGCTGAAGCTTGTGGTATACTAGCTTGTGCAACAACACGGCATAAAATTTTATACATAGTTTCATTTTGTTCATATTTGGTGCTTTTTTTGTTTTGGAAAGAAAGTATATTAAATGAGGGGTACCCCAACTTTATACAAGATAAATGATTGTCCAGTAGCCTACTTCATACCAGAACCAGATCTTGCTTTTTCCTGCTACACAGGAACAGAAACAGAACCTGATTTTATTTTTCTATACAGCTGTAATATTTGTCCATTCCTTCTACTTCGCCTACACCCTAAAACTGACCCTTTAAGTATTCCAATGGATACATTCTCATAGAAGGAGAATGAAAATTATTTCTCTTATTGGAAAGACAACTCCAAGATATAAGATAATAAACTCTAGAACAGATTCAAGGTTGGGAACCCATGATGGTCAAATTGCTTTTATGCAAAACCAAATTTCTGTGATTTCAAATTTAATAAAAAAATTTCTTATTCTTATTGATTCGTACAAGTTTCTGACTCCTTAATTTTCCCAGGTTTTTTTGTTGACATAAATTTATTTAAAGCAAACAAGGAGACAGCTGCTGAAATTTCTAGTAGCAGTGTAAATGAAACTGGTAGTTACAGCTCTGGGAAAGATGACTTTGCTGATGAAGATGCAAATTTAATGGTCAAATTGAAATTTCTTACATATAAGGTATACATCCATTTTTGAAATATGAAATTATATCAATAAAATAATATTGTTATATGGTGATATTGTATCTCATAGACCATATCTTATTTGTTTGGAGATTATAATATACTGTATCTGTTCTATCCTATAATTTTAAACTTGTCAAGTGACAAAATATAGTTTGTGTGTTTTTTGCTTAATATTTTTTTTTTGCTTAATATATATTTTATGTAATCCAATAGTTTTACAAAAATATCATCTTAAGGGTGGGACACGGGAGAGAAGCTGCAAAGCAATGCTAATCTGTTGTGTTGGAACTATTGATGACACCAATGCTTTAATGTGCTCAAAATACCAGCCTAAACAAAGTCTCTCAGGAAGGGTCCCCTTATATGCTTTAATATTTTGAATCCATGAAGCATCTTACTTACCTTTTATGAACATCCTCATACGGTGTTTCTGAATCATTTCTTCATACGTTATAAATTCTTCTCATTTTTTTTTTTGATATTACTAGGATTGCTCTTTTGTCAAGAATGATGTCTTATTAGATACTAACGGCTTTAACTAGGCTAACAAATGAGATTGTAACTGTAAATTGCTAAGCTGATTTTTGAATCATGAATCATAATTTGTACTGAATTGTAAGATTCAGATACTGAAATAGCTTCAAACATATAATGTAGATGATATATAGTGTTTAACGTTATAATTTTATACTAGAAATAGATAAAAACGACTTAAAACATTGGCCTCATTACACAAAGTTACTAGTTATATTTGAGTTTGTGAAGCCACTGTTTCAGAAGGATGAAAATGAAGCAATGAAATAACCAAATAGAGTGACAAATAAAGTGGTGGAAGAGTTAAATTGGATAATATTTTAGGAGTGACACTCCAATTCCTTTTCATTTAACAATTTAAGCTTAACGACTTTTCAATTTCTTGTGAGAATTGGTGAAAGGAAAGTATAAAAAAGAAAAAAATAATGAATCACTGAATTGTGTGATTCATATACTGATACAAAATTGTATGGATTTATTCGTGCATCGTAAAATTAAAAATCATTTGAGATTTAACTTATATAAATCAGAAGGTAGCCAAATATATACCCAATGGTAGGATTTGAATTGTGTATTATAAGAATCTAATAACTATGTTTTATTCTTATTCTTATTTTTTATCATTGCCCCAGTTGCGAACCTTTCTCATTCGAAATGGCCTGTCAATTCTGTTCAAAGAAGGTCCAGGTGCTTACAAGGCTTATTACCTCAGGTAAATTGTGTGTTGGTTGCACTTGAGAACTGAAATCTAGTTTTTAGCTGATTTTTTGCTTTGCTATATTTAACAAGTTTATCTCTGGATTATTGGCTAACTGCATATAGCACTTCATGTATGTTTCCAGTCAAAATTTTCATGGTCTATGTTTGAGAACGATGTGCATGTGTTGACAGTTGGGCAGTTTGTTTTATCAACATCACTCTTTCTGCTGCATGAATGATGTGTTTTCTATGTGACTGCTCTACTAGGTCTAGGTTAGTTTTTTAAGCATGAACAGTGGCTTCATAAGTAAACAGCGACATAATGGAAAGCGTTTTTAAATTTTGAACTTTCCACAACTGCCAAATTGGGGTTGAAGGATGTTAGTAGGCTAATTCTTAATTTTATTTTTTCCTTTCTGCTACATAACATAAGTACCTCATGATGTACCACCAAGGTTATCAAAATCAAGTTTTATTTAGTAGAATTTCCTGATTTATGATTATAAACGGTCTCAGATGGAGAAGAAGGTAATAAGTGAGATTTGCCAACACAACAATATGAACAAAAGTCCACAGTTTTGTTAGATGGACTTATTTTACAATGTGTCATAACAAGTTTCAACACATTAGCATTTGGATGACCTAATCTAGTATGCCACAAATTGCTAGATTAAAAAAAAAAACTTTTACAACAGACTCAGAATTACCAGCTGAATCAGTAGTAGTGTAAAATTGAGGAATCTTTGACTTGACTTGAGATGAACATTCTTGAGTCTTGAGAATAGGGAAAAAAAACTAAAAGTAAACTCAATTATTAAGAGCAAATTTACTGACACTAAGCAAGCTTTTGGTAACTGAAGCACCATGTAGTAAGGTCAGCAACTATAGAGAGAAATTAGGCTTAGTAGGGTTTGAGACATGAAGAACCAGAACCAAAAACTCAGACCTTCACCATTACCAATATAGATCTGATCAGGCCCTTGAAAATGATTAAACTGCTGAATCAGGTATCCAGTTGGAATTATTATTTTCTAGGGCTGAGGAATTTACTATCCTTGCACTTGGGTTGGGATATCTTGATTAGAATGATGTTGAGTATGTTCATTGGCTGGATTGACCCAGGTCTTGGGTTTGGAAGATTGGGTAGACTAATTAGAAGAAAGCTGTAGTGGTTGATGCGTTGTAGGGTCATATTGGACAAGTGATTCATGAGGTTGATAGGATGAATCAACACAGCAGAAACAAATATCAGTGGTGTGCCCATATTTGAGACACTTTCGACATTGAAAGTTGGCAAAATGCCCACCACACTTCGAGCACCTGGATCAGAAAAAGAGCAATTGAAATTTTTACAAAAATTGTTGCTGCAAACTTGCAATCTTGCAGGTGATGGGTTTTCATAGGAATTAGAGTAGTTTACCGAAGGAGGGAAAAATTTCTTCTAAAAACGATTAGTGCGGGATTCATTGGCAAGAAGAAGAGCCTCAACTTCTGTGATTGTAGGTGTTTCAAACTTGTTTTTGATAATAGAAATAACTGGAGCATATTCTTGGGGAAAGACCTTCAAGAATAGCATCAATATATTCATCATTCTTGACAGAACAACTGATTCCAGCAAGTTAATTTGCGATAACTTAACCTGTCCCATGAATTCCTTCATAGTCTTGTTTTCAAGAGATTGTGCACGAAGATCAGTGTGCAGCTGTTTGGCACGGGCCTTGGTTTGGGTAAAAAAGTGATCATGAATCTGTTCCCACACTTGATGAGAATGAACAGCTCCAAGAACGTGAGACAAGATAGTCTTTGATAGATCAATTGAACCCAAGAAAGCAAGATTTGATCTTGAACCTCCCATTCTTCATATGCTGGATTGATTGTTCCATTGGCATGATCATCATCAGAAAGGAAACGTGGAGGTATCACAGGATTTACAACAAATTAGTGAAGTCTGTGTGACTTTATCATAGGTTGAACTTGTTGTTTCCAGTGGAGATAATTGGAATCATCAAGTTTTTCAGCTATTGAATTTGGAAAAATCTGGAAGCGGATGGGAAAACATAACAGAAAACAAAAACACTAACTCCCAACATTCAGTTGAAAAAATGAATGTGTACAACACTAATACTATATGCTTCAGGCGAGCCAAAATGGTTGCAGAATCATTTCTGCACAGGGGAAGTGGTAACTTGAGCAGGCTCAAACAAAATGACACTTTTAAGGTCATGTTTTTGATTACCATGAAAAGCCATCCTTTTTACCAAAGTGATTATTTTGGCCTTTTTGAGGCACATTTTTAACTCAAAATTTTAGAGCACAGTACGTTTTCGAATTTGTTTTGCATTTTTTTGTTCTCTGTTGAAGACAGACAAACCAATTGAATACAAAGCCGTTGAAGGCTGAAGATTCTATCAAAACCATTGAAGGCTGCTGATGAACCAATTGAACCTCTCCATCTTTGTTTTTTTCCTCTCTTTTCTCGTCTTTGTCATAGACAAACCTTAGCCAAGGATCTCAAGCAGCACTGTGAAAGAGACAAGACTTGCACCTCTGTTGATGGGAATGTTGAGGTTCCTCTTGATTCGTGTTAATCCATTTATGTGATTTGGTTTCATTGTGTCTCTTTTTTGTGGCAATTTTGTTTTATTTTTGAATTTTTGGATTTATTTAAAAATGGTTAAAGTAGTCATATGAATAATGATGGTTAAGAATGTAGTTTGATAACACATTGTTAGAATTTTGGCAACTTTTGAATGTATGGTGATCTATAGGGATTGCCAAAGCGATTGTCATATTTTAACCTTGCTTTGGTGTTGTAATTTTGTGATCTGATTGAGAATAAAATAACCATGTGGTATAGACATTTTTCACCATGGACAAAATATGTAATTTTTTTACTTATTCATTTTAAATATGATCTATTTTTCTTTATTATGGAGTTGTAATGTTGGATTATTGTTGTGTTACAAGTATTATGCTTCATACGTATTTTACTTGTAGGAATTTTAAAATATATTTATATTAGGTAAACTTGTAAGATGAGTTGAGTTTATGGTGTGTAAACTCTTGAGTATGACAAATTAACCCCTAACCTAACCCCAAAAAAAACTTTTTTGAACAATTTTAACAAATCATGGAAACAAAGCCTTTATTAATCTTAAATATATGCCTTCCTCCATTTACAAATCATCTTCCTATTTATCTACCTTATGCTTGTCATCCAACGTTATGTAATCTGAATTAGACTTTTTGTTTGATTATTTGTTTTTTTGACTTTGTAGACAAATGAAAATTTGGGGAACCTCTCAAGAAAAGCAGAGAGAACTTAGCAAGATGCTTGATGAATGGTAGTTCCTGAATCATTCCTCCCGATTCCCTCTAACTATGAGTTTGGACTTTCAGCCAAAGAGTCCTTTTCACTTTCCTTCTGCCTGCCTGCCTATTTTTCTTTCTCGTACTTTGGTGGTGTATTTGGTTAGGTTCTTTTCTTTTCTCTGCTTACAGGGCTGTGTATATACGAAGGAAGTGTGGAAATAAGCAACTGTCATCATCAACATATCTAAGTGAAGCGGAACCTTTTCTTGAACAGTTTGCAAAACGTAGTCCACAGAACCAAGTTCTTATAGGTTCTGCTGGTAATTTAGTTAGAACCGAAGATTTCTTGGCTATTGTTGAGGGAGGCCAGGATGAAGAAGGTGATCTTGTGGCAGAGCGTGAGATAGCACTGCCAGGGCCTAATATCTCAGTCAAAGACACAGTTCCAAAATATGAAGGGTTGATTGTATTCTTTCCTGGTAATCATTTTACTGTGAATGTAGTTATTCCCAACAACTAGATTTATATTTGCATGTTCATCATCTACAAAACCATTGAAAGATCATGAGACCTTAAATTGAGTAATTAGAATTATAAACAAGGTTTTAAGTGTGATCATTTAGAGTAGTTCACCATTTATGCTAGAGTTGGTGAGGCAATATAAATTGTCGGCAAGTTCAAGGGTTGACTGCTTTTCTGTTTCATGAACTCTTTACTGTGGGAAATAATTTCCAGTTGGTGTTTAATGGGAAACAATCTGAAGTTAGTATTTGATCAAATCAATACGTGGTTAGGACAGAAGTGATGAATTGTCCATGAATTTAATATCCCTCCTGCCACAGTATCACTACAAGAACACTAGGATTTGGAGTTAACTTACAGTTCCAAGCCTTTTAGGCTCTTACGTTTTCTGTTTGAGACTTCGAGAATCCAATCAAAATAAAAGAAAGTAAATATGGTTGTATATTTTGAATTGAATGAGTTTCAAGGAAATTGTTTTAATGAGGTTTACAGTGGAGGTTCTGCATTATTCATTTTGCTGAATCTTGTAGGTGTAGTTTACACACTAGATACCGGTGGTTTACCCATAATTAGCACAGTTTCATTTAATAGCTGACAGCCCAGTGTTTGATTTTTTATGTTTAAGACTCATCTTGAAGATATTTGACCAAACTTCCAGGAATACCTGGTTGTGCTAAGTCCTCCCTTTGCAAAGAATTGCTAAATGCCGAAGGAGGACTAGGAGATGCTCGACCAGTTCATAGTCTCATGGGTGACCTGGTTAAAGGTAGTTTTTCTTGCAAATCTGTTTATAATGGTGCTTAAATTGCAGAGGTTCTTAACATGATTCGTATCCATATTATATGGTTCATTGCTCCAGTGCTCTTATATATAAAAGCTATAAATTTCAGTAGAATTATTATCTGTTAAATTTTACAATTAACTGCTTAAGCAGTGATAGATACCTTAAATTGGGATTCATAAGGCATGCTATTCTAGAATGAACATATGTTTATCAGGTCAGTTCTGCTCAGAACTAATATGGAGTATTGTGGAGTATCAACAGGAAAATATTGGCAGAAGGTGGCTGAAGAGCGCAGAAAGAAACCTAATTCAATAATGCTTGCTGACAAGAATGCCCCAAATGAAGAAGTTTGGAGACTGGTTAGTGTTCAAACTAATTTCATTATGGCTTACTGCATTTATTTCTTCGGTCTCCCTATTTGTTTCTCTTTAGACGTTTGTCCCCTTTTGTTTAGTAGGATTTGGTTAAGTATTTTTCAATGGTAAAATTGACACATCTAATAATTAATCAGTTTCTCTTCCATGGAGTGTTTTCAATTTACATGATGAAACAAAATAAAATTAGAATTATGTTTGACTTAAAATCCTTAGAAAGTATTTCACTGATTTGAAATTCGATTTTCTATTCACTAATATCTTATTGCGGTGGTATTTTGTGTCCATTAGATGGCTGGGATATTGTAATGTTATGACAAAGTATTGCATAATTAGCTGTGTTTGTTTCATGGAGTCATATTACTTCCCGAAAATCATATTTCTAGGAATATTATTCCTTAGAGTATATCTAAAAAGGTGTTTGGTTATATTTGATTATTTCTAGTAATATTTTCTAAAATTCAAAACAATTTAAATAAAAATGAAATTTATAAATGTAAGAATTAAATAACTTTTCTTGGGAATTCCATTTTCCCACCCCTTCATCAATCGAATGAAAAGTACCTAAAGCATGCGAATATAAGTTTCCTAGAAGTAAAGATACCCGAGTTACTGTTGGTAACCATCTAACAAACATGGGAATATGTATTCCTTCTTCGTATTTCCAGGAATAGAAGATAACTGAAACAAATGTGTCCTATGCGCCTGTTTAGATAAACTTATCTGAAAAGAAAAAAAGTTTTTGCAAAAGTTAAAATTAACTTGTGCATTAACTAGTTTGTATAAATCCTTACATTAGTTTTCTTAAAAGTTTATTTTAACTTGTGCATAAGCTAATTTAAGCTTATTGAGATTTTTATTTCATTTTCCCTTATTTTCTTCTCCTACATAAGTGCTCATGGATAATTTATCTACAATGAGATAACTGCTATAACGAAAATGACATGTTCAGGTAGATGATTAAAACTCTACAAATATAAATGCTGAAGAAACTCAAAATAGAAACATACTCATTATCAATAATTAAATATTATAGTCTAAACACAAGGAGGGAGAACACACAGGGATGAAAAGTTGGCAAAAACAGAGCAGAGAGCCATGAAGTGCTCGTGGGAGAGTTAGAGTGATACACATCTGTGAAGAGGGAACCAGTAGGGGCAAACGAGTTGGGTTGGCTGGTATACCGTTGGGTTGCTAGAAAATAGCTTGGTCTGTCTAAGACAGATGTTAAGATACCTGGAAATAAATCCTTTTCTTTCAATGAAGTTAATGAAGTGAATATGGGTTTCAACCCGAACGGACTTCATGTACCGAAAGAATAGGAATCAAGGAATTCTCCCTCGTCACCAAAAAATGGGTGGGAAACCACAGAAAACAAGGTCAGAGTTTGGGTTTTGTAGGCTGCACTGACTGCAGCTGCAAAACAATTTGTGATGCACAGGCCATGGTGGGCAATTGCCGCAACACGACTTAGTGACACAGTGGCAGCTGAAAACCATTATTGACTGCTATGCACAAATGCATAATTTTTTTAGTATCATCTTCAGTCAACATTGCAGCCAAAAAGAACTGGACATTGTTAAACCCACTTTCTAGGTGTTGGTATGAAAAAAGTATTCATTTTAGAAATGTGTGTTATACAAGGAAAGAAAGTTTAGGGGGATGGAAGTTGCCTCCATCAAAGGTTAGAGCATGCTGCTGCAAGGGATATACAGTGTTACTTCTAAAATTATAGTAATACTTTAATTAGAGAGAAATCACTTGTTTTTTTGCTTTTGATTTGTTAGTCTACATCTGGAAGCATTATTGTCTGGCTATCAACTTTGTATCATTTGCTTATTATAATTTCTATAAATTAACCTAGTCACACTTGTTAAATATGCAGATAGAAGATATGTGTCACAAAACCAGGGCATCTGCTGTACCGGTTGTATCTGAATGTGAAGGTAATAATTGTTGTCAGTTCTGAATTCTTTGTATTGACTAGTCTTTTAGTATTTTGTTAAATATAAGGAACAGCATGTCTTTTTTCACATCATAAACTTGGAAGATTTTACTTGATATGCTTTAGTCCCTTATAACTTGCTCAGTATTTATTTTGAGTAAAATTTGAAAAAAAATTTAAATGATAGTGATCTGGCTTGGGTACATAAGGAACATCTGTGCCATGTTTCTTGGTGGCAAAAACTTGGCTTAATTTAGCTTCATATTCTCATACGCTAATGCTCGGTAGTTAAGAACTTGACTTATTTTTGGTACCTTATCTAATACAAATGTTTCTTGCTAAAGAAGGATTTCATTTGTTTTCATCTCTCTATTTTAATGTGCAGGAACTGATTCAAATCCATTTTCTCTTGATTCATTAGCTATTTTCATGTTTCGTGTGCTTCAACGAGTCAATCATCCGGTATTTATTGCTTTTTTTTTTTTCTGGATATATTTTTCCGAAAGTTTTATTACCAACCCCTGACTTTATTTGATTATTTCAAATTTCCAAGGGAAATCTTGACAAAGCATCTCCAAATGCTGGCTATGTGCTGCTAATGTTTTATCATCTTTATGAGGGCAGGGTACAATGCTTCTTTTTTATTGTTACTGCAATTTGTTTATATTTTTGTATTTCCTAAACTGATACTTCCAATATTTTCAGAACCGTAAAGAGTTTGAGGGTGATTTAATTGCACGTTTTGGGTCACTTGTGAAGATGCCACTACTGAAATCTGATAGGTACTATCATGTTATTACTATCTATTTACAGGTGTCAATGTTTTTTCTGCATTTTCTTGTTTATCATTGTTTTAGATTCCATATCAACTAGAAAAATTTTACTTTCTTGAGACAGTATTAGAGTCATTTTAAACTTATCGTAGTCATGTTTGTAGGGTCTGTCACCCACTATTTTGTTCCTGCCTAGCTCTATGTTCAAGATATCTAGTCTTAGATGTAATGGGATGTATTGAAGATCTTATGTCGACTGGAAATATGATTAAATTATAATATATGAATGACTGTAAACCTTTGCTTTCCCGCTGCACTTAGCGAATCTTTTTCCTTGTATTTTTCATTGTTTTATACAATTTAAACACAGCTTAGTTACCATAATGAACTCTACATTTGATCTTGCACTTCCCATTCTTTGTTGGTTAGATTTATTGTTCAACTTGTTGTTTCCATTGAAGATAATTGGAATCATCAAGTTTTTCAGCTATAGAATTGGGAAAGAATGGGGAAGCCGAAGGGAGGGAGCATGAATTGACCATTGCAGAACAATTTTTGGCTCACAATAGCATATCAGAATTTTGTTATGAGAAGAAACAAAGAAAGGATTAACAAAGAGAACTAATTATTATTTCACTGAATAAGAAGACACAAGTTGATCATATATAGGCTCAAGAGTTACACACCAATCTTTGCAGAAAATAGGAAAACCAGATAACTAACATTCAGTTTAATTACTGAATGTTTAATTTATATCTCTAATACCAAGTTCATGATTTTGGTAAAAATTTGACATGCAAGTCCTGAATACAAGAAGTAATGGTTTTATAATTATCTCCTCTTCATAAGCTTTAAGCTGAGGGATAGAAGGATTTATCTCAACGGTTGTGGATTAGTGTCAAATATTACGATGTTTCATAAACGTTTTATCTTGACTGTCCAAATGTGATAGTTCTCTTCATTAAACATTGGAATAATAGATAAAGAATTGTTGGAAGACATATTGTCACCGCAATTGATCGAAAAATAAATCATCCAATATAGTATTTGCACTCAATGAGGAGTTTGCTTTATAGCCCATAGGAAGTAAGCTCTTGATACCATTATTGGACATATGATGTAAAATAAAAACATATAATTAACGGAACTTGAAGAGAAAATAGGGAGATTAAAGAAGTGGAGGAAAAGATGCCATGGTATAGTGACGTATATAACATTTTCTTTTGACATCTGTGTTGAAATAACTTCTATCTGCTTTTTGCGGACGATTTACTGTTGTTATGGGATAACTTGAACTGTATGCATCATTATTTATGAATGGAAAGCTCACTGGGAGTCTGAAGCAGATTGAATTCATATATTCTCTTATTAACATTTTATTTGTTTTTTTCCCAATGTGCAGGAATCCCCTTCCGGAGCCCGTTCAGTCCATTTTGGAGGAAGGAATTGATTTGTATAAACTTCACACCAAGAGACATGGAAGGTCAATTTTAAGATATTTCACTTGGATGCTTGAAAATTATTATACCGTTCTTTATTTGAGATGTTTAAGTGTGTAGCGGATACAGTAAGTGCTACAACAACCACGAATAGGATTTATGACCTTTTTCCATCTCCGTTATGTGTATTTTGGTGGGATGTAATATGATTGAAATGCATAGAAGTTGCAGTGAAAGTGAAGGAACACCTATCTGTGAATCAGCCCAACCAGAGCTTTAGAAATTTTCAGCGCCTCACTCTTTCAAACTCGGAAATTTGTTTTAAGATGCAGAAAGTGTTTTCTTCTTGCTTGTGTTTTAAGATAAAACTGCAATCTCATATCTTTAATTCAATTGTTGGTCAAACTTCATTTGAATTGTCAAGTCTAGAGAATTTTTCTATTGATTATGGCAAAGTCCTTGCCCTGGGCTTATATGGTATATCCTCACCCATGTCTCCCTCCAACATTCATAGTGCTGTAATGCACTGTAATTTTTCTATCCCACGGTGTTCACTTAGCTGTCATTGAAATATAAATGACTTGTGATATCTGTTATCTTGAGGTTGACAACAATATGTCAACTGGCTTCTGTTAACTCTATTTAGCCCCTCTCTGGTCTAAACCGAGAAGCTGGCAATCTTAACTGATCATTGTTTTGATAGATTAGATTCTACCAAAGGATCCTACGCAAAAGAATGGATAAAATGGGAGAAACAGTTACGGGATATTTTTGCCGGAAATGCTGAGTATTTTAATTCTATTCAGGTTAGTACATCTAGGCCTTTTTCCCAGTTCTTTTTGTCCACTGTTATCAATATTTAGCATTTTAATAACATTTTAGTGCTAATTAATTTCCTCAAAACGTCTGCAGGTTCCGTTTGAGTTTGCTGTCAAGCAGGTGTTGGAACAGTTGAGAAACATTGCTAAGGGAGATTACACACCACCAGATACTGAAATAAGGAAATTTGGTACCATTGTTTTTGCTGCTCTCACTATGCCAGTAACTGAAATCAAAGGCGCCCTCAATAAAGTAATGGAAATATTTACTCTTCTACTTGCATTTTGTTATATATACTCAAACTTACTTGTTTCTGCTCAGTATAATTGTTGATTTGTAACTATAAGGGCATTGAAGAGACACACAGCCTGAATGACAAAACAAATCATATTTTAAGTTAAGGAGAGTCAAGGTTTTTTTTTTTTTTTTTTTGGGTGAGGGTGGAGATTGTGAACAAGCAGAAAATTACTGTATATTTTCTTTTGGTGGCAATATAATTAACTGGTGTTTATCTATCAATTTCCAACAGTCAAGAGACTTGACAGGTGTGAGTAATTTTGTTATCGGCCGTGATTTGCAAAGGTGGCAGGATGGAAGCTATAAAAATGCTTCCTAATTAGACCGTGTATTTTTCCTTAGGGAGAGATATTAGGCCTTACCTTGTATCAGAGGCTTTGTTACTTTGTTCAGTAGTTCCATTAATTGGAAGATGCTTTGTTACCTTGTGTATCGAAAGAGTTTTTTAAGTCCGTGCGCATTTATATTAATTTTAAGAAACAGTATCTGATGCAACAATATATATGATGCAGTTGGCCGAGAGTAATCCCAAGATTGACGCATTCCTTAAAGACAAACATCTGGAGAACCTCAATCGAGCTCATTTGACTCTTGCCCATAAGAGAAGTCACGGCATCAAAGCCGTAGCTGATTATGGTATCTATGTTAATAAAAAGGTTCCGGTGGAGTTGGCAGCACTACTCTTCTCAGATAAAATGGCTGCATTCGAAGCTTGTCCCGGCTCAGTGGAAGGTGAGAAGATAGTTTCAAAAAATCCGTGGCCTCATATAACCTTATGGACTGCTGAAGGTGTTGCAGCCAAGGAAGCCAACATGTTACCACAGTTGCTTGCAGAGGGCAAAGCAAATCGAATTGACTTCAATCCTCCCATCATTATATCTGGTACAGTTGACTTTTATTGAGTTCCGTTTACTACTCATCTTTCTACAAAATAAAACCAACTGAAATGAAGAAGCTGGTCATGTGCTCAAGGAATACAAGTTAGATCCAATGTTCAGGTAGGACGTCGGAGAAATTTTTGTAGGAGTTAGCATTTTCTCCCGACAAATTGTATATATATATATATATATATAGGCTGTTTAGAAAGCCGAGTATAGTGTCTGGAGTTTTGTGGCCGAACTTTCACCATATCAGGTGTGAGTGTATTCTCTTCCTTGTTTGCTTAAATTTTGCTCTCTTATCCATTCTGCTTGTGGTTGCAAGTTTTTTTCTTTTAATTTTGGTTTATGGATTGTACACTGACGATGTCAATGAGGCATTCATTAATGTCTCCTGTGGATTTCACGGTGGAATTATTTCAAGAAATTAAATTTTAAAGCCTTGCATGAATGCAGAGTTCGCTTTGAATGCAGATCCTCTTTTGAATTCATATACTCCCTCTTTGTTAACTTTTATTGCAATGGTCGATCAATGATCCAGATTTTGCAGTATGGTGGCTGTGGAGAAATTTAGCTGCAGAGAATCCAAACATGTGAAGTACTGCAACTGTATGGAAATCGTCATAATTTCCCTTCCGTATTCGGCTTATTTATTAAGCAAAAACGTAACGTAATAACTTAATGGTGAGGAAACCTTAATATGAAGATAAAAATGTAATAATAAAGTATGTTCTATTTATGGATTAGTTTTTACAAATTGGTTTATTGTTATCTTTTAAAAAAATGTGATGTTCACTTTATATACTATTCAGTGGCTCTACAGGGATTTGAATTTACTGCAAAAGTATGCACCAATGTCGGTGAACGTTGCAATTAATATTTCAAGCTTACATTTATAAATTCAGTTACACAAAGTAATGGAATTCAGATGGGTTCCACACAACAACAATAATAGCCGTTGCGTAAGTTTCCTCTTCAGAATTTTTAATGAAATTATAATATTCTGCATAACTGTTTTGCTAAGTTTTTAAAAATTACAAGGATATTTTTAATAAGATTTGGCATTTTATTCAAAAAAAGTTATGGAATCTTTTCTATTTTAATTAATTGAATCATTTTTTAATAAAAATATTTTTTTCATGGAACTTACAATATATTCGATTTTTTATAACTCATTATTATCTTGATTTCGATCAAATCCATTTAAATATCAATTATTCAAAAATAAAATTTTTCTTTAAAATTTAAAGTACTTGAAATAAATAACGCTATATGTAGTTAATGTTAGATGCCTAAAGCAGAAAACTACTATCAATTTAAAAAATAATCGAAACGAAAACAATACCCGGCCTTGAAGAAACCCCAAACATAGATTTACTATTAAATATCATGATAACTAAAAATAAGAAATGGGTATTTGTAAACTCTCATTTATGTTTATATTATTATTATTATTATTATTATTATTATTATTATTATTATTATTATTATTATTATTATTATTATTATTATTATTATTATTACTTTTTACATAAAAGTTTAGTTCTCATACTTTGTGGTTTTTTGTTGTCCTTGATAAAAAAAAAATAAAAGAAAGTGGTTTGGTTTCTTTGTTAATTTTATCCGATGCACTTAATGTAATGAGGTCACATTATCACATGTTATATCACTAAAATTAAATTAATAATTAATTATATAATCCAATGATATATTGATAAATTATTTTTTCAATAATTTTACAAGTAATATATTTGTAGGATAAAGTAAAAATAATATATTTACAAGAATTAAAATAATAAATAATATATTTGTATGGACAAAAAAAAACCTTATTTTTAGATTTTTTTTAATCAGCAAAACCTATTTGTAGATATTAAAAGTAAAAAAACAATATTTGGAGCTATTTAAACATCACATCGATTGATAAATAAAGATATCTTTGAAAAGGATAAATTTGGGTGGCATCAATATATTTTTTTTAAATATAACTATTTATTATGACATTAATTTAAAAGATTGCATCCTATGTTCAATCTCTGTTTCCTTACCGAAATTTTCTCTATATTAATTTTTGTTGTTCAACACAAGAGTTTATGTATGTTGGATCCAAGTCACTGATTGGTTTAGAATGAACATATGATCAATTTATTTAAATTTAAAATAAGTTTTTGGATAAATCATTTTCAAAATAAGTACTTGTTTAAGAAGCAAACAAAATTTTCTTATTAATATAAGAAAAAAATTATTTATTATTATAGTAAATAAATTATGAAAATATAATAAAAAATAGAAATGAAACTATTTATTAAATAATTTTTTTTATAAAATTAAACACAAACAAATTCGTCTATGATTTATTCCTTTTTATCATTTGATAATGTTTATATTAATAGTCATTTAAATGCTATTTTTTATTTAAATTTTCTTTATTTTAAATATTTATTATAGATTTTAATGACTTAATTAAATTTTAATTATTTCATAAATTTAAATCTTCTTATTTAATTCTTTTTTTTGTTTTATTTACTGTTCAATTTTCTTTTGTGTAACTATCTTTTTATTTGATATTTTTTAGGTCATGAGGTGAGTTACAATTTTCTCTGTTTCTCTTTTTAGTTTACTTTAACATATCAATCAACTTATGTGTTTCCTTTCCATTAACTCACATATTAGAAATGATTGGAAGAAGAAGAGACGTGAAATGATAGAATAATTTAAAAAAAAAACAATAATATAACAATTTTTTAACAAACTCTCAGTTAAAAACATTTAAATTTGTGAGATACTTAAAATTTAATTAAGTTTATTTAAATTATTAATATTAATATTAATATTATGGAAAATAAATTTAAGTCATTTTTTATATTAATTCCTCTAAGTATGTCAGTTTTTATCCAATGTTCCTTTTAAGGTCTAAGTAAATATATTATTTTTTAACTCATGTTAATATGTTATTTTTTATTTTACTTTTCACACCACTCCGGTGCACCTTCGGTGTAGCGGGTTGGGCCGGGTATGAATAAGCTTACCCTAATACGGTGCCGTTTCAGCCCAGGTTACATTCCTTTCCTTCTTCTCTGGCCAACCACACTCCAAGTAACGGTGGTGGCGCTCGGTGGAGACGGCGGCGGCACTCTGTTCAGCGACCAATCACGTTAATCCGTTATTTCCCATTCTTTTTACTACTTCGTCTGGTTCCTCATTTCTTTGATCACGCTATTCTCGAAGTTTCTCGAATGACCGAATTTAAAATTCCGTTAATCGAAAACACTCTCGCGCAATTCGTGTGGTTTATCCTCTAAGCTTTTCAATCTGAGTAAAGTGTTTTCCTCGGTGCAGAGTGATATAGAAAATGGCGTTCAGAGGGAAAGAGATGATGAAGAAAATTCTGAAGACGGTGGGAGAGAATGGTTTGAGTCGAAGAGAAAAGGAATCGCTGGAGAAATGCTTGCCTCGAAGCAAGGTTGTGATGAATCGCGCCAAACGCGGTCTCTTTGCCGGGCGACACATTCAGTTTGGGAATCGTGTCAGTGAAGATGGCGGTAACAAGTTTGTATCCACTTCTTCGTCTATTTTTTTTTTTTTTTTTTTTTTTGGTGTTAATTGTTTCTGGTACGAGTCATGGTGGAAAGTTTCATTTTATAGCCTCTGGTGTTAGATCTATGTTTCCAGTTTCTGTTGTTTAATAACTTTGTTAGTTAAATAATATGGATTGAATGGTTATGGTCCCAGTTTGTTTCAGCTCAAAGGCTAACTTCTAGTTAATTTTGCTCCAACTCTATCAATTTCTGAATATATCCCTCCCCCCATTGAAGTAATAATTCTACATTTCATGTTGTGATGGGAACTCTGGAGAGTTGTCCTTGGTTGATGTTTTGGAAGAAGCTGTTTCTAGGTAAAAGAATAAAATAGTTTGAAGGGGAGGAGATTCAAGGATAAAGAGGATAAGGTATCCTAATTATATTAATGGCAAAAACTAAAGCATTGATACAAATGCAGCTTTCAAGTGTCTTTCTAGTTTCAATCCCTCAAAGGAGGTAAGATCCTCACAATCTGGAACAAAATAGAGCCGTGAAAATATTCCTGTCCCTAAAAATCTCACTGCCTGAAAATCTCTCTCTGACTAGGACACAACAGAACAGGGTATGAAGTACAGTGTTGTTACATTTTACTCAACTTGTTCCTGACAAATCCTCTGCAGCTGAACTATAAGAATCGCCACAAGATCTGTCTCTATCAATGTTTCCCCATGAACTACCAAAACACATTTTCAGAAACATAATTAGCTGTTGTGCAACGTAAAACTTACTGTGCATTTCAGTAACTTATTTGCATCCATCATGATGAACATGTTGTTAATTGAGTGCCTATGATTTATACCTGTTGTGTGTGTATAGTCCTTAAATAAGTACTATGACAATGGTCAATGTTATTAATTCTGAGTTATATTGCTTGCATGAAGACTTGAAGTGTTTTTCCAATCCTCTACTCTTTGCATGGGAGGCCAGCTTCCTTGCATCCCCCAGCTCAGTGGGTGGCTGCTTTTGCTAGAAGAGGCAGTCCCTAGACTAAGCTCTCTGTTCCATTGCATAACCCCTTCTTTGTTAAAATTTTCAACGGTATAAATGAAGGATAACGTTCTGGATTAAGAATTGGAAGAGTAACGAGCTAATCATCTTTGGGTTCCTAAAAGTTGGATGGGTAAAGAGAGATGATTGATTTGCAAGTTGCCTTTGCTCTTGGTTAGTGATTGGAATCTGATGCATGTTAAATTGCGGAAATTCCATTTTCCATGGAGGCAGTTTGCAATCATTAGTTTAAACTGGCAATTTTTTGGACTCTCCATGGAGCCAACATGGGCTAAATTCTCTTTATGGATCCTTTTTTCAGTGATTATAATTCTGACTGAGTTCTATAATATTTAACTGTTCCTGTCATTGTTTTTATCAACTACCATTGTTGGAAACTTGGTCTTCAAAATTCTTTAGTCTGGGATATAATGAAATTAGTGATTTCTTGATGGTTAGTACTAATTATGTTTGGAACTATATGTCCTGTTAACAGTAGCTTATATTTGCCACACGAATATGGAATGGAAAAAGTTCTTTTTGCAGTAATATCTCTTGCACGATCGTTATAGGTTGAATCTCTTTGTTGTTTGGTGATCCCAACATGGTCCAGAACTTTAGGTGTTGTCTGTTTGTTGCACAATTTTATGTTAGGAAGTTCTTTTACCATTTAAATGTTAGAGAGAATGAATGATGTTCTTTCTCTAATGCTTTTGACAGGACAAGGAGAACTTGGAAACCTAATGTCCAGGAAAAGCGGCTCTTCAGCTATATCCTAGATCGTCATGTTCGTGTTAAGGTCACCACCCATGCCATCCGATGCATAGACAAGGCAGGTGGGATTGATGAGTACTTGCTCAAAACTCCTTATCACAAGATGGACACTGAAATGGGCATTCTCTGGAAGGCAAAAATTGAGAAATTGTATGAAGAGCTCGGCCAAAGGGAGGTTGTATTCTTTTCACCTGAGGCTGAAGTGAAGCTTGAGCAGGAATTTAAAGATTTGAAACTCTCTGAAAGAGAAGCACGAAATGAGGTCAGAAGAAAGATGTACACTGGGATGAGCAAGCACAAGCTAATCGAGGTGGAACATAAAGATGATCAATCTATTGAAGAGGTGGAAATTTCGCATGATTCATCAAAACAGGTGGTTCCTGTCTCGTATGTCTTAGCTGCTGACAAGCTCAAAGTTGGAAGTATTGTTTCTAATTAATGTATGTTATGGCACCTGATATCGGCGGTGTAAGCTTTACTAGCTCAGAGTCCGAAAAATCTTTTTATTTGATTTTTGGATCATACTGGTTTCTTCAGAGGTTTTTGTTCAAAAGCTTTAAACAATTTGTAGTGAAAAGCATAATATATTATGTCAAAATAATAATTTAGTGCTATTTTTCTAGCGGGACTGTATTTCCTGACGCAACTTGGTAAAAATCAATACAAAGAGTATTGTTCTCACGTTATTTTTTTCTTTTTCTTTCACATTGTGGAACCTTCTGGTCTGTGCTGGATACTGTCATGTACAAAGAAAGGGGAACCTCTAGGTTTCGAACGATCTGAATTCACTCATTGTATGTCTGTCGTTTCAGTACCGAATTTGCTGCTGCAGCTTCCATTTTATTAACGCTGTTTTCATATACCGCAAGAAATTGAATTGTAGTTAATCTGTTTATAAGACAAGTCTAATTATAAATCGGTATAATTTTTCCAAAATTTTGCTTGATTTCCAGATCTCCCTCTTACTTCTGCTCGATGTTTCGGTCTAACTTTCTTTATGCCTTTAGTAGTGGTAAACCAGTGGTTAACAACATTCCTTGTATATGACAACCATGTTAGGATTTTCCTTTTTCCAAGCTTTGTACACTAAACATGAGTGTTCCCTGCTTTTCCTTGGAAAATTGAAAGGATGAATACTATCTTTACACTGATGTTCCAATTAAAAACCAATTTTCTATTTTATACAAGATGAGAATGTAATAGATAGCTGCCAAAATAATTGACATGTGGTTACAACTTACAACAACAGTGTATTTTTATGGATGAATAAAATAATGACTAAGGTAAACCTACTTAGGTTAATGACAAGCTCTGATAAAATACCAAGCTTTTCTTATGGAAGGCCTTCACCGTTATTGATGCATCTATCAATAACATGAAAGAATCGACATTCGGATATCTAGCGTTCTTTGATGTTTAAATCATCGCTTTTAGGTGTCATCGTTGCTTTACCATCATTTTCTGCAGGACAGCAGGCAGCAAATTGACAGTAACGACATTTCCAGCGTTCCTCTTCAGGAGGGTAAGTGGCTTCTTGTTCTCCAAGCCAAAACTCAAGACATGAGCGCATTTGATTCTTTAGCCACTCATGATCATATGTGAATTTATCTTCACCAAGCAGTGAATGGTCTTTCTGATACTCATATCTGACATGGAGCAAACACAACCACGTGAGTTGGGTCAAAATTTCAAGTTTTTTACTCAAACTAAGCCATTATTACTGTGAATGTGTGTGCATGTATGTGTTTAATGAGTCACTAAGTAGTACCTCAACAACAGCTGATCATGAGCAGGGGCCAGCATCGTACATGTGTTTCTGTAATATCTCACCACATCTTCCAAGGTCTGCATTCGCCAATAACAAAATGATGAAAGAAAATTATGTAAAAGCCATGCTGCAACTGCTAATTAGCTAAAACTTTTTGCAGAATATTTTCAGTGTAAACAAATCACTTTCTGATTGCGGATAAAAACTAAACACTCAATGGAAAAAATTTATAATACATTCTAAAGAAGAACTTACTGAAGCAGAAAATCCAGAGTCAGCACATGTCACTTTTAGATCTTCACATAGATTATGTTGCGGGTTTAAGCCAAAGTAAGTGAAAAAATAATCAGAAGGAAAATTATCAGCAACCAAATTATCCCACAAATACTTGTAGCACATCAATTGAAGCCTGCCAAAATTAAGAACACCAAAAGGATTCAATCCAATGCAATAAGATGCAATTTCACATCCTACAGAATGAAATAAATGGTAGAAGAAAAAGCAAACCTTCCATTTCTTCGTTGCGGTTCAGAAGGAAGCGTATCTCGAGAGCGAGTCTTTGTGTCGATTAGTATTGGATTATGATCATTTCCTTTTAATGGCATCCGAATCTCATCAATCACTCCCACGATCCATGTACCTTCTGCAAAGCTTATTCTGATATCAGAAGAATAGTCCATCATCATCAGAACTGCTCCAAATCCCACCAATGAAGGGTTGAGTAAATTTCAAGTAAATTATATCATTGCTTTGAAATCTAAACTGTAACCAGTGACATTAAATAAGTCCAAATTTAAATAAGTCCTCTCGGGGAGATCCAGGGAAGTTATATTAGAAAGAAAAAAAAAAAAAAAAAAAAAAAAAAAAACAAGACTTTGTACTGGTATGTTAGAACTACACGTTTACAACCTTTATCAAAACTGATGAGAACCTGAAGATTAACACTTAAAATGTCATCAACTTACAATGGCAGTTCACGAGTCAATCCTTCAAATAGTAATTGATTTACACCATTTATAAAATTAAGAAACTTCAGGGCCCACAAATCTTCTTTGTATTTGACCTTCACTTCCACCCGTTTTAAAACCTGCACTAATAATTTTTAGAGCCAAATTATTTGAAGAACCACTTGAGGTTTAATTTAAATACCAGAAATACAAAAACACGACAGTTATAGAGTGAGCACATAATGACTACTAGATGTAACTAATAAAAAGAAAAAGATAACATCCAAACAACACTTATCTAGAGTGTTTTATTGGTGCCTAATGGGCACCTCATGCAAGAATTGCTCACAAAATACGACAATACCATCAGATGATGGAATGCTCATAACAGTATCAACAAATTCCTACTCAAAAACTTAGGACAACATCCACCAGATTTAGATACATCTCACCAGGTTTCAACTTTTATTACTGAAAAAAAAACTAAGGATTGAATCGGTTAAAAGATTTATACTAGAATTTAATTAGAATATATATCAGTGTAAAAGAAATTTTTCCAATAAAAAAGTAAACATTTTTACATTCACAGTGTAGACTTTTTCATATTGTGATCCAATCATGACTGTCATGTATGATAAGATTTTGTATCAAGAGTTTAAAAGGCATGTCCTGCCAAGATAAACTTTTATAGACAATTTTGGTTTGACTTTTAAGGTAATTAGATGTTTGTGCATTGTTTTAATAGATGACTGAAAAATACAGGTAAAATATCTTTATACCGGAAGTGCACATATTATTTATTTGGATAGTAAATACTATGAATTTCTAATTGATTGAGCAGAGTAAATTCACAGATAATTATCATCTTAACGTCTAATTGGATAGACTTTCCATAAATTCTCATAGAAGAAAAATAATATATAAAAATGAATAAATTCCTCCATATAAATTAAAAAGCAAGTTTTCTGAAAAGCTAAATACTAAAGTTTATACAAATGATCTCATGTCTAGAAAGACAATCTTAGTAATTTCAGGGAGAAACATATTTCCTTCTTCTTCTTCTGAAAATGTTTACACAGAAGCATAAGAAGTAAAAGAGGAGCATGTAATGTAAGAAGTTGAATGAAGATGAAATAAACAAGATATGATACGACCTCTTCTTCAAGCTTTGCATGGCGAGCAATGCCTGCTCTCATTGCTTGATTAACCTTTCGCCCTCCAACAAGGAGAGTGAGCTCCATTTGTTTCTGGCACCATTCCTATCACACAACTTTCAATAATAAATACACAGTAACCCAGTTCCCTCAAAACACATAAAATTCGTGATGGCCAAAACCCAATTAGAAAAAACGAAACTTGATACCGCAGATGTAAGATCGGTGACGGACAAACCCCGTTTGTCCCTGAAGCGGCGAAGAAAGGAATCAGGAAGAACGTGCTTTTTCTTGCTGGTGGGTAAGTCCTCAATATCACCTCCACTCGATAACCTTCTTTTGGACGCAACGGTGATGGACAGCGCATTATTGTGAAGGGGTGATTTTGAAGTAGAAGAACGAATTGCGCAGCAAGAACGAGTGGAAGCGAAAGCGAAAGCAGCTTCAATGAGAGCCATTTCGTCGTCACTGATAATTTCGATGGGAATATGATGTCGATTCTGGTCCTCCGAGGAAGATAATGTTTCAGTCATGTTCGTGTCGTGACCGTTCAAAACGCCACGTTTTGGGGTTCCGGTTGCTTCCATGTTCGAGTCGTGACCGTTCAAAACGCCGCGTTTTGGGGTTCCGATTGCTTCGGTTCTTGTTCAACTTTCACACACAGATTCATACTTTCACGTAACGTATTTCTTGCTCTTTCACTAATCAAAATTCTAACTTTTTTATTAAATTGTAAAGAATCTGACCTTCAGAATGTGTAATAGTTAACTTCAAAAAATAACTCTCCAGCAAACGCAAAAGACTATTTAGTTTTTAAATTTAATTGACTAAAAATTGAATTTATCTTTATTTTAAAGATTAAAAAATGTATTTAAATTTAAGCTTTGTTCATTCTGCCCTTAACAGTAATATATATTTTTTATACATTAACATTAAATTTTACAACACCGATTTTTACTATATTATTATTATTTAAAGAGAATTTTTTTCTGAACTTAGACAACGTACCCGCGTCGACATGAACCATTAATATCATGCCACTAGATTAAAATTATTTAACTCTTTCACCAAAAATAATTAAAACGAGGAAAAAGGTTATCTAAAAAAATTAACTCTTTGTGTGTTTTGGTCTTTTAATGGGACATAACGTAGTATTAAAACTTTTTATTTTTAAAATATAAAATATGTATGACAGATTATTTTATATCGTGAGTATATATGGATATATGTTGATCTTTAATTATTTAAAAGTAATTTTTTAAAATAAAAATTGATCTTAAAATATAATTCAAATAAAAATTATCTAAAATATTACTAAAATTAAAATTAGTCTTTTCAAAAAATAAACACATTCAAATAACAGTATCATAAAATTTAAATTGAAATAAATATTTTTTCTCCAAAAATAACTTTAATTACATAAGTTTAAATAAAAAATATAATTTATAAAATGAGCTTTTAAATATATTTTTTAATTTTAAACATTTTCTTTACTAGTAATAACATTAATTTAATTCTTAAAAATATCTAAATAAAGATTTTTCTTTTTGAACAGCATCTAAATAAAGATAACTAACGATAAATATAAATATCATTGCTTCAGCCAATAATCAAATTATTCATTAGTCAATATATCTATTAATGATATTTGTTTTATATCAATAGCAAATTTTACCCACAAAAGAATATTTTTACCTTCCCAAACTATAATCTATATGACATGGTAATATCAACAGCCTAAATTGAAATAAGATGTTTCAGATTAACTGATAATTTTGAGTTTGAATCTTAAAATTATTTAAACATTTGTCATAAGATGTTTCAGATCCTATGTTTCTCACTGAACCTTAAGTTGTCTATACATTACATTGCAAGCAAACCCTCCAAGCTCCACATGGATGACACGTGTGTCTCTGTATTTTCTTCCCACTCCCTTCATAAAACCACCTCTTTCTGTCATCCTCTACTACCTCAAACTGCATGTGCCATGAGAAACACCACTACCCTTTTGCTCTTCCTCTTAGTTCTTCTCTGCCATGGAGCAATAGCCATCCCTGAAGGTAAAGAAGAAAGCTTGTTCTTGATGCACAGTCCCAAGAGAGTGGTGAAGACCGATGCAGGGGAAATGCGTGTGCTGAAAACCCGAAGTAGTAGGTTTTTGGATAGGCACATGCACATTGGCTTCATCACTATGGAACCAAACTCCTTGTTCGTCCCTCACTACCTTGACTCCAATCTCATCATATTCATCCATAAAGGTATTACCATCTCTCAAATCCCACTTGTTTCATCCTAAATCATATAAAGGAACTGAAAATAACAGGAAGACCCTATAAATGTCATAACCCCTTTTAAGCAATCCAATTATAAGTTTGTGAAAGATTTAATTTTGAGATGAATAATATGTGTGGTAAACTTTGTTTCTCAAAAGTTATACTAATCATGTATATGAATAATATGTATAGTAAAAGTAGAAGTTTTTATGCTGATAATGTGTCACAATTGGACACTTAATTTTGATGCAAGATTGTGTGATGATTAATATCATCTTAAAAGTTCATGCATTGAGGTTGTGTGACTATCATATTATTCACTCAAACTAAATGCATCAAATACTATCTCCTTAGAGAAATTGCGAGTTAAGTTTGAGATTTTTGCAGGGGAAGCAAATTTGGGACTCATATATGATGATGAACTAGTGGAAAGGAGATTGAAGACAGGGGACGTGCATGTGATTCCATCAGGTTCAGCATTTTATTTTGTGAACACAGAGGAAGCTCAGAGACTTCACATCATTTGCAGCATTGACCCCTCTACAAGTTTGGGATTAGATACCTTCCATGTACATGCATCCATCATAATTTCACATCTTTCACTTTATTATCATTTTGGATTTGTGCCATCTTGTGACTAAGCTCTTACATTCTTCAATTTACCTTGGCCATGCAGTCCTTCTATATTGGAGGAGGAGCCAATTCACACTCACTGCTTTCTGGATTTGGACCTGCTATTCTTGAAACTGCATTTAATGTAAGCTAATACAGTCATGAGTTTAACTGCTATACGTTTTTATAATCTGGTTCAATCAGAAATTATTCTTTATGAAATTTATCATTTATTATACACGATTGCTACGTGATTGAATATGGTATGAAAAATATTTCTTCACACTGTAAATGCATGACAGTAACAAAAAGTTTATATGATTATCTGATCACAAATTTACATGTTTTTGTATGACAAGTTCATTGATTTTTACATTAAACAGTTTAAAAGCCATGTCAACCATGATTTTTTATTGATTGAGAGTGAATATCACGCTGAACAGGCATAGAAATCAAACTCTATTGTATCCAATAGTGATATATGTCATAGCATTCAGAAATACTAATAAATTTCTTTCATTAATTATCATTATAGGAATCAAGAATGGAGGTAGAGAGTATCTTTTATAAGAAACTAGATGGGCCAATTATGTACATGGACGATTCTCATGCACCTAGCTTACGGACTAAATTCCTTCAACTGGAGAAAGAAGAAAAAGAGCAACACCTGAAGAAAATGCTGCAAGACCAAGAAGAAGAAAAAGAAGAGGAGCAGCAAACAAGTAGATCATGGAGAAAACTCTTGAAAACTGTATTTGGCAAGATGAATGAAAAGACAGAGAGCAAAAACAGTGTTGATTGGAGCGTGACAACAAACCTCTATGACAAAAAACCAGATTTCAGAAATGATTATGGTTGGAGCAAGACACTGGATGGAGGCCAGTATCCTCCTCTCACCAAACCTGACATTGGCGTTTTCCATGTCTATCTCACATCGGTATGCAAACTAGTCCTTCAATATTTACGTGTAAAAGCTTGGAAAAGTACTTTCATTATCCAATCAAAATTGACATTCTCACTAAAGAAGTTCAAATTTTGGTTTTGTTTAGCATTTGAATATCTATAGAACTTAACACAATTAATTTAGGTACTTAGATTGTTCTCCAATCAGAATTGATAATCAGCCTAATAAAAGCTTTACATTACATATGGTTTATATACTAAGTTTTGTAGTATAGGAGAACAACACAAAGATACTTGTACAGAACCATAATATACTTATATTATATAGTACTATAGATATGTTTTGTCTAAACAATTCATGGAAATTGATTGACATTTTGTCACATCACTTTTCATGAACAGGGATCCATGTTGGCACCTCATGTGAATCCAAGAGCATCTGAGTATGCCATAGTGTTGAAGGGCCGTGGTGAGCTTGATATAGTGTACCCAAATGGAAGCAAAGCAATTAGCACTGAAATCAAACAAGGGGACGTCTTTGTTGTTCCCAGATACTTCCCCTTCTGTCAAATAGCATCAAGGGATGGACCCTTAGAGTTCTTTGGCTTCTCCACCTCTGCCAGGAAGAACAAGCCACAATTTTTGGCTGGTTCTGTGTCCCTTCTCAGGGCCTTGCAGGGGCCTGAGCTTGCGGCGGCGCTTGGGGTGACTGAGGACACTTTGCGGCGTGCCCTTGATCCTCAGGATGAGCTTGTGATCCTGCCACCAACATCATAAGATCCATGGTAGAAGAAGAACAACAAGAAGAACGGAAGGTACACATGCTGTTAAAGGCTATTAGAAGCTTTGTTACTGATATGGTTTTGAATGTTTTCTAATAGATAATTTTGCTTTTTTTTTGTTGAGTTTTGTGTTGTGTTTATTTGATGGAGATTTGTGTCAGTGTTCTCAAATTCTCTTGTGCATTGATGTCATTCATGGCTGCTTTCTGAAAGATCTAGTTTTGCTTTTCTGTTCATGGAAAAGACCTGAGCTTTTTGATTTTGAGAAATGTGACTTTTTACAACTTTTTTTCTATTAGAATGTATAGTATAAAATATAAGAAAAAGTCTAAAATAGATAATTTTTTAACAAAATTGCATAAGGGAAAAACACTTAATTCTTAAAAAAGATTATTTTGAGAAATTTCTCCCATATTTATGTTGTAGAGTAAGGAAAGAGACATTATGAAGAGACATGGGTAGAATTGAAGATGAGAAGCACGTGATGTGCTGCGGCATTGGGATGCGTGAGGTTGAGCATTGGGTCTTGTTGACACGTGGTGTATGGTGAACCACTATTTTTTATAATTATTGGATCAAATATTAAAATAATGAGTGGATGAGATCAATTTGGACTAGAGAAATTATATATAAAAAATACAAATTATTTTTTTATGCATAAGATAAGAAAAATATCCAATGTGTTATTTATATTATAAATATTTTCAGTTGCAGTTTATCACTGAGAAGAGTTGTGAGTCATATCATGACTATGATAAAATCATGACTATGATCAAATCCATTGCTGAGTGTGACAATTTAATTAACAAATGTTAAAACAAAAAATAAATTAAAAAAAAAGTAGATTTTTTAATTAAGAATAGAAACATGAATAAGAATATTTGTGACATTGGATTCTTCAGCCTACTAACAAACAACTCCTGTCCCCATGACATAATTACAAATCTATGTAATGTCATAAATCCGAAAGTAATACTGATAATGGAATTGTGACATGTTTAATGATCATTTTAAAGTGTAATTAAATTTATAATAATTAAAATAATTTTTAATAGTAATAAAACTAAGTTTTAAATATTTCAATTGAGTCTTGATAAAAGTATTTAAATACTTCTTAATTTTGCTGTAAATAGAAGGGTGTTGTCATTATTTTTTATCTTTTTCTTTTTTTATTCGTCGATTAATTTGAAAAGGAATGAAAAGATTAAAAAATACAATAATCTGTTAAGCTGGTGACAAGAGATAGAAATAAGATCAAACAATAAATATAGTTATTAAAAATGTTATATGTCCTTAATGAAATTTTTAATTGAAATTTAATTTAAAATATTTATAAAATACTTTAAATTTAATTACGTCTAAAAATCAAATATAGTTTAAGTATCTTAAAATTATAGAAGTTTTAATATAAATAAATTTAAGTAATTCATAAAATATAACAATATATGATAAAATAAAGAAAAGCATAATTAAAAGTGTTAGCAACTTGTTTTCAATTTGGTCTTATATTTCTTGTTGTTTTGTTTGAAACAATGAATTTTTTCAAATAACTTGCCATAACATATAAAAATGAAAATTTTAAAAGTTTAACAAAAACAGAATGAAAATTAAATTTGTACGTTGTTTTATTGTATAAACATTATAATATATAAAATACAAATTCTAAAAAATTTAAAATCTTTTTTTACCTTTTTTGAATTAGTTTTTAAATCTAAAAGAAAAAAAGTCAATACCTAAAACCAAATTAGTAATAAATTAATATTAATTTAAAAGTAAAAAATTAAAGAAATATAAAACAAATAATGCATAAGTAGAAAAAAAAGTAGTTTAATATTGCTTAATTTTCACTAGTTGTTGAAGGTTTACGTAAAACAAATCACTATGAAATGAATTAACTTATAAAAGTAGGAAAAAATTAAATGTAATTTTTTTTATTCTAATATTATTTAAAAGATAAATCAATCTAAAATTTTGTTTTTTACTGATTGATAGCTGTAAATGAAAATAAAAATAATTTAAATTAAAAAAATTAGATTTATCTATAAACTCTAAAATAAGAAAAATTTATACTATGATTAAAATTTGAAAATGACTTTTCAATATATATATTTTCTTGACCTAAGGATGATAAATATCAATTATAAGTTTTTCAATCTCACATTTCTACTTTTCAATTATTAATTATTGATATTTTATTGTTGTTTACTTTTTTATATTTAATAATTTACCTATTCAATTTATATTTACAAAAGGAAAAATCATAAATTACGGGAAACTTGCTTACTTTTAAATGATAAAATTTTGATTTTTTTTCTCTCCAAAAAGTTAAATCAAATTAGTCTTACTCGAATACTAAAACTAAGAAAAGTTTGTGCCTGAAAAAACAAATTTCAATTTTTAATTTTAAAATAATTTCAAATTATTTTTTTCTCTTCATTTCCTGTTGATATTAATGCTAATTATTAATTTTCAACACCATTTTTTCATTTTTAAATTATTAATTATTATCAATGTTTTATTTTTAAAATTTACTAATTTATGTTTTACAAAAATAACCTTAACTATGCCGGAAAATTGTTTAGCCTATACTTATTTACTTTTATAGTTTAAGATATTGAGATAAAATATTATTGAAAAAACAAATCAATTTAAAAGTTTTCCCTTTTCACTTGTTGAAAATAGTAATGTCAATTATTAAGTTTTCATCTTTTAAATTGATAACTAGAACTAAATGAAGATTTTTTACTAAATTAGTTTTATTGAAATTAAACGAAATTAAATATTTTTTTGTATATTTTTCCTCAAAAATTAAATAAATTTAGTCTTGTCCCTAAATGTTAGAACAAAAACAAATTAATCTTAAAAATAAAAATTATAATTCAAACTTTAAATTTTGGAAATAACTTTAACTTCATTTTTTTCTTTAATAAAAGTTAATTATTAATTTTTAATATCATATTTCCGTTTTTTATCTAGTAATTAATTATCAATGTTTTATTGGTGTTAGATATATTGTTCGACGATCATAACTTTTACTTTTTATTCAATGTATTAAGTCAACATAAAAACATTTGCCATCAAATCAATAAAATTCTATTCTAAATATGTCGTTTTAATTTTTTATTATTAATTATTAACATTTTATTTTTTATGTTTAGTAATTTATTTCTTTAATTTAATATAAATTACAAAAGTAAACCTTGAGAAACATCCTTTCGTTAGTAATATAAGCTTTTAAAGGGAAAAAAAAAAGTGAGTAAAAGAAAAATCAGAGATAAGGGTTTTTTTATCATACAAACATTATTTTAGTATAAATAAGAGTTCCCTACAGGGAATATTAGTTATGTAAATTATATTAAAAATAATATTTTTATCATTATTGAATTATCCGAATTATTAAAAATAATAATATATAGAGGTGAGAAAAGGACAGTATGTGGAGAAGGGGGAGAGACGTCACACAAATGCTTACAAGTTAAGACTTTGTCCATATTATTTATTTCTCTTCTCTTTCTCTTTCTCTTTCTCATTCTCTTTCTCTCACTCTCATTTTCACTCTCTCTATTCCTTCTCTTCTCTCAAATCCAGTCACAAAATGCAGACCATGCTACCCCTTCGTGTTACTAGTGGCATTCCACTGTGTCTCTCTGGAGTCACCAACCCTATTTCTATCTCTAAGGAGTATCTTCTCTTCAACCCTTTTAAACTCTATCATTCCACCTTTTTTTTTTTTCCTTTCCTTTCTCTTTAATTCATGAATCTTCACTTTTTGGCGGTGCAGGATAGCAGATCATGACAGGAGGAGGAAGAACATGCAGATGCAAAGGTCAGGGGGCAAAGAGGGTCTGCATGCAAATGATCGACAAAAGGGTATCCCCATCACAAACTTTGAAACCTTTTCTGCGATAATGACTGAAGAATATGGAGATCTTGATGACGTCATCCTTCATGACCTGTTCTACGCTTACCTTGCTTTGACAGCAGCAAAAGCTGCATAATAGCCTTATTAGTTCATCACTGAAATTTCCACTGTTTCTGAACTCTGTTATATGTCCGTGTTGAATTCTCGTGCTTTCTTTATTTGTTTTTTCAGACAATGTTGAGTTGAATATCAAGTTCGAACAGGTCTCAGATATGAATTTCATTTTTACCAGTATGTTTTGAGTAAATCTTCAACTAGGTTTTTTTCTTGTTATGCTTGTTTTCTTTATTTTGTTTAATTATGTGAAACAATGTGGATCCGTTTGTGAAACAATGTCTTGTTGTGTTATGATCTCAATGTGTTATCTGGCTGTGTCTGATGAAATTATAGTTCTGTTGTCATTTCAAAATCTGATGCATGTGTATGCTGCTTTGAAATCTTAAATTTCAGGATCAAGTTGTGCTGTTTTTTGTCCCATTTGTTCCAAACATACTACTGATCTTTTGAAAACATTGAGAAACTTGAGCTGTGAAGAATATGACTGCAATATGGATAAGTGAAAATAAAGTTATTTTGATCTTCTTTTGAGAAAATATTTTATTCATCACTAAATATTTGGATTAAACAACGAATTTAGAGTTTTTTTTCTTGAAAGTGTTGCAATTCTAGGTGGTTTTTACTAAAATTGATAATTTTTACTATGTAAATAGGTAAGTCCTCACACTTGAACATGTTTAGCATGATTTTGTACTATTTTTCTATAAAAAAGTTATAATACTGTGATAAGATTTTGATTTGATTAAAAAGTGAAGTCAAACTTATAATACTATGATAAGATTTTGATTTGATTAAAAAGTGAAATCACAATAATTTGAAGTGATTTTAACATAAAATATAAATTATTTGAGGTTAAGCTAATCTGTTTTTTTAATGAAGTCATCTTAATATGTCAGGACTTCAAGTTCAAATCAAGTGTTCTAATAATATATTGATTTTGTTGATGGTCTCTGTTTAAATATGAAAAATAGAGAAAAATGAAAGAAGAACTATGTAAAAGAAGAATAGAGTTCATGGTCTTGATAAAGAAAAAGAATATCAGAACTAGAGAAAGAAAAATCGTGGTTTCTGTTTTTTCATTTCTCTAGTGTTCTGCTTTTGTTATTCTGTAGTAAAAAGATCATGGTATCTGTTTTTTGTTTTTTTTTGTTATGGTTTTATTTTTCTTGGACAAAATCATGGTCTCTAATTTTATTTTTCCTTTTCTTACTACACAGACCACCTAATGTGTTGGACATTTTAATATATTTATAATCTAGTGTGTAATCCAGTGTGTTTGTAAATAGGTAAGTCGTGTCAATATAGCCCAAATTTACTATGAACAAGTCATAGTAGCGTAATACGGCTTTGTTTTGGTTAAAAAGTGAAGTCATCATAGTTTGACACGATTGCAGTGCAAAATGTAAAATTATTTGAGACTGTGATTACTTTGATTAATGTTATAAGATTTTCTTAAAAGAAGTCATAGTCAATATGTTACGATTTCATTTCAAATCAAGTGTTGTGATAGGATATTGATCTTGTTGGTTATAGTTTTTAGAAAAATGAAAAATAGAGCAAAATGAAACTACAATCACATAAAGGAAAAATAGATATCACAATCTTGATAAAGAAAAAGAAAATCAGGATCAGAGAAAAAGAAAATCATGGTCTATTTTTCTTTTCTCTAGTTCTGCTTTTGCTATCTTCTATAAAATCATGGTCTTTATTAGTTTTTTTTCATTTTTTCTTTGACAAAAAAATAACCTCTAATTTTAATTTTCCTTTTCTTATTAAACAGACAGACCATCTAGTGTATCTATATATAGATATTTTAATATGTTTGTTTATATTAACCTTTGTAATCAAGTGTGTTTGTAAATAGGTAAGTTGTATCAATTTAGCACGACCATACTATGAAAAAGTCATAGTAGTGTGGTACAACTTTAGTTTGGTTAAAAAGTGAAGTCATCATAGTTTGACACAACTTCAACACAAAATGTAAGATTATTTAAGGCTGAGATGACTTTGATTAATGTTAATCAATTTTTTAAATGAAGTCATGTCAATATGTCACTGACTTCAATTCAAATCAAGTGTTGTGATAGCATATTGATCTTGCTGGTTATAGTCTCTGTTTAGTCTAAAACAGGAAAAATGAAAAATAGAGAAAAATGAAACTACAACCACATAAAGGAAAAATAGAGATTATGACCTTGACAAAAGAAAAACCAAAACCAAAACCAGAGAAAGGAAAATCATGGTTTCCGTGTTTCATTTCTCTAGTTCTGCTTTTGTTTTTCTTTAGAAGGACCATGGTCTCTGTTTTTTTTTCTTTCGTTTCTCTTGTTGTGGTTTCATCTTTTCTTTGACAAAACCATAGACTCTAATTTTATTTGTCCTTTTCTTATTAAACAAACCATCTAGTGTGTTTGTATATAGAAGTTTTAATATATTTGTATATATTAATCTTTGTAATCTAATGTTTTTGTAAATAGGTAAGTCATGTCATAGTAGTGTGGTACTATTCTGGTTTGGTTAAAAAGTGAAGTTATAACAGTTTGACACAACCTCAACTCACAATGTATTATTTGAGGCTGAAATGACTTTGATTAATGTTAGTTGTTTTTTTTTTTTAGATGAAGTCATGTCAATATGTCACCACTTCAGTTTAAATCTAGAGTTGTGATAACATATTGATCTTGCTGGTTCTAGTCTCAGTTTAATCTAAAACAGGAAAAATGAAAAATAGAGATCATGACCTTGACAAATAAAAACAAAAACAAGAGAAAGGAAAATCATGGTTTCTGGTTTTCATTTCTCTAGTTCTGCTTTTGTTTTTCTTTAGAAAGACCATGGTCTCTGTTTTTTTTTTTTTTTTTTTTT
>Ga0209489_100785_pt1 | contig 62913 bp, 27 predicted proteins | sample SiratrowhiteBW_FD_187527 | JGI IMG/M metagenome (GOLD analysis project Ga0209489, IMG submission 187527) | Root nodule microbial communities of legume samples collected from California, USA - Siratro white BW (SPAdes) (version 2) | ecosystem: Host-associated > Plants > Roots > Nodule | place... | reverse complement strand
TATACAATGCCAGTATTCTTCAATAAATTTCTCTATTTTCTTTTCCGATAAGAATTCTTTGACATCCACATTTTTCTCTTACTTCGACCTTATAACTCCATTTAACAATAAAATATTATAGTTGATTTATAAAAATAAATATAAACAAAATTTTAAAATAAAATAATAGTATTACTGGTTGTTAAGCGGGATTGTGAGAAATGATAGTGTGAAACTATCATCATTCATTATAATTTAATTAATTTTATGTTAAACTTAACTACTGCAATTAGTGAAATTTTATTGTAATAAATTCATCACGTAAATGTTAATAACTAGTATAACATAAATAATCAGACATATTTCCATTGTTGGTTATTGGAAACAATATGGACAACTTATGGTGAATGAACAGTGACTAGTCAGTTATCAAGGGTATGTGTCTCAGAACACTTGCATTGTGAAGGGTATTATGGGCATATCAACTACTTAAGGCCTAGGAAATGACCAGTTTATAATAAATATTCTGATACCTTGTTATTTGGTTGGTGTGCTTGGGGTCACATTAGATTCGATTCGTATGATTGGTTTGGTACACCACTACACCACTATTTTTGTTTTGCAGCTTTGCAGGTTTTGGTTTGTTGTGCCTCACTTCTAAAATTTAATAGTTACACTTGCTTTGTTGCACTCATGTTGTAACTAAAATTTATTGCGTTATTATAAGGCTAATTATTGCGCCTTTTTTACCATTACACTTATTGTTTAGCAACTGTGGTTGTTTTTTTTTTTTTTTTATCAGTAAAAGGAATATAATAAATATGAAATATAAAAGAGTGTTCCAATCCTTTACACGATTCAAGCAGTTTTGATTCAAAACGTAGAAATCATAAACAGAGACCTATTATACATGCCTACTAAATCATGAGACACATGACAAAGAATGAAACATGAAAAGAGAAAAATAGCTGATACGACACAAAAAAATTTATGCAGCATCTGTGGCTAAACGTAACTTGTGATCTTTCAAGTAGGGTCATGGTGGTATAGGTTCCTCAGTTGTACAATTCTGCATGTACATTACATTTCACACTGCAATCTTGCTTCCATGTGTAAAATCTAGTGCATATTGTAGATTGGGTAACCATGCTGATTTATTTGTTGTGTCCGAAAATATATTTGGTGGAGTCCAGCTTGTGAAATATCATCACTGCCTTAACTTATATATCAATGATTCTTTACAATTAAAAAGAATTTAATTGACACCGCTTGAAGTTTACTAAGCTTCAATTTGATGTAGACTCTTGATAGTGATATGTATGTGACATAATTCTTGAATTTTGCATTTATAACCGGAAAATTAGATAAGGTTTCATTATTTGTAAGGTGATGAATGAATATAAATATAAATTTTGAAAAATTTATTAGTGTTTAAAACAATATCTTTTTCGCCCCTAACTTAACATAATTTGTACTAGAGTGCAGTGTGTAAAAAGATACAAAACAAAATCAAACTCTAAAATAGTTCATATTTAATTGAGATATGTATTACCTTGTTAAAACAACTCAAATTCATCCAGCAGATTGAATATCCACAAATTTAAAATCCAACATGATAAACGAAAGTTTTTGACATAAAATATATTTATTTTTATTCTGCATCAATTACTATTGTCCTCTTTTTTCTAATAAATATAAGTTGATAGTTAGAATTAATTTGGCATGACCTTTCCCAAATGCAGTAAGGAGCAGAAAATCTGTTTTCAATTCTACTACTCTGTCCAGATACCTCATTCTTCTCCATGATTCTAAATCTCCTCTACCATCAAAACCAATTCTACTGGCATCTAATACAATTCTAAAGTTACAATATCAGGCTGCACCCTATAGATTGGCAGTTGAGACATTAAAATTCTCAAATGCATGAAATCTTTCATCTTCACATAAGCCAACATGATAATATTTGCAACACCAACATTCCAATTAATCTTGGCATCTTGCATTTCTCTAACTACTATATCCGTACCTTTTTTACTCAAAAGACATGCATAACAAAGGAGAACTCACTAATCCGCGATTTCTCTATGTTCTTCCACATATCAAACACCTATTAACGTGCTAACAAAGACATCCATACAAGTGCCGGTTCCTGATAAAGGCTGCTGCACATCAGTATTTACAGACACATTCTCAACAGAAGTACTAATGTCACATTCTTTGTTTCCTATGGAACTTCTACTGATTTCATTGTCTTCTTGATCACCTGATACTGTAGTTTTATCTGCGCACTCATTATTGTCCAAGCCTATACTGTAGTTGGTAAACTAATCTGTTATAAAATTTCACGAGCATCATTAGATCTCCTTCTTTTGAAAAAGTGACGGTAAACTAGTCAACTCTAGTTCTCTTTCCATTTCACTTCTAAATTCTTGAAAACTTTCTAATTACCATCCATCTAATTAGTTCAATATGTTGAATATCTTTTTTATTAATTATTGTTATATCAAACACCACAATTTGTATGCTCTACGTTTCTGTATTCAACTATATAGGGAGGATCCTGATTCTAATAGACATACATATATATATATATATATATACAGTCCTCTTTAGATATTACCTACTGTTTAACTAAATCAGCATATATCATTGTTGCATTTAAAGTCTGCTAAACGAGAAAATGACACATGAGGCGTCATTCGGTCATTATTTGTTTATTTGACTAGAAGATGTTATATATTATCACATGAATCTTTCATAAAGTTAATAGTTGTATTTTTCTAAGTACCGTAATCTATTGGTTTTTTGGCGATCCACAAGAAATATAACTATTGATTGGAAAGTCTATTATGTTTAAAATTAGCATTTGTACATCACAAATTTAAACTTGTGGATACAACTCCACTAATTAAATACCGAAAATTAAATGCTAAACTTTATCAAAGATCTAAACATAACACAGCTAAATAAAGTGAGTTATTTCAAATTAAGCTTGTGAATGAGTGAGCGGGGTTTACACATGGCCTTCAATGGAGTTAACCTCGATGAAGTGAACCAATTTGCCTCTCTCATATCAATTTCATCCTCATTTACTCGTTTCCAGTCAAAGCATTGAATTAATAATCCCAAAGTCAACCCAACATTCTGCATAGCCAAAGTTTCTCCTGGACAAGACCTTCTTCCCATCCCAAATGAAGCCAACTTCTTCTCCAATCCCTCTTCATCAAACCTTTCTGGTTTGAAACATGTGGTTTCATCCCAAAATAGAGGGTCTCTTTGCAAAGCCCAAATATTAGCAATTATTATGGTGTTTCGCGGAACGTTGAATTCTTCAATGGTTATGTCTTCTGAGGAAACATGCGGTATTCCTAGTGGAGCATGAGGGTATAACCTAAGTGTCTCAAGGATGATCTTTTTAAGGTAAGACAAATTCGGAAGGTCTGACTCATTTACCAAACGCTCTTGCCCTACTTGAATATCCAATTCATCTCTTGCTTTCTTCAAGATTTCTGGGTGGTTCAATAAATTTGATAGTGACCACTCTAAAGTTACCGCTGATGAATCTGTCCCGGCGAAGAGCATAGCCTACAATGCAAGTTAACCATTCAAAGTATAAACATGTAGTACATATTTATCCCTCCACATGTTCAGAGCAAGTTTTTATGTGGCGGAATGGGATTGATACCTATGAAAAGAATTCAAATTCATTATTGAAAGGAGAATTTATCATTGTAGTAGTGAGAATCATTACCAAAACAAGACCTTTGATAATTTGATCAGTGTAATACTCCGGCTGAGACTCTTGAAGATATAGAAGATGATCCATCATAGTGTTCTCTCTCTCCTTCTTGCTTCGTTGCTCGTGAATGAGTGCATCTAAGAACGCATCGAACCTCTTGTTAATACTCTTTAGTCTTTTCTCCAAGTTCTGAAAATCGAACCACCGGAGGAAGGGCAAATAATCAGCCTTGTTGGACACTCCGGCGAGTTGCAGCAGCTCCGCCACCGTCTCTCTGAACTCCTTCGCCTCTTCCAAGTCCTTCGCCTGAATCTCCTTCCCGTAGTACCTCTTCCCCGATATCATCCTCATCATGTTGTTGTAGGTCATGTCATGGAACATGGAACCTAGCTCCACCTGCGTGTACTCCATGCACGAGGCCTTGGCCAGGGTACGCAGCAGCCTCTCTGTTTCGTCCTTGCGGATTCCCGCGAAGGAGTGGATGCGTTGAGTTGAGAGAACGTCGAGTGCGATAATGCGGCGGAGGTTGCGCCAGTGCTCGCCGTAGGAGCAGGACCCCACGGTAGTGTAGTTGTAGAAGATGTGCTTTCCGGAGAGGGAGCGAGGTCGGTTGGCCAAGGCGACGTCGTTTTTGGTGAAACACGCTTGGAAGGCGGAGGGCGATGAAACGACGACGGCGAGACGGGAACCGAACCAGAGGGAGAAGACGTGGCCGTGCGTTTGGGACATGCGTTGGAGGAAACGGTGAAGGGGGCGTTCGAGGAGATTGAGGTTGCCGATTATGGGAAGTGGTGGTGGACCTGGTGGAAGGTTTTTGTGCTTTGTTCTTCGGAAGAAAAGGATGAAAGTGATGAGAAGAAAAAGGAGGAAGAAGAGAAAGTATGGGAACAAGGGAAGTGTTTCCATGGCTGGTTGCTTCAGTACGTGGAGATTATAGAGATGCATTAAAGATTGTGAAGAACATGGGGTTTAGTTTGTGGGGTATGGTTGAATCAAGATGCGTGAATTTAGGTTATGCAACGTGCACCATCTCAAGCAAGGATTAAATAGTGAGTAGGGTTGAGAAATTTTCTTCAGATCAATATATCCAGAAAATTGAAGTCAACATCACAAGCCAAGATTCAGTGTACCATAAAGGAGAAAATATTAATCTACCCATAAAAAGCCAAGATTCACGAAATGGCAACATGCACACACACGTAAACGTGTTTATATATAAATATATATAGGTGTGTGTATGTATGCATTTATTGGGGACTGCGAAGGAGACTTGACTCTGGGGAACGCAAAATACAGGGGAACAGGAATGAATGCGTGTTTTTTATCAATTTGATGCAATTCTGATAAAAAAAAAATTACAGTAAATGATTATTGAAAAAAAAATAATTGAGTAAGCTATATGTTCTTAGGAGGAAATTCTCACTCAACTAACAACTTATGTTTTACTTAATTTTTTTGCTTTTTATTTTGGTATATAGAAGTGATCAGTTGTAAGACTATTACTATAGAATTTAATTTAATTTATATTTCATTTTTTTATATTTTATATATTCTATTTTTTTATTATATTTTAGTTATATTTTTAAAAGTAATATTTATGCATTTAATTTTTTTAAATTAAAATATTTGATTGCTTGTTTTATTTGCGATGATAAGTTTTGTTATATATTAAAGTTAATTTTTGTCATGTGAATTAAAACAGTAAAATAAAGCTAAATATATTATGGTAAATTTAACGTAATTTTGTAGAATTACTGATATTTTATTTCCTTTTAATGTAGAATTAGTTTAAATTTACTGTAATTTATTTCAGTTTGTTACACTGTTTGCAATTACATGATAAAAATTAACTTTAATCACAATCAATCTAAGTCTAAGTTAAAAAAAAATTCATTAAAAATTTTATCATCACAAATAAAAACAAAAAATTACATATTTCAACTTAAAAAAACTAAACATTATTTTAAAAAATATTACTAATGCAATTAAAAATAATTAAATTATATAAAAAAATAGCCTATAACAGACAACTTATATTAAAATTACGTAAAAAAAATAAGTGAACTTTGTAAAAAATGAAAGTCGTTATTAAAATACCGAATTTTATATGGTGAAGGGATAACTTTAGTTGTAAAAAGAAGGAAAGTTATTAAAATCAATGAATGCATTGTGGGAAAGAAATGAGGATCCGAGGCAATTCAAGAAAATGAATCTTAGGATAGGTCCCTAGAACAGGGGCACCTCGTACAAAGTCATCAGAACAACATAAGAAAAAAAAAAATCAAAGAGAGAAGAAAAAAAAGAATAGTATAAGCTGAGTTCACAATGTATTTCCATGTATCTTCAACCTTTCATGTCCAATAATCCTCTTCATTTTATCTCCCATACCTCAAAACTAGATATTTGTCCCATCGCCTTTTTCTTTCTTAATCAGCCTTTGTCCCATTCTAGTGTAAAAAACTGTCATGAGAGAACTTGTTTTAGTGTAAAAAATGAAAATTATTTAGAAAAATATCACTATTCATGTGTCAAAGTTTTTTTCTTATCAACGAATAAAATAATAGCACTTATCCTCAAACCCCCCTTTGAAAATAATTTTTCTATCAGTAATAATAAATTTTTTATAAAAAAAAAAAAACAAGACATTAGGTTACCCCAACCCGTAAACAAGACAAAAAACAAAATACAGACCGCCTTCCAAAAGATAAATAAAAATCGTACACTGAATTCTTATAATATATAATTATCTTAAAAGTTAAATTTAAAATCGATTTTTTATATTAGATAACAAAAAAGTATAAACCTTTCAATGAAGAAGATATCTTCGTAGATATATATGCTTTTGGTGAAACCTATCAAAATTAACACCTACATACATCTAGTTAATATAAGTGAGATTTTAAAAGAACCTTTACCTACAAATATTTAAATAATATAAAATTATTAAGGCTATTAAATAATATAATTTTCTTAAAGCTAATTTATTATGTTGAGCCTATATTTGTTTTAAAAACCTGTATAATTATTATGATTTTCACTCTTGATATATTACTTAATTAATAAACAAAGTGTAACTATTTTAACAGGCGAAAATTTCTTTTCAAATGTTGGTTCAAGTTATCTTTAGTGGATATACGATTAGAATAATTTCAAAATTTCATGAGAGTTCTTTCTTCAAACTTTTTGAGGTTTTTACATCAAATGATCACTTTCATCGTAACCTCCGGCTAGTTCTCTTCCTCCATTTGTTCCTTCTCTTATTCGAATTGTTCAATTTCTTTTCTTGTTCCCTCATCTCGTGTTATTGTCTGCTATAATAGGTTTTCATTATTATTTTCACAATTAGTACATTAGACTTTCAAACTTTCACATTTAAGTTTCTTGAATCCTTTAGCCCAACAAAAGACTGGAGTTTTAGTATATTTTTTTAGTATTTCTAATGTAGACAAATGAGATTGCACATGCTAAGCCGAAATTTGCCTACTGAGACCATGTGACTACTCTCCCTCATCTGAGGATGAATTATAACTTTTATAGCCCATCAAATGAATTTTTTGGAATTTACATTTCTCGCATCAATACTTTCTACTTATTGCTTTTGTATTTGCTATTAGTAATTTAGTACTGGTTTAAAACTGAAATTTAGACTCTTGAATGATTGAATTACTTATAATAAATATAATGAATGATCGATTGAGACAAATTTTTCAAACTAGTGTAATTCTTTTTTGAAATTCTTAAAATGGTGTATTTTTTTATTTTATTTTGGGATATGGGTAAATTGTGCAGAGATTGCACGATGTCATTGTCAATAAATCGTTCTATTATTGCAGGATTCAATTGAAGATATATGAAATCTGTGAGAAGATAACACAATTTAGTTAAAGAAATGAAATTGTGGAATAAATGTACGATTTTAATTAAGTAATTAATTGATTAATTGAAATGGTTACGCTACTTAAGAGTTTAGGATAATGAATTCTTCCACCTTTTTTCTCCTATTTTTTGTTGTTGTATTGGGTTGTGTATATAAAATTAAATTATAATTAATGCATATTGATAAAACCCTTTTGGAAATTTTGATGAAAATGTAGTCATTAAAATTAATTAATTGTCATTTAAATAATTAAAATAAATGTGAAATTAATTTGAATGGAAGAATATGAAGAAAAGTTACTTGTTTTAATTTGAATGATTTATATGTAGAAAAAATTTAAATTATTTGAATTGATTAGTTTTTAAAATTTATTTACATTTTTTTTCCTTCTTAAAAGTACTTACTTGAACTCTTTTTTTTCTTTTATAAAAATTCTGAAACTTATTTATATTTTTATAAAATATTGTAGCAATGGTTATTTTTATAAAAGAAAAAAAATCAGACTGGAAGTAGTTTTAAGAAGAAGAAAAATTTAAATAAGTTTGGGAATATTTATAAAAGAAAAGAAAAAAGCAGAAGTAGTTTGAGAATTTTAATAAAATTACAACAATGGTTATTTTTATAAAAAAAAAAAAAAAGAGCATAAGTAGTTTTAAAAAAGAAAAAAATATAAATAAGTTTTAGAACTTTTATAAAAGAAAAAAAAAGTCCAAGTAAATACTTTTAAGAAAGAAAAAAATGTAAATAAATTTAAAAAACTAATCAATTTAAATAATTTAAATTTCTCTATATATAAATCATTCAAATTAAAACGGGTAACTTTTCTTCATACTCTTCCATTGAAATTAATTTCACATTTATTTTAATTACTTAAATGACAATTAATTAATTTCAATGACTACATTTTTCATTTTTATCAAAATTTCCAAAAGGTTTTTATCAATATGAATTAATTCTAATTTAATTTTATATGCACAACCCAATACAACAACTAAAAATAGGAGAGGAAAAGGTGGGAGAATTAATTACCCTATAAACTCTACCAGTAGCCTAACTATTTCAATTGATCAATTAATTACTCAATTAAAATCGTACATTTATTCCACAATTTCATTCCTTTAACTAAATTGTGTTATCTTCTCACGATTTCATATATTTTAAATTAAATCATACAATAATAGAACGATTTATTCACAATAAGATGGTGCAATCTCTGTGCAATTTACCCATATCAGAAAATAAAATAAAAAATACACCATTTTAAGAATTTAAAAAAAAATTACACTAATTTGAAAAATTTACTTCGATCATAATGTGAATAAGGAAATATATTTAAATTTTTTTTAATTTGAGTACTTGTAGTTTTAAACGTTGAAGTAAGTGGAGTCATTGTAATTAAATTCACATGAAATATCTCATGTTTTTCTTCATTAATATAGATAAGTGTATTACTACTAATAATATTAATGATATTATTATTATTATTATTATTATTATTATTATTATTATTATTATTATTATTATTATTATTGCTCTGATAAACATTCCTTTTGAATCTATACAACTTTATGAAATAAAAGGTTGGCTCCGATAAACATAATCGTTGCTCTATCAAAAATTGTTCTATGATCTAAAATAAGACTATGGATTTCATAAAAATCGCTTTACAGATATAATTGGTTCTTTAATCATGAACACGTTTCAAAAACTTTTATGTGTTAAAAAAATTTAATCTTTGTTTATTCAATTAAAAAAAATCTTAACTCAAAGTTGTTTTGTTTTATGATACGAACGCTTATAGTTTTATTTTTTACCGTCACAAAATTGATATGGATTTTATCATAAATTATTAATCTACATATTATGTGAAAGCTACTCATATTTTGATTATAATAAATAATGACACGTTTTTATGAATAGGACTGTTTCTTTTTGTATGAAAAGCATGTATTAAATATAATCTAGTATTAGACACATTTTTTAAAATTAAGATAAAGATGTTGAAGATTGGACAAAAAGACAAGACTCACGTATACTTAAAAATAATGTTTTAATACAAGATGATAGAGAAACTTATGTAGTTCCCAAATCTAAATTCAATATACTCAAATGTTAGATGGGCATCTTCATTAGATAAACTTACACTTAAATGTAATATATAAAATTTCAACTCAAAGACATGTTGTAACATACACGTACAAGACAACTAAACTTTAAGAAAAGTTGAAAGATGATTTTGGCACAATACACTTAACATATAACTATATTTAAGTATATAACTAGTACCATTATACCAATGACTATATTTGTAGCACTAATTTATATGTGAGGTACTATAAGATTGTTCACCACTTTCAATATTTTTATTTGTTTTGTTTTAATAAGAGAATAAACACAATTTGAAAGGGAATGTGGGTGACTATAGTATAAGAGATATGGAAGCATAGGAATAGAATAGTGTTTAATAACGGAACAGTGGACGACGAGGAAATATTATTATTAGTCCAACTCAAAGCTTGATTCTGGACTAAGTTTAGATGCCAAAGTGTGAACTACACTTTTTCAGATTGGTACTTATGCCCTGCTCTTGTCTAGGTAGTATTACCTAGTTTGGGTTTTATGTATTAGTATTGGCTATTGGATAATTTGAGAATGGTACTGTGGGCATAGATATAGGATTGGTGACCACCAATTTGGCCATTTAGTTAGTGGGAAGTATGATGGGAGTGATAGGCTAAGTGTACCTTTGATATTTATTGTAGGTACGCATTGAATTTCAATGTAGTAGACATCCTTAGATTAAGTTGGAAGAGGGCGTTGGAGAATGAAGAATAAAAGTATAGAAGTTGAGGTCTTGAAGACACAGAGAAATGAAAACACATGTTATTAAGATACAAGAAGATTCAAACTATAATATTGGCATAAGGTAGACCTTGTATAATTGTTGACTAATAATACATTTGAGGTATTTGTTGTTGAACATTAGATGACTCTCTATATCTTGACGTGGAAAATTGTACTATTGTGACATTTTAGCTAAATGTTTTATACGATTAGGCCGCATAGTTAAGTTTGTAATATATTAGAGAATAATTTTTAAGAATGTAATAGGGTTAAAATATCCTTAAAGTCCTCTTATTAATTTTATTTTTTTGCTGTTAAAAAAAAATAAAGATTGTGTAATGAAAGGAAAATCTTTAAATCTTATAATTAATGTGAGTTGAAGTTAGCTAAGGGTCCAGAAATTTTATTTTATTCGAGAAAATCTGGCATGACAATTATTGTCAATTTGAACACGAAAATACAGAAAATTAAAAGTTACACTTCATCATCCACGCATGCATGCTATTAATTCAAGCTAATCTCGTTAACAAGAGGGCGAGCTTTGCACATGGCAATCAATGGAGTTAATCTTGACAAGGTGAACCAGTTTGCCTCCCTCATATCAATCTCATCCTCATTCACTCGTTTCCAATCAAAGCATTGAATCAACAATCCCAAAGTTAATCCAACGTTTTGCAGAGCCAAACCTTCTCCTGGACAAGCCCTTCTTCCCATTCCAAATGCAATCACCTTTTTCTCCAATCCCTCTTCATCAAACCTCTCCGGTTTAAAACACGTGACTTCCTTCCACAATGCAGGGTCTCTATGCATGGCCCAAATATTAATCATCACTATGGTGTCTCGTGGAACGTTGAATCCTTCAATGGTGACGTCTTCCGAGGACACGTGTGGTATTGCTAGTGGAGCAGGAGGGTGCAACCTAAGTGTCTCAAGGATTATCTTCTTAAGGTATGTCAATTTCGGAAGGTCTGATTCGTTTACTAAGCGATCTTTTCCTACGTGAAAATCCAATTCATCTCTTGCTTTCTTCAACACTTCTGGCTGGTTTAATAAATTTGACAGTGACCATTCTAACGTCACTGCAGAAGAATCTGTGCCCGCAAAGAGCATTGCCTACAAATCAAAGCCAAGCCTTATGAAGTTGACAGTTATTCAAACAAAAGAAATTCAATACTCATAAAGCACGCCATATGTCATAGGGATCATTTTTTTCCCCATAAGGGTTGAGCATGCACAATTTTATAGACTATATATCCAGTAAATTTTACCATTTCAAACCGTTGAATTAATATTTGTTATCAACATATTCATTGTCATAATCTTCCACGTTGAATGACAATAAAAGTGCAAAATAATCACTAATTAAAAAAAATTATAATCCAATAGTTATATATATATATATATATATTTATATATATATATATATATATATATATATATATATATATATATATAACGTTCATTTTTAGACAAATTTGAGGTGCAATTTTACTTAAATATTTCTAAAATAGGTAATTTCTTTTATTTTTAATATGAATAAATTATATATAGTGATACAATTTCATTATTAAAAAATTGTGTTTCACGTATCAAAAAATGAATGCATATAATGCTAACACGTATTAACAAGTATTATTGTGCAAGAAAGACACTAGTATATTCATTCGGTTATAATTTATAATGAAATTGTACCACATTTTTAAAATTACCCATTTTAAAAATATCTTAATAAAATTATAAGAAAATTTGCTTCATTTTGATGTATATGGATAAGGTATTAAATAACTATTTATTAAAATATTTTTTATAAATGAAATTTATTAGCACATTTATTTATAGTATTGCTAGTATTTTAAGATTAAAAAACACATTGGTCTATAAATTCTACATTATATGCTGACATAATCTTAGTGATGTTATCTGAAGTTACTTGACATTCCAATAAATACATGAAGAGTGTAGCGAAAAACAAGTGATATATTCTTAAGAGATAAACACTAATATATATATATATATATATATATATATATATATATATATATATATATATATAAGTAATTTTATGGAAAGTATTATTGAAATTTATATATGAATCAAAATAAGATGAAACTTAAACCATTACCAGAACAAGGCCTTTGATGATTTGATCACTGTAATATTGAGGCTGCGATTCCTGCAGAGTGAGAAGATGGTCTATCATGGTATTCTCCCTCCCCTTCTTGTTGCGTTGCTCGTGAATGAGTGAATCCAAAAACGTATCGAACCTCTTGTTAATACTCTTTAGTCTCTTCTCCAAGTTCTGAAAATCGAACCACCGAAGGAAGGGCAAATAATCAGCCTTGTTAGACACTCCAGCGAGTTGCAGCAACTCCTCCACCGTCTCTCTGAACTCCTTCGCCTCCTCCAAATCCTTCGCCTGAATCTCCTTCCCGTAGTATCTCTTCCCCGACAGCATCCTCATCATGCTGTTGTATGTCATGTCGTGGAACATCGAACTCATCTCCACGCGCGCGTACTCCACGCGCGAGGCCCTCGCCAGGGCCTGGACCATCCTATCAGTTTCGTCCTTGCGGATTCCCGCGAAGGAGTGGATGCGTTGAGTTGAGAGAACGTCGAGGGAGGTGATGCGGCGGAGGTTGCGCCAGAGCTCGCCGTAGGAGCAGGACCCCACGGTGGTGTAGTTGTAGAAGATGTGCTTGCCGGAGAGGGAGCGAGGTCGGTTGGCCAAGGCGACGTCGTTTTTGGTGAAACATTCTTGGAAGGCGGAGGGCGATGAAACGACGACGGCGAGACGGGAACCGAACCAGAGGGAGAAGACGGGGCCGTGCGTTTGGGACATGCGTTGGAGGAAACGGTGGAGGGGGCGTTCGAGGAGATTGAGGTTGCCGATTATGGGAAGTGGTGGTGGACCTGGTGGAAGGTTTTTGTGCTTTGTTCTTCGGAAGAAAAGGTTGAAAGTGATGAGAAGAGAAAGGAGGAAGAAGAGAAAGTATGGCAACAAGGGAAGTGTTTCCATGGCTGGTTAAGTTTGCAGAGAACGTACTATGGTGTGTTTGGTTGGTGAATGTTTTCATGTGAAGCAACTTTTATACACTGATTAGGGTTGAGGAATTGCTTTAACTAAATAATATTTTTGTTTTTTTTTTTTATATTTTTAAGTGGACACTTAGGTCTTCTATTTTAAAGAGAGACCTGTTATTTTTAATTTCTTTTAAATCAATAATTTTAGTTTGATTCTCTAATTCTTTTGATTTATGTGTGTAACAACAAACATTTTACTTAAAATAGATAAATAATGTTAATTAGTACTTTTTTTATTAGCTCAAGCAGGCTTGGCGGCTATGTATATATACTGGTATTTTTATCCCAAATGTTACTATTAATTTTTTCCTGATAAAAAAAAATATTAATACGTTTTCGTTCTACTTAAAATTATAAGTACGATAAATTAAAGTAGACCCATCCTATCTCGAAAGTCAAGATTCAAATTGTAACATAATGTTGCCTTCATCTTTTAATCAAATTAAGTAAATGAATTTGTCCTTTTCAGCCATTATTTCGGGCAACTTGCCTTCATTTTTCAATTGAGGAAATTAAATAAATTTGTCTTTTGGAAGCATATATTTCTTATCAGTTTTCACGCCAATATAATTCTAGAATATAAATGGCATCTACATAGCTCTTTTTTCCTCGTGAACATAATTTATTTTATATATTTTTATATATAAGCAATATTTTTTTTTATGTTTTAGTCTAATCAGAACTTCCTTTTTTTTTTTTTTTTTTATTTTTCATTTTCTCAAATTTTTTTTTTTTTTTTTTTTATTTTTAATTTTCTTTTTTTTTTTTGTCTTCATCTTTCATTTTCTCAAATTTGTTTCTTTCTCTCCCTTTCCGAATAAACACCCCTCTCCTCCTTTTAATTTTCAAATTTTCTTTTGAATTTTCTTACAATTAATTCTTATGCATTAGATATGGAAAAGTCTTTAGTTAGAAAAGTTTAGAGGTATGTAGTTGAAAAATGAGGTTATTGGGATGTAATGATTTTTACTGACACTTCTTTTAATATCAGGAAATTTATTGGCACTTCGTTGAAAATTTTATTACTGTTAACTATTTACTGTTGTATGGTCTTTCAGCTCCGTTAATTGAAAAAAAAAATATATATATAATTGTTACATAAGCGTTGAGATAGACTAAGATAGATATTGGTGAAGAGGATAAGTGGTCTATTAGGTTCTAAGGTGAGAATGTATTCCTTAAAAATTAATAAAAAATTATATTCCTTAAAAGTTTCAAAAATTAATACCATTCATGAAGACGAGGAACAATTAAACAAAATAACTAAAGGAAAAAATATTCCAATAAATACCTCATATCTCGAATTTGGTATATACTTAATAAATTTTATTTTCTTTATTTTAGTCCTCAATAAAATTTTTATTTTGCTTTTTTGTTCATACAATTTACTTACATTTCTTAAATGGTAAACTATACGTCAAGTGTACTCATGAAGTAAGATTCAGATTTGTATTATTTTTGTCCCCACTGATTTTTTTATTCTTTATAAAAAAAAATTCATTTTCATCTTTATAATTTTTTTTAAAATATTTTTGTCGTCGTTTATCATTATCTATTAAGTGAGGAATCATTTAAATTTTAATTTGATTTATAAATCACAAATTACTATTCTTTGACTTAGTTATATACTGCTTTTTGAATTATTAATATCTTTCAATTAAACCAATTCATTTATTTAATTTCAAAAAAAAATTAAAGAATGTTTTTTAGTTAAATTAACCTTGTATGATATATGTTATTAATATAAATAATACGATTCATATGCTGAAACATTTTTTTTATATTTTTTAAAATATTTCTTTATTATAAATTTGAATTATATTACCTTGAGTATATATATTTTCACAGTGACGTTTGTAGGTTTGAAGTCAACTTGGTCTAAATTGAATATTGAAAAATCAAACAAACACAATAATTAACACATAATCACATAAAGACCAAGTGCGAAAACTGCACTTGTCAGCTAGTATTTTTTGACTTTCTCTACAACAAATATCAGAAGATAGACTGGAAGAAAATATAATAAGAGTGTTCATGAAGATAAAACTATAAATGAATATTCTTGTTGCCTATTTCTAGAAATATCAAACACTGTGTTGATAAACATCACAGTGATGTTCATTGAATGAATTGATGAAGAAATATATGCAGTAGCATAATTATCTGCAGAAAACATTATATATATATAGGTATGATGCATGGGAAATAGTATTAAAACTGCAAGAATAATACAAATAATTAAGATAAGAGAATAAACAAATAAAGGCGTTAGCCTCGCTTTATAACTAAATAATAAACACCAAAAAGATAAAGATAAACACTTAATTAATAGACTGTGAGATACCCAAGAATTGGGATATATTTTGAAGGAAAAACATAACAATACACGAGGATTCAAATTTGACTTATAGATATAAAGTTACATTGAATACTTGAAAAATATGTTATTTTTCATCATTTTATTTAATTTGAAAATTATTATTTTCAGTAAAAGATATTATGATATTTAAAAAAAGAAAAGACTTACTAATTCATTATCTTTTTAAGATATCATTTTAAAAAATAGAAAAATATTAAATAATTAAATGAAAAAAAATAAAAATTAAAAAAGACAGTGGTATTTAAAAATTACAAGTCTACTGCTAGATCTTTTTTTAATTAGTACAGTGGTTATCATTTAAGAAAAATATACTGTCTAAGACCGGAAACAAAATTTCAATATAATATTTTCCAACGTGTGAAGCTACAACGTGATGTATATCGAAATTCAAAATATAATAATGTCAAATTCAAGGTCCCATTAAAAAAGTCGTCCCTTGTGTTTTTGGTTTTACAGTAAAATTCACTGTTGCTTATGTAAGCCTTGAACATAAATAAAAGGGTTTGTTTAGTTAGACTTTAGGTTACTCTCCTTTCTGTCATCCATTTGCCAAACAGAAAATAAATATAAGATAAAAAAATTAATGTAAAAGAAAATAAGTAGGTAAGAAATATAGTAGAAATATATCATTTTATTAAATAGAAATAATTTGTCCATTGTAATATTATTTTATTTATTTATTATTGTTATTGTTATTTTATTAAAAAATCCAATTTATTATATTATGATCCATTATAATCGATTTTGAGAAGTTATTAACTCTAAAACCAAAAAAAATAAAAATCAATGTAGTTCTTAATACATTCTTAATCACACACTTCCTGAAACTAAAATTATTGGCAGAATCATTCTTATTCCTAACGATGAAAAAGCACCTACTTTTGTAGGTAGATGCATGTGGACTTGGAAAGCACAAAGTTTCTAAAGGTTATGAAATGGTTCATTAATTTTTCTTTTGTACTCAAACTGCTTGCTTTGTTTGATTATAATGTGATCACCTAATTCAAGTTAGTTGCATTCTAAATGTTCATAAATTTCCTCAAGTTGCTTTGTTTTTATCTGGTTTTCTATTGTTCAACCTAATATAAAATTACATATTCCTGCCGAAATTTATACTATCAATATAGTTGATATTATTTATAGTCGAAATTTTTATCATTCTTTTAATATTCAATATAGTGTAATTACTTAATGTACTTGTATTGTGAGTATTATCCATAATTAATTTATAAATTATATATTTTTATTTATAAGTATAAATTATAGTCACATATACTACATGCTGGCATATTTAAGTTTATTCCTACATCTCGTGAGTGTAAGTTTACTAATACAATCATGTAGTTAAGTCTCATCCAAAATCTTCACACCTTATTTATTTCATACTTTAACATCTTTATATTTCGGACTTAATAAAACTAATCTATCTCACATTTTTATCCTTTTATCTATTTGCACCTAACTTATCTTATTTCCTTAATGCTTTTATTTCTGGATATCTAATTTATCTCGTAATTTAAATGTTTCTAATATTTATTAATATATATTATTTATTTATTTTAACGGGAGTTGTAATTACCCTTAATAGTTAAATATAATAAATAACTATCAATTAAAAATTATAAAATAATATATAATAAAATTAAAAGTTATAAATATAAAATAGGTTTTAACTGAAAATTATTTATTTCATGTTTCCTTTCCTCACTCGAAAAAATAAAATCCAAAAATCATATATATTTGACAAGCGCAAATATATAACACTGTTCCTATTCACAATTGGACGTTAAATTACTCATTGATTTCTTATTTTTATTTAAATAATCCAATTTGATCCATATATTTTTAAAAAAATTCAACGTTCTCTCTCTCTAAATTATCACGAATTAACTTAAATTGTGGTTTGATCCCTCTGTTTATTTAAATTATTTGGTATGTCTAAATTAATACTATCTTATTATGAAATTAGACAAAAGAATAACATTAATATATTTTAAAATAAAAATACCAAGTTAAATAACATTACAAAAACGAGGATTAAAATTTCAATAGAATAAAAAAAATAGAAGATAATATATAAAGAATAAAAAAGAGATAAAAATTATAATCCTCTGAAAAATAACTAAATAATAATTTACAATAACATATGAAAATTTTAACATAGTTCCAAACCCAGAACTCAGCCAAAGGGGATTCAGAGAGTGAAAGCTGCAAACTTAATTTCGCCGCTTGAAATCGGTTGTAACGGTATTCTCCCTCACTCCCAAACCTAATACGCCGGCGACGTATGGCACCGGCACGAGGTTAATCTATTCGTTCCAATCGCATTCACCTTTATGCTTGTTTATCCCAATTCATGGTTAATTATTGATGATAATAGAGTCATTGTGTATTTTGTGGCAGAGCTTCCGGGGTTTTACTATGATCCTGAGAAGAACAGATATTTCCCCATCAAAGGCCCCATTCCTGGCTCTTCTTCTAGGCCCAAGAACCCTACTCCCAAGGCACCCCAAACCCCTTCCAATCAGGTGTTTATAATGTTTGTGAAACCTTAATAATGTATTTTATGTCTTATTAGGGTTATACTTGAGTGTTTGAATATTTAACTTTAAATGTGACTGATTTTAGTTACAGCAGAGTGGTAGGAGTTGTTGTAGGAAGCTTAGAAACAGAACCTTGTCGAAGCTGCTTCATGCTAGGGAGTTGGATGGTCACCATGTCATTTACTCTCATAATTGCAAATGTAACTTTGTCGAGGAATACGAGAAAATTCAAGCATCAAAACCTGTGGTGCGAATGACTTTGGCTTCATTTTCTCTGTGGTTCAGCCTTCCCAGTTTTGGATCAAATCTAAAGATTGAATTTGCAGGTCTGGAGGTACCGGGGAACTGATAAGATGGGTGTTTGTGCTTTGGAACACTTGCGCGTTGATGTGCAGACGTTGCAGGGGCAAACTGAAACTGATGTTTTGTTGACGGGCAGCATAAATGGCTCCTTGAGGTAACTTGTGTCTATGTGTTTGTGTGCATTTTATGGTTTCTTGTTGTTCTTGCTTTGCATTCTGTAATGTAAATACATGATTGGGAGAATCTCTATTCTTTAACCTTTCTGACTGAACCATGTCATTTTCCAATTGTGAAAGGAATGTAAATACGTCTTATCAGTTGTTGTTTCTAATTATTATCTAGTTAAATATCCTCTTTCACTGCTATGTCAGATCATGATACAGTTAAATAGGAGGGAAGGGTTTAAATGGTGCCGCTACAGCAGTGCTATGTGTTGATTCCCAAAAATCCTCTGAACAGAGACATTAGGGCTCTTTAGGGGGCTACTTTTGGGATTTTTAATTTCCATAAATGAAATCTGCAGCTGTAATAGAAGTGAAAATGATTAAGAAGTCACCTTGGATTTGAAAGATGATAATTGTTGATTCCTATCTAAGAAACTTTTGTTGCTATTGCTTGATGTTTTGTTTAAGACACCTATGTCTTTTTATTGTTGATTATGAATGTCATTAATTTTGAGTATTTTTTTTATCATTTTTAATAATTTATATATAATAAAATAATATAATATAACAGACTATATATAGTTTTTGTAACAGAAACTATCCTGTATACCACTATACAGGATTTTTATAAACTGCTACCTTCCTAATCATATGACCAACAGTCAGTATGTTTGCTTGCCTTAATCAATTGGTGTGTATCTTTTCATCTTGACATTAAATTATTCATTATTTTTTACATTTTGCTTTAATCTTCTTTTTGCAACATTGCCCTAGTACTCTAATTGATAACTGATATCAATTTCCCTGAATATTTTATCAGTACTTTGATGATCCTGCTAACTAATACACTGGTTGCATTTGAACCTAGTTGTTGATTGTTCCTTGTTTGATTCTTGTTCACATTGATGCATTGGATTACTGTTTGCTAGTTGATTGTGAAATTTTTATTGCAGTTTTTCTGAAGTTGGAGGGGTTTGGCAATATCTTGATGACGGGTCAAAATGGATAGCCGATTGTGTGAGGAATCATGTTAAAGGGAAAACATTTGAGCATAATGAAGTGCATAGGCCTGTTTTCAGACCTAATCGAGCTGCATTGCTTGTGCCCTCCAGAATATCTTGTATAAGGTTGGGTCCAAAGTGCTCTCCTCACACACAGAATGATGGTTCTGTTGCAGGACGTGTTTTGTATCCTTTTGATTTTCTTTTGTTATTCCTCTGTCACATAAATATGTACGGTCAAAATTAGAACATTTAGCCATATGACCTTAAAGTAACTTCTAATCTTGATCATCCATGTCTCATTGGATTACCAAGATTATCCATAAGCATGGTTATCAAACTTGCATTTTAACTCGTAAAATCGTTCGAGTTATGTTCTCACCACACCCATTGGCCGAGTTGACTTAGAAGCAAACTCGATTTTAGGGCAGGATTGGTAGATTCTTCATGAGCTTGGTGAACTTTGCCAAACTTGCGGGCCTGTAATCGAGTTAGTGAGTCTAGAGGGTTTTTTTAAACCGAAAACAACATCGTTTCCTTTGCGAAAATAAACAAAACTCACCTCAATTTGTTCTTCTCTTACATTGCTGCTCGCAATTAGGCCCTGTTTGCTGTCGCTAGTCGCTACCCATTTTTCGATGTGCCATGGTTGTCTTTGTTCTCCGTGCTGTCGTTCTCTCTGTTCGCTGCACCTAGCTGTCTCTGTTTGTCGTGCTGTTGTTGTTGCTGCAGCATGATGTCATTCCGGTCGTTTGTCAGCTGTCACTGTATGGTGGTGCATCGTTGTCTATGCTTATGGTCTGTCGTGTCATCATTGTCGTGGTTACACTTTGTTGCTCGGTAGGTAAGATAATTTTTTTATCTTACATTAGAGATGACTTTAATGGGGTATAAAATAATCTTTTTTTTTCATTTTTAATTGAAAATTAGAATTAGGGCAGGCAGGGGATCAAATTAGGATTTTTTAATTATAGAAAATTCTATTTTTTAAAATCATGTTTTTTTTAAGATATGTTTGGGAGTGGATCAAATTCAACTGAAGGCAATCCAAGTGTATCCTGATCTAATAAAAGTAGAAGTAAAAATGCTCTAGAAAATAGGTCAGATATTGGACAGCAGCACGGGTTAGTTATTAATGGCAATGATAGAAAAGTGAAATGTAGTTATTGTTCAAAGATTGTGGGTAGAGGAATATTTAGATTCAAGCATCGTCTTGGTGGAACTAGGGAGGATTCTGAACCTTGTGCTTTTGTTTCAGAAGAAATAGAAAATTTTATGATAAAAGTTGTTGCATAAGCTAAGGAAGCTTCATTGAAGAAAAGAAGCTTCTATTTGTATATATTATTGTTTTTTTTTCATATGAAGCAAACTCCCACGAATTTACGAACTACCATGAGTTTATGAAAACTCTCAAGTTTGATAACCATGGCTATAAGGTATTTGACATGTTTAATCCTATCATCATTATTGGAACAATGTATTCCATTTATTTTATTAAAATTGATCTTGAATTGAAGGATCTTAACATGAAAATAGATTTACCACACTGGGGTCAGAAACATCAGGTGGATCAGTTTATACTCTTGGTCTTGTTGAACCATTAAATCTTGGACCAGGTATACTGAACACATGGAGCGGACTTGAGGAAATTGCTTCTTTCAAATGTACCCTTTGGACAGCAGAATATGATTATAATAGACACCGGGCTGTAATTGGTAAGTCACATGTTGCTCTTCATGTTTTCACACACATATACACAGGCACATGCATTGTGCCACATAATGTTAAATTTAGATACTGTTAGTGTTAATTTCTGGCCTTGCCAATTTTATGTTTCAAAGTTCCCTCATTAGCACTTTACATAGATTGCAGGTTTCCAACCCAGTTGAGTTTTTTATTATAACCAATAGCTATAGGTGGTAATGGATAAATAACTTTGGCCCATTACATGCACCCTAACTTTTGTCAACAGTTTAGCAAGGATTATGGTTTGTTTAGCGACTATGTTTGCTTCTGTGCACAGATTTATATTGTTTTGGTATTTTTCATTCCATTGGTTTATTTCTAATATGTTAAGTCTCTTCACTGTTTGATTTTCAGCTTAGAAAATTTAGCTACGTAGAATGATGTTGTCTAGCCAGTATCAATATGGCGGTGAATGGTCTGTTTTGTTTTGTTTCTTGTTTTAGTTTTGTCTCTTGTCTCAATTTGCATCTGTCTTCGTTACATTAAGATAATGAAACATGTGCCATAGGGAATGGTTTATCAAGTCTTGGTAAGTCACGAACAGAACGGTTGTGATATATACCCTCTTCCATGAGAATATCTGAACAAACTTTTAGACATTACAATTTCCTCCTTTGTAATTTTTTATTTAATTTTTTGCAAGATATTTATTGGTGTTCTATATCTTTATTAGGTACAAATTTAGGAGGCGCTTCAGTGGATCTGGAAACAAGGACGGAAACATGGTTTTTACGTTGTAAAAGTGATGTTTTTGCGCAACAGCTTATTAATTCCGTAAGTTATCCTTTTTTATTTTAGAAAGTTAGCAGGTTATTCTTTTTAAAATAGTGCCCGGGACATTTTCTTTCAATCAAATATATAATTTAATTGAAGAAAAGATGAAATTTTCACCATGTCTTGATAGATGAAAATGTTTTTGTAATTTAACTATCAAATTCATGAACATGAACCAAAATTTTACCTAGTGTACTTCACTGCTGGTTCTTGTACTGTTCCATATCATATCATCTATCACTTGCACAATTCTTATTAAACACACTTGAAATAAAGTCACAGTTATTTAATTGTTCATTGCTCATTTTGAAAAAAATATAATAATGATAAGGTTCGAAAGGAAACCCTGTGCTTGATGTTAGAAAAAAGGAATCTATTTTACTAACTAAATACGGCATTTACGTAAAAGGTGATGTTCTACAGTAACTTTCCGTCGGAGTTTTACGGAGAGTACGAGTCCCACTTGTTTTTATATTTTGTTTGGTCTTACATCTAGATCAGAAATACGGAGACTAGCATAATGAGATCTGTATGAGAGCAGCATTCAATTTAATTAGCTGTCAAAAGTTTACACATTGTGCTTGATCCTGTAACTTTTTGCAGTGTCTATAATTGACGTCCATTAGTTAAAAGGGTATATGTTAGGTAAAATAGAAAGGGAAGTATGAGTCTAGGGAATCAGTTGTTCTGTTGTAGGAATGGTGATGGTAACAGCAGTCAGTAACTCAACATCTGGGAGTTAGTTGGAATAAGTTACACTTTGGAGTTTTATTATTATAGTGATGGTCCTATTTATTTGTTTGTTTGTATTCTCTTCTAATATTTTGGCTCTGGAAAATATCTTATCCTCTGATTTACTTCTATTCCTTCTTTCCTGTTTTAATTTTCTTGAGAGTTAGTTTTGCAGAGAGAATTGGGAGTTTTATTACATTGATGATCTTATTTATTTGTTCGTTAGTGTTCCTTTCTATCTTTGTTCAGGAATATATCTTATCCCCTGGTTTACTTTTATTCCTTATTTCCTGTCTTTAATAAAAAAAATTCTTTTATGTAGAGCGAAATAGGATATATGTTGATTGCTGTCAATTTTTATGTTTCATTTTTTTCTTACTAAATCACTGTGACATATCCTTTGTGCATATTTTGTGCTTATTATTCTCAATATATTTTCTAATTGTTGTTGCAGGGAAATGTGATTTTATGCGGGCTTAGAAATGGGGCAATTGTCACTGCGGATTTTCGTGAGAAAAGAGAAAGGCTTTCTCATAGACTTATTACCCATCGGATACCTTATACTTCAGATACGAAAGTTGGAGGTTCTAAAAGGGAATGGTTCAAGGTATTTTTTTTTTTTGTTGGGAAATTTGAATTCAGGAGAGGCTAGAGAAGCAAAAGATTTCAAGAAAAAAGAAAAATATATTGTAATAAAATATTGTAGAGGTTCAAAATATATAATGTAAACCTTAATTTTAAAATTATGGGGTAAAAGCTGTAAGAAAATCTATTAAAAGAGAAAAAGGTGAAAACTAAGATTTCCCAGTGTGTGCCAAATGATGTATGCTTGCTTGTACTTTCAAAGCTCATTTCCAGACTACTGACTTAACTCACAATCAAGGTTTATGCGTGTCCTTAAACTACTCTTCTCACTATATTAGTGATTGAAAAAATAATCCCATAAATTGTATTTAATATGTAGTTTAGAGCACTTGTTTAGTAATGCATACTAGTTGTATAAATATTAAATATGGTCATCTTTTCATATTCAAACAGGATCTGGTCTTCGATTTTTGAATTCATCTTTATAGAGTAGTAGTTTCACGGAACCCAATTTTAACATTATTTCATTGTAGCTTAATTATTTTTTTTTAATCTCTTATGTTTACAGGGAATTGTATTTGGCTCTTTGCTATTAGTAGTGAGGAATTTATTTAAAATTTACTGTCTTGACCGGCAAGGACATGTCACTTGTATCAATTGCATCATTAAGTGAAAGCAAACTAATTAATTGATGGTTGTCATGGTACACTACTTTTTTGTTTCATTATATCAGGAACAATATTGGCTCGTGGTACCATTTTAAGGCACAAATTACTGGTTTACTCAAATTTGAGCAATTCTGTTGATAAAGCCTTAAAAGGGTGGAATGATCAATTAAAGCAGTAGAAATTAAAAGTAGTATAGGCTAAGTTACAATTTGGGTAAAAGATTAGATGAACTAAATCTTTGTAAACAGGTTCTTGAATGACTTTAGTAGTTTCCCATTTACATGTTTAACAATTGAACTTTTTTTTCAATATTTGATTATTCTTGCCTGTTATTAGTTCCGTCTGTTTTATGTGAAACCGTTTAAGTTCCTGTACAATTTTTTTATTTGATAGACTAATTAATTATTTCTCGTGTTATGTTCAAAATCTGTTCTTGTATGTCTATTGATCCACTTTATGATTCTCTTTACACCATTAGCTTTATCTATTGTTGACGTGCTTATGTTTCACCCTAATTGCAGCTCAAAGGAGACATATATCCTTCTCATACAATTAGGATGCCTTCATCTATATCTTCGTTAGTCATCCTTTTTCCCTGTCAGCTGTCTACTTGATATGTATCTTCATTTGAATATGGTTGATTTTTGACTATTTTCTGTAATTTATTGTGGATTTGACACTAGTTTGGTGTCACTTCAGTTTGATGAGCAGTACTTCCTAGCAAGCTCAATGGATGGATCGGTTAGTACACTCTCCAGGAAAACTGTTACCCATATCATTTATGTCTGATGTTACGTTTCATATAATACCAAAATGTTGCAGCAGCATCTCATGATTGGGCAGTTGCATGTATTTATTCCTCATTTAAATTGGAGAAAAATTATTTTGCATTTAGGTTCTATTTGGACAAACTTTTTCGTAAACGCTTCTAGGAGAAAAAAATACAAAAGTTATAATTAGTTTCTCCATGAGTTAAAATTAGTTTTATATACAAGTTGAAAAGACAAGAACTCGGAGAAATCCTGGGAGAACTACGAATTAACTTTTGAATAATCTGATTTTAGTTTATGGAGAATCTCATTTTTTTTCTTATTTCTCTCAAAAAAGGTCTCTTGAGGGAAATTTGTCCAACCAAATCCTTATTATTTCACAGCTAAATGTAACAAATCCTTTTAAATTGAATTTTCCTTTTCATGGGAGATTTCTTTCATTTTATCCTCTAGGTCTAGCATCACCTGGATAATATATTGATTGATATAATACAATGACCAACGAAGGCAATATATGTTACCAGAGCTTACAAGGCAACGAGTGAAACTGTTAATTATTATCTTGGTTGCCACCATTTCTTGCAGTCTGCATATCACGAGAGAAATTGCTTAATCATAAATGCTATTTTCCTTTTCAGATTAGGCTTTATGATCATCGTCTACTTCAGAGGGGTGCTGTTCAATGTTATGAAGGGCATGTGAATTCTCATACTCGTATACAAATTGGTGTCGATCCAGCTGAGAGATTTGTTATGTCAGGTGGGTGTTGTTTCAGTGATGGTTTTTTATTTTGCATTCTAGGTCTGAATATTTTGTCATTTCAGGTGGAGAGGATTGCAAGCTACGGTTATGGAGTCTCAAGTCTGGTGAATTGCTTTTTGAGGACAAGTTCTCTGATTCAATTATCTCCACTATGTGCTATAAAACATACAGTAGTGAGGACGATAAGCTCTCAGCCTTTCTGCTTTCGATTTTATAAATTCTACTATATTTTGTTTGTCAGCTGGTTGCTAATTTAAAGGTTGGGTTGCTTAGGTTGTAAAGCAGAAGAGGAAAACCAATACAAGCGTGACTCCTCTCAAGGTGCATGGCTTGGATCACTGGAAGGACTGTTTTATATGCGCTGGTGATGAATGTGAATGGTTCTGCAGCTACAGAACCTGAAGCTGCTGCTGAGCTACCCTATGCTCACGTTGCCAAAGCTCGTGTCTAATGCACTAGATGCACACAATACGTGATCAAAACTGAGGTTTTAGTCTGCATGCTAATGCCCTATGGAAAATGGAAAATAGGTCCTTTCTGAATCAGGGTGGTCTTCGTGTAAGTAGATGAGTAGGGTAACCAGTAGCTTGTAGATATGTACTCACATGGCAAAATCCCTGTTAAAGGCTCTTTTGGGGATTAAAGCTGATACTAGCAGTAACCACATAGCAGAGATGACCAATACTTTGTAGAACACACTAGGAAAGATAAGCCAAAAAGAAAAAGAAAAGCATTGTGCTGCATATGGCTTTTTAGCACCAAAAGTTTCTAGTTGACGTTGTGCCTCTACTTTGAGAACCATCATATTAGCTGGCCAGCCTTAGATGTGTTAGTGGCCAATATGTTGTAGTTAGTGGTTATTTGTTTAGAAAAAAGAACTTACTATTTTTATTGTGTTTTAAGAAATTGAAATCAAATGGGTTGAATAACAGAGGTAGTATTTATACTACCAGATGAAACGTGGGGGATAGAAACAAATTCTGCAAACTCTATTGAAATAAAATGTAGTTACATTGTTATTTGTTTTAAATATAAAATAATGAGTGAAAATGGATCTTCTAAGATGTTTCGTAGAAATGGGGAACATAACGTAAGAAATCCGTATCTCTAGAGTGAAGTGTGAGAAAGAAAAGAGTGGTGACATTCCTTATGTAAGTACTTCTTTTATTTCAAATTTAAAATTGATTTTTAGTCCGTGTAATTAAAAAAGAAAAAGTTTCGGTTTGTTTGTCTAAATTGAAATTAATAGTTGAGAGGAAAACATGTCCGTGGGTTGTTTAATAGTAAAAATGTAAAATTCAATGAGGTTGTCTTATAAATAATTTGTAATCTACTAGTTATGTGGACAGAAAGATTAAAACGTTTTTTTCTTTCAAATTTCGGAGACTGAAGTTGAATTTTAAAAATTTAAGGAACAAAAATAAAATTATTTCAAATATGAAGTAAAAAAATATTTATGTAAAAAAAAGTATATTTAAATAAGATTTTGAAAGGAGCGTAGAGTTTAAAATAGTTTTAGAAATAGGCTTTAGACTTAAGACCGCTTTGTTACGAACTCTAGTCCTACCGTCGCATGGCAACATCAAGTGAATTTCAAATTCCAACTTTAAAATATGAATTGATCTCGGACTTATTTATAATTGTCCCATGTGATTATGGTGATCTCGGTTTCACATGGTCTCGTAAATAACTGAAAACTTTCAGAAAATTAAAAGAAATCATAAATTAAATGCGAGATTAATTTTTATTAAAGTAATAATCTTAAATCAATTTAATCATGATAAACCAATTAATATTTTTATTAAATTAAAATTAAGATTTCTGATAATACTAATCTAGTCTATCTATAAAAAGTCCATCTCATCTTTATAAATAAGTTGAAGTTAGAAAAGGTAATATTACATTTAATTTTTATTATCTAAAACTAACTTAAGTGTCAAGATATTTTTATCGGTTTTCTTTTTTAGAATCGAAGAATACTCAACTATAGAGGACAAAACCTACCCAATCACATTAGCATTCGTTAAATAAGATTTATGAATCATTATAAACTCCTAACATGTGCTTAATTCTTACTAAGACAAAAAAACATTGATATCCACATTAGCAATGTGAAAGTAACTCAAACTAATATGATTTTGACAACCTAGTCCATAGATTAATTAATTTAAATATACCTTGAATATGTGTGTTCATTTTTCATGAAATGAAAGACAATTTTTTTTAATATTTTATATTATTGAGTAGTACATTTATATTAATACATTTAAGAAAAAGTTTTGATCAGAGCGTCACTCTTTATTGCTTTCTCAAGTTTTTAGTTAAATTCTTTAAATTTTAAAGTGATTTATATCTTTAAGAATAATAATAATTATACGGATAGATTTATTAATTTAAGTGTAAAAAATAAGATTAAATTTATATGATATTTTCTACTTTACCTAAATATATTGGATTAATTTTTTTTAATAGATTACATATCCTTTTATTTTATTATAAATGAGGGAGTTTGAAATATGGAAGATGTCAAAATTCATAATAAACCAAGATGAGTTTCAATAAAAGAAAATATATCAACTATCTCGTACTTGTATACACTATTTTAATTATGTAATGAATGTCAAATTCTCGTCAACATACCTCTTATGTTAAATATTAAATATTTACAAATCTACTTTAAGAACTTGACAGTGGATATATGACAAATCTAATCGCTACAATATGTTTTGATGTTATATCTTAGAATTTAGATTTTAGTTTAGATTTAAAATCTAATTTATAAAATGTGAATTATCCTTTGCTGATACGCCCTTTCAGCATAATTTATAAAATGATCGAAGTTGTGTATGAAGTGAATTATATATTTTTTTTTTTCTGAAAGTTAATATCATTTTTCTGTCTTAATTGAAATAAACTCAAGTGGAGTTTGGTGATTTCACACAGTCTCAATGGGTGAAAGCTTGCGGATCTGTGATCAAGTGTTTTTTTATGGACTTGCATTCAGATTAGATTATATAGCAACCTGTCATAGATTCAGTTATGGCTCTGTGGAACTTGTTCATGACAAATTAATCAGAAGTTGTTTTATGTATCTCTTCCTTCTGTTGGTAAGTTTTGTTCCTTTTGGATTCAACTAATGTAAGTTAGCTGTAATGCATGCAGCTTTGCATGTACCAAACTTTGTCTGAGGCTTGATTTAGGCACGTCTTGGACTTCATCTCAAGTTCTAAATATAATTCCTTCTTTGATAATTTTTATTCTTACACAAAAAGTAAAAGAATCAATGTGTTAAGTTCAGTATTCTTTGATCCAATGTGCACACTGTACATGTATAGAATTTAACAAAAACTATTCCAAGTCGGTAGAACTAGGGTTACGATCCTTGCTGGTGCAGTAATACATGTATAGAGTTTTTACTGTCACTAATTAAATCAAGATTATTTAATATACAAAAAAAAAAAAATCTCTGATTTGACATTATTTATGAGGTTTCATACATTAAGATGGGATAGAAGTTACATTACAGAACATAAAATTAAGTGGTATTAAAGGTGAAAATTTATGATTTGACATGCAATTGTCATACTTAAAACAGAAAAAAAAGTGTTTTGTAAAACTTGATTTCTGATCAAACGTAATTTGGTGAAAAAAAAAATATAGAATTTAAAGTATGACCATCAATAATAAATCTTGAAATTGTCTAATTGAAAAATAAAGATTCGCTTAGACATGGGATGTAAAATCAAATGTTTGAAGGAAGAATAGTAGGAAATTTCTCTCTTTCAAAGTGATAAAAAATATATTTTATTTAATTCATTCTCAAATAATGTATACAATTTAATTATTTTAAATTTAAAAATAAATAAAAATAATATAATCATAACCTTACAAATCTAACTAATATATCTTAATAGTTAAGTGAGACACAATTAAACTAAAATTAGGATATGAATCTTCTCCTAGACATTTTAATATTTTATACACCTTTTAATAACATTTTATTCTATGTTATCAGTTATTAATATGGATTTGATCCTTAACACAGATTTCCCATATTAGGAGAGATATATTTTCAAAATCTTTAAAGGATCAAATTAATATTTATTTTCAAAGAGTTAATTTAGATATTGAATTGTAGAGAGTAGTCCAAAATTAAATAAAATAAGTTGGTTAATACTTTAAACCTAGGGCTTAAATAGTTTAAGCAAGAATCGAGTTATAAACCCTTTTTTTAGTAGCCCATAGTTCATTTTAAATAGGAGAAAACATATTTTATCTTTTACTAAATAATTAAGTGAATAAGCATACGTTATGTGCACTAATTGGCATGGAAAATTATCTAACAGTATTTGTAATCAATTTTACTAACATGAACCAGCCTCTCAACACTTATTACCCTACTTTACTATCAAAATTATTTTGACTTCTTACTTATAACTCCCAACATAAATAGCAACTCTTTCTATGGATTTGATTGAGACTTTACAGAACAAAATGAAGAATTTAGATGAAGTTATAATGTGGATTATAGGAATGTCTAAATCGTGGTTTTATTTATAAATGTCTCAAAACTGATAACAAGAACATAATAGATAGTCATATCATATAATAAAAAATTAATAAGCTCAACCTCGCACCTTCTATCCATTTCAAAAAATTATTTTGCGAGATTGACATGTTAGTAACTAATTTATTTTTAGAAGAAAAAACAAACAACACAAAATTTACCCTTTTCATAAATGAGAACCCAAAAGAAAAAGAAACTGATAAAATCTTGAATGAAGATGAGGAATAATTAAAAAGGAAATCTAAGTAACCAAATAAAGAAAACAGTCATGAAAAGGGAAAGCTGTCAAGGCACTTTGATAGCTTTTGTCAAAGCAAGATAACAGTTCTTTTGATATCTTTCTGTTTGACAAACATTCTCTAGCCAGTAGCCATGTATGCTTACCACAAAGCTTTTGCTAACAAATTAAAGCAACTAACTAAAGCGACAAGACCCCTTCAAAACAAAAGTGAAGGCAAAATCATGTCCCAGAGCCTACCCATATCTCTTTTAGCTTGGTTCTCTAACATGTACCTACATGGATGTTCAGTGTTTTTAAGATAAAACAAAAGATTAAATGTGATGGGACACGAATGCAGTGAAAAATGTTTAATTTCCTTGGCTGTGCGTCACACCAATTAAATTCAGCAATGAATTTGGCAAATGGTACTCCATCACATGCTTGCAATGGTCAATGTTTTTCATTCCATAAAATGCTAAAAGATAATTTAGGACGATTAATTAGCACTAAGGAATCTTGGTAGCTATCTCCAAAAATTGAAATCATGATCAAAGAAGATAGCTACATTAGAGCTTCCAAAAGTTCAATAAATAGACTAGTGAATTCAATAAATCATGAGCACAGAAAAAAGATCCAATAATTAACCAGTCTAATTGTCCAAATCAGTTTGGCAGTTTCATGTGATAAACAAAACAAGAGGGTACTATCAAAAGGAAACAGACACTGGATTTATACATATAAAATTGAGTCAGCCCCGTAATGGTTTATTTTTTTAAGAAAGGGGACAAAGGATACCATGAGAGTGTAGAGAAAATGATGAGGACATTTTAGGTAATTGAGGATGAAAGATATTGACCCTTCAAACACTGCTTTGCATGACAAATCCGTGTAACTTTTTTCACGCAAAACAATGGTGACTGAGGGATGTTTCTGCATACTTTTTTTAACCCCAATTCCCCTTTCATTATTGTGTGCAATAAGCAACTCCTCGTCTTAAACAAAAGCCCACCTTCATTGTAACTTGAATCATTATGTCCGCTTTTATCATTGGATTATTAGTGACCAATAGGCAGATATATAAAACCCCTCTGTAATGAGTAAAGGGTATCTTAACAAGTATATTTTTCTTTATTCTTTGTTAGGAACTTTGTTACGTATATTCAGAGTTCCATTTCCATGTCTCACATTTTCGTTTGCCAAATACACAATACATCCACAGACCTAAAAATAGAAAAGGTTGGATACCCTTTTTCAAATATAAGATGTCAAAACTGGCCTTCTTATTAAACAAATGCAGTTCTAAAAAGTACTGACTTTTATTCCTCCAATCTTCCTAATTCAATTTATAAAAGTCACTCAGAAAAATTGCAATTTGTCTTTGAGGAAGATGCAAATTTTAAATGTTAAGATCAGAATTGTATAAGGCGTCATATTATTTACTTTATCTTTGCTCATTCATCAAGCCTAGTTTAGGCTTGTAAAGGCTATAGAGGATCTAGTGAAGATAAATTTGACCGTATGGTTAATAAAAATGATAAGTAATCAAGAAAATTGTAGTAAAGAAGGTTGTTTTTACTAAGATAAAGGGGAAAATATGATGATCATTCACAAAAGAAGCAACCGTATATACATATATGAAGATCATGATGACTAGAGGTAGAATCTCATGTATACATATCCTCATGATTAAATGATTGGTACGTGTGGTTCAGTTTCATGACAACAATATGAACAAACTGCACTCACATATCAAACTGCATGTTTTTAATCCCTAGCTAGCTAACACTCCAATTAAATTCTTAGCAAATGGACAAAAATGAACAACAAAATAATAATAATGATAAATAACAAGGAAGACACATAAACAACTGAAAACCGCCAACTTCTCTAGGTTGGTAATCTTAATCTTAAACTTTATCTTGGGGGTTTCTACCCTGATGTTGAATATTTACCTGTTTGAAATGGGGTTTGGACCACTAGGCACTTCATGTTCATTAGCATTGAAGATCTTGTTTTGCCATTTCAATGGAGGCAGTGGAGCTCGAGAGCTTCCTCTTTTAGGGTCCTTCAAGAGATCTTCTTTGGTAGTTTGTTTTGGTGTGATTTCTGTCTCTAGATTTTGTGAGCTTCCTTCTCTAGCTGAAGCTTCTGCCATGATGTTTCTTTTCTTTGCACCATCTTTTATGGAAGCTAAAGTGGACAAGCTTCGATCTGGGACGGCCATAGCAAAGTGAAATGCTAAGAGCAAAGAGAACAAGAGGGTCATCATGGAAGTCTTTGAGGGAAAAGCTGCATCACCAGCCATGCAAAACGAAGTACTTTCTACAAATCATCCAAGAAGTATAAACAGCTTATCAGGTCGGCAACCAACGAATCAAGAGGAACAAGGGTTGAGAGTATATTGTATGTGAATATTTTTAAAGCTGGAAATGGCAGGGAAGATAATTTTTCTGGAGAAAATATCTAGGTTGTAGGGTTTTGTAGTATTGTAATGATAAAGAAGTTCAACTCAGAGAGAAAGAGAAAGAGAGTACTGAAATATGAAAAGAGGAAAGGGGAGATTGGTGAGCTTCTCCTTTGACGGTGTGTTAATTGATTGTTAGGTACATAGCTTTATCACTATGTTCTGTCTTATTGAGCAAGGAAAACTAAAATACAAACGAAGATTTCTCAGTAAATATATATTTACAACTGCATTAAATATTATATAAAGCTTTTTTTTCATTAAAAAATATATGTACTCTCCAAACAAAATGTATTCTAACAATCATTATGAGTCTGTCATGATTGATAAAAATAACTTGAATACATAGGTAGTGTATAAAGAAAACTTGATTAAGACAAACAATATATATTTTGGTGATTTTTATGTTTGAAAGAGACTAATCTCTAGTTGTTTATACCTGTCTTGAAAAAAGAAATGAATCTCTGGTTGTGGCTATCTAGATTCACACACAGAAAAAAATAACAGTTATCCAATAATAGTGGGATAAGTGAAGTAATTAACTGAGAGGAGTAAATGTTAACAATAGCATAGCAATATAGGTTGAGGCAAAAGTGGGATCCATATATGGTGTAACTTTTTTCCTTGAGAAAAAAAGTGTGAAACACAAGACTCTAAAGGGAGAAAACTTGGTTAACTTGGTCAGGAATCACAATCTATGAGACAGGGAGCGCGCGGTCAGAAGCAAAGGGAGCCCCCACACGCTACTGAGTTAAAGAACGTTGGAATTGTGGGAAAAGACACACATACCACACACAAAAAGACCAGAGAAAGAAGTAATGTCAATATTTATGGTGAATCAGGAAGAAAGTTGTTACATCTTAAACTCCATATATGTGGTAGATGGAAGTAAGTATTTGTCATTTTGGTTCAACAACAAAACTCCTCAATACCTACGAATTAAATTAAAACTTGTGGAGTCATAGATATCCATGAATTTTGTAGAGAAAAAAAAGTTAAGTTCGTTGTAAAATTTTAGTTAATTTATATTTTTTATGTATTTAAGTTTTTTTAACTTTTAAATTTTTTTTACTGTAAATATAATAAATTGAAAAGAATTAATGGGTAATTTCTTTTATTTTTAGTTCAAGTTAAAGTATTATACACTACAAGAAAAAAAAAACTAGTTAAAGATCAATTATTAGCTACTAAATTACATTTTGGTTGCTAAATAACTATAAAGTAATGATTGAATTTAGTGACCAATTAAGTCAAGATAATTGGTATCTAACATTAGCTATCAAAGTTTTAGTGACCTATACCATTATATTCTAAATTGGTATCTAATTAAGTTAGAGACTAATTTAGAATCTATAGGTCACTGAAACCTTGGTAGATATTATATATCAACTATCTTGACTTAATTGGTCACTAAATTTAATCATTACTTTTATTTTGTAGTTATTTAGCAACTAAAATCTAATTTGATGACTATTTTGATCACAATTAGTCATCATTTCATTTTATAGTTAAAAATTAGTCTTTAAATAATTCTTTTACAATGATATATAAATTAAGGATATTTAAGTATTTTTTTTACAAGTAACAAGCATTAACAACTTATCTCCTCTCTAGGAAGAATAAAATAGGTTTAAAATTTCACATCTATCTTATATTAATCTCAGGTTTCATATGCATATATTTTGGGAGTGCCAAATGTAAGCATCCTATTCTACCATAATTTATGACCTTTAATCTAGGTGTGAAGAGATTTCTAGCAGTTTATGAACCTTATTTAATTAATTGAGTTAAAACTTTTAATCTATACTTTCACATATTAATTAAATCCAGGTGTGAAGGATTCTTTGTATAAATAAGAATTGAACACCCTTATAAATATAGAACAATTTATGCACCGTATCTAATTAATTGAGATAGACCTTTTAATTTATAATTTCACATTAACTAAATATATATGTCATGCTAAAAAGTTGGCATAGCTAGGTGTAAGGTGTGTATTAAGCTATCTTAATTACAATCATATAAGAGTGTTTATGAACAGAGTTTATCAAAATTGAGATAGATTTTAAATCTAAATTTAATAATCAAATAAGTCATTTTTTCCAACATGACTTTGGTGAGAAATTTAGCAGTGTCTTAATGTATAGGAAGACGTATTATTCTTGAATTTGTGTTGCTGAGTATTGTTCGTGAAATAAACATGAATAAAGAGTATAAACTATTGCATGGTAGGAGATATATACTATTGCGTTGAACTTTGTTTTTCTTTAGCAGATAGAACTGTTATAACAAGGCAACTTTAGAGGTCTGTGTTAGTTCCAACCATTTAGAGTTTTACATTGTCAGCTTGGAAGGGTTGGAAAAAGAAAAACATCTCATTTCGACCTTCTATTGTTACCCATTTGGCTAATAAATTTGAAAAGGGTAGTAAAAGGGGTGAAAAGTAATACGTGCATGAAAAAGAACGCCAAAAGTGCATCTCATTTAGAAAAGTAAAATGTGTTATGCTTTTCAGTGGTATGTATTATGCATATGCCATTAAACATTGCGGATTAAGAGAACCTGTTTGTCAAAAACCGGAATCAACTATAAAAAAGTACTTAATGACCTTGAGAATTGTTAACATTAAAGGTTCATACATGAATAATGCTGAATGTTACGCGTTACTTTTTGACAAATTAATACATCATTTTCTTTTTAACTTAGATAAAGTGACACGAGTTCTATATATTCAACACAATAAACTTCATACTATTCTGATTTAATCTTCTTCTATAATATTAATGTAATTATACGTACTCTTGCTATATGTATAGTCTTACCTCTGCACTTTATATCGTCGTAGCTTGACTAGGGGAAAACTATGAAGAAGGTTTCGATGCTTTTGTGATTATCAGTAATAAATAGTAATAATAATAATAATAAATAGCAGAATAAAGTAAACAGTGGGTAAAAGGAAAGCTGTGAAAGCACTTTGGATTGCTTTTGTGAAAGCAGGGAAGCAGTTCTTTAGTTATCTTTTTGGTTTGACAAACATTCTCTACCTTTGGTTTGAGTGTTGGTAACAAATTAAAGTGCCTAATTCATAAAGCGATGATGAGACCTCTTAAAACCAAAAGTTAAGGAAAAATCATCTCTTGCCTTCTCTTTTACCTCTTTCTTCTAACTCCATATATTATATACACGGATTAATTATTTCAAATTATCAACAACAGAAAAAAAAATCTTAAAATTTTCCAAATCCCATTAAGTTGTCAATAGAAGGACTGAATAATACACAGTATCTGATGGTATCCCATGTACTCTATTTATACCATTGTTTCTTGAATTGCAGACAATTGCTGCATGTGCTCCCCTCAAGCCTTTAACGTTGATTGAGAACATCTATGCCTCTGCAATATAATAAGAAGCTAAATATCATTAATGTATGGCTTATCCCTACAAGATTTCTGTACTCCATCTGAATCTTTTACTACACACATCTTCTAAATTTAATCGAGTTACACAAGCTTAAGCTTAAGTACTTGCAAAATAAATGACTTCCTAATATACTTTACATAAATCTGGAAACTACTTCCCCACACTCTCTCGCCACAAGAACTACTTCCCCACAAGAATGGTTGCTTAATTATTCGTTATTTTTGTATAATTGTTAAAGTCATCTCTTTACATAAATTGTTGATATAAAAGGAGAAGGAACAAATAAAAAAAAATGTAGAATGTTTTTATTTAACCTCTATTAATGCAAGTTGATCTTAATTTATAAAGAAGTTTAATATATTTTACTTTCTTTATTTCTCTATATATGTAGAAATTTATATAAATTTACTGTTTTTTGACATTGAGGTTTTCATGATTTTTAATCTTGCATGTCCCTTTAAGTGAAGTTCGACGTTACATAGATTTCAATTCTACAAGTAACTATTTATGAAAGCTAAATTTTCAATTCTTTTGACCACTGTCATAGATTAATAGCACATGGTCTCCAATCAAGTTTCTATGGAACAATACTCTATTTATATATACTTTTTTTTTTTTACTTAGGTTATATATAAATGATCTACTTCGTAATAATAACTTTTTTTGGCTTTAACACTGGAAGGAATAATTAGGATTCAAAAGATTTCTTAGGAATGATTAATATTCTATATAATTATTTTAAATTATTTTTATCAGTAAAAAAATATTGTAAATAAAACAAAACACTTAAGAGTGCTCCACCTTTTACATCCGAAAATTCTGATATTAATTTTCAGTGCACCCTTTGTTTTTAGTTTTGATTGCAGGGTTTTGAATGTCTTTCTTATAAGTTGAGCAATTTCACTGATGAAATGGTGTTTTAACTAGCATTAATATGGTGAGATGCTAGGTTCATTAGAAGTTATCTGGCAAGAAAAGAACCGCGAGTGTGTTTCATCTCACAGAACAAAAAGACAAGAAGTTATGATAACAAGTTTGTAGGCTTGGCAGCTTTGGCCCAAAATTTGAAATCATGATCAAGGGAAGCCAATAGTTTCCAAAATTAATATACTGCTCATCTTCTAAACAACCAAAGCAAATGCGACCAATAATTATCTTAAAAAATGTGAGGTTTGATTTTATGTATTCAGAGGATATGATTATCTGTGTGGTTTTGGTTTTTCTTCTAAATTCCTTTTAGTTTATGTATCTTTTCTAGAGTGGTGGTTATATGAAAATATGTATGGTTATGTAAAAGTGGTTTCTAGATGAAAGGATGCAGCCACTGAACGATCCTTAAAAACATTTAAGAATGATTAACAAAATATCATATTCATTATTATATTAATGAATTATTCCATTAAACTACAATTATTAATGAAAAAGTTATATATAGAGAGATAGAGAGAACGAGCATAAGATTGTGTGAATAATCCAAACCCTATATACTTTCTTATTAAAATGGAAATATAAGCTCACTTTTCTATCTAAATCAAATTATCTTTTGTGTGAACACATTTTCTGCCTTTATGATCCCCGTTTAATTTTTTAAATATTTTGTATTACTATTTAAAACTTATTAAAAACTATAAAATTAAGAGTGTGATTAATTAAATAAAATTGAGACTTTCAAATATTGTTTATTTCTAATAAATTATTCCCGATCATAGAGAGTATATGTCTAAAATATTGTGTTAAAAATATTTTCATATATTTGACTCGAATCAATTTAAAATGACGTCGAGTAGGTTAATTTTCACATCTTTATCTTATGTTGAAAAAATATTTTAAGAATCTAAAATTGATACAATATTTTGAAGCATAAGTTTAAAAGGCCTTTGCATCAGATAGAAAATTTTATTGCTAATTTACTTTTAAAACAAAAATACTTAAATAAAAATTACTTTACTTCAAAATATTTTTTTGCTAAAACTAATTTACAAACACTCCTTCAAATATATTTATGAATATTTTAAGACCCCATTTTTTTTTGGGTTCTCCTTCGTATTCATAACTAGCTTATGCCCACATGCTTTCACTGTCTAGAGAATATTATGAGTCTTGAGCACACACCCTTTTGTTTGTCTTTTTTTAATCTTTCTAAAAGAAAATTATTTTTCTATCTTCCTCTTGAGTCAATGAACTTGTTTATCTTATTGTGATCTTCACCTCTAAAACAAATGATGATCACAACATTCAAATATTTCAACTCTAAAGTTTTACTTACCTAATGATACAAGATACATAGGGTTTTCACATGATTTGCACTTCGTTTTGCATGGTTGTTGATGATGCATTCCCTTTTACATGAACATAACCAACTTCTTCTGCACTACACCTAACTATATAGGGCCTTCCCGAAACATCATGAGATGGTACCAAAACGAAGAACATCATGATGCATACCTGCTTCAGCAAGAGAAACCAATTTGCACAAAATACAAAGAAAGATATGACACGAAAAAGAACTGCCACAAGCATTCATGCATTTCCCTGATCAACTGCAAGGTCTAAGTAGAAAACGTTGTAATGATAAACCACTGTTGCAATCATGAAACACGATCTTCAATGTTCGTGTGCATCAAGTTTGGTCCAAACCACCCTCATTAGTTTACCTAAAAAAAAAGAAAAACGTTTATTTATTTTTGTTCTTCGAGATTTTTCTTAACTTCATTTTTTTCTTCCTTCTTTTTGAGATATTTACAAAGGGTTAGTTTGGAGTGATAGGACTTCAAAGCAGATTAGTTCATTAGTGTCTCTTCATATTTTTGTTTGACGCTGAAAACTTGATCACGTACATTCAACACGAAGATCTATTTGTATGTGAGATTCTACTTCAAGTAATGATTATGTTTAGATATATAATTGCTGCTTTTCAGATCCGCCATCATATTATCATATTATTGTGCCCCATCAATGAATCACTCATACGTGTTTTGTTTCTTCCAACTCACCATTTGTTGACAATTGAATAATGAGTTTCTTTTATTGATTAAATCAAACATTATCTAAGTTGGTTTGGTGAATTTTATAAATATTTAACTTTTTTGTACTTGACACATCTCAAAATATATTGATGATGACTATGTTATAAACATGCTATTTTGTTTTTTTCACAAGTTTTTTATGCAAAGCAATTTTGCTCGATTGGATATTATAAATATAGAGAATTTTAGCTCTGATTTGCTAATCCTTTTTCTACTAACCCCATATCCATTAGTGATTTGTGCTATATGTATAATAATACCTATACTCATACTTCAGTAATGAAATTTGAACATAATTAATACTTTATTCAATTATTGCAAGTGTTTCTAGTCCTTAAAAAGATAGTGCTCCTTCTGTGCAGGCTTTAATTACATTTTTGCCATGGTCGAATTATTTAAATGGCCATATGAGAAGGTTGTTTCTGTCATTTTCAGTTAAGGACACCTCATGTGAACTGGTCCAATCCAAAGTATAAAAAGGATGTGGGAAATTATTAAAATGCATATATAGATGAATATAGGTTTTAAGGAATAGTTTACATGTGTTTTGTTTTTTTGTTTTAATTCTTATTTTCTTTGTCTATTAATTCTATTTCTAAAGATTTGTATAAAGATGAAACAACATTTTCGATATCTCTTGTATAAACATTTAAAAAGAGAAAACAAATTTCAAATAAAGTGGCACTTTTTATAATAAAAACAAAAAAAAAATCAAATCACAGGTATAAAAGGCTTTCTGAAGTTTTCCTATTAGACAGAGCAAGAACAAGGAAAACAAGTTGAAGAATAAAATAAAGATCAAATATCCAAGAACAAAAGAGGTATTTTGGTTTAACTTAATTTTGGAAAATAGTTTATAAAATAAAATTTACATTTCTTTATATACTATAATTTTTTTTATATTATGAGATTTTTTTTTAAGTGTGACATCAATTATCAAAACAAAAAGGAAGGAGGGTGAATATCATTAATTCTGAATTTTTGAAATATGATCATGATTTTCTCTGCGACTCTCATGGTACCAATTGTCTCATTCTTTGATATCTGAAGCAAAAAATTACAGGTTGACTCTTTCTGTCTGTATTTATAAATATCAAATCCACTGTCTCCTTCCTCTTGTTGGATACTGGTGTTACCATATAATTATATATTTAGGGTCAATGACAAGCCCTCCTTAATTTATTTTAGGAGAGAGTTTAATTCTCTATGTTGTAAAACTTTTATTATTAAATCATCAAAATAGAGATTTAGAGCTGTAAAAGAAGTTACATATGACTTTTAAATTAATTAGTACAAAATTCAACTATATACACCCATTTGTGATGGAATAATAGTTTGCACATATTTTTTAAACTACATCTAACTTGAGTTAAATAATAAGACTTCCATGTTCTTCATCACCTTCAAAGATTACTGGAAGAAAGGAGAGTACGAGAAAGAGGAAGGAATATGGAAAGTTTTGATGAGAAAAATGTTGATGAGTTAGATAACCAATAAACTTATTGACTAATCTATGTTATAAAACAATCATTATTATATTTTTAAAAAGTAATATTATTTTTTCAAAACATACATATGTATTATATTTATTTATAAATAATTATATCTAAAATTTATATTTAATAATATTAAAGTTTATTTTGAATTTATTATTTTTTAATTTTTTAAAAACGAATTAAAATAGTCCATTAACCCCTTGAGCTAGCATAAAATTTAACCAAATAACAAAATTATAGTTCTTTAAAAAAAACTAATTAAACTAATGAGATATAATTTTTTTAATGACTTATTAAGTCATACCAACCTATTTAACAGTTATAAACTACAGGACTTTATATTTAGATAAATTGATACTTAGGTTTACTTGAAAAATATCTGTTTTAAATGACTGGCAATATCTTAATATACATTCTTCAATTTAAATGAAACTAATCCAAACATATACATGAGATAGTTACTAAAGTTATGAAAATTTGTAAAAAAAGAATAATGAAAAATCATTAACAAATTAGTCAATATTTTGTGTCAATAACATGATTACAAAATAAAATATTAAAACAAATCAACAATTTTATTTAGCAATAACCAAACATTTATATATCTATACTAAAATTATGAACTAAAATAAATTATAATACTTGCTTCAAACATATACGCTGGGTTGTTATTATAATTAGTTATTTTTTTTATTTAACATCCAATTATTTTCCTCATTCAAGAATTCCATTTAGTGTAAAGTTGTATCTTTAGTAGCAATCTCATATTAAAAGAAGTTATTATTTTATTAAGTAAATTACCGATTTAAACTTTTTCTTTAATTATTTTGATAAATTTAGTTTTACTTATTGAAAAGTTTAATTTGATCTTGCATTTTTTGAAATTTAATTAAAGGTAACGGTATTGCTATTGTTTATTTGGAGATTTCTCATTTTTTAAATTATCCAGTTCCAAGTTAACAAAGTTACTGTTACAAATAATCAGTTGTTTATAGTTATCAAAAAAGTGTCTTTTTGAATCACTACATTTGAAATTATTAAATTTTAACAATTATACACGGACAATTATGAACCATCGATTCACAACAATATCTAAAATTTATAATTATAATTTTATTAATTTATTAAATTAAAATCGTTATAATTTTTAAGTTATTACATAAGTAAAAATAATTGAGAATTATTATAATTTTAAAGAATTATTTTCTATCATTGTTGCTATTGCAAACGGCCACTGCATTTAAATGACCTTTTTCTATTTATTTTGCCATTGTGATGGTTTATAACCACTTATTGTTTTATGGTTCAAATTTAGACATTGTAAAGGTTATTTTATATTTATTAAATTATGATGATTTAAAATTATTGTTGTCCTTCGTAAACATGGAGGGGGTGTTTTTAGTACAGAAGGGGTGTGAAAGAATAATTTTATCTACTTAGATAAATAATATATGGTCCATGGACTATAATATGGGTCTATAGATCTATTGATGGGCTTACAGAATCTATTAAAACTAGACAAAATTCTTCCTCCACCCCTATACCTTCTTCCTGCACCCCCATATAATTTTTTTATTCCATAATTGCCCTTCATGAAATTACATAAATACTCCTATCTTAATAAAACCCCTCTCCTTCCCAACCTGATGATCAGGCCATCCGGTTTACAGTTTTTTGAAATTGTGAACCGGATGGGGGGTGCATCCGGTTCTCATTTTAAAAAAAATACAAACCTTAAGAGAACCTTCGTCCGGTTTAGGTAAGCCATTCGCAACTTCCGTTCCTTCGTTATTCAAAATCTTTCAATTAATCCTTCATAGAAGCATTAGGTAACCAATTTGTGATGTTTATTAGCAATTAGTAGGTGATATTGATTATTAGAGTAGTTGATTTGGGATTTGGGGGGCTGTCGACGGCGAATTTGAGGATTTTCCGATTTGCTGGGTTGAGAACCGGATGGAGTCGTCCGGTTTGTATTTTTTTATTAAAATGAGAACAGGATGCACCCCCATCCGGTTCACAATTTCAAAAAACGAAAGAGAGGGTCATGAAAAAAAAATTATATGGGGTACAGGAAGAGGGTATGGAGGTGAAGGAAGAATTTGTCTTAAAACTATTAGAACTAATCAATCATATGTTCAGTTAGATATTCATTAAATGACGATCATAAATTAAATATTTAGTATTCAAATATATTTATTTAAAAAATAAAACAAATGAGGGAATTTTCATCAGATAAATAAAGACAACTTTTATTTGAACTTAAAGAAAAATATCTAAAACTTCAGCAGACAATTAATATATGTAAATTTGAATATTTAGTATTTATAAAACCAAGTTAATTTCAATTAAACATTTATATAAAAAAATATTTACAAACAATTTTTATTAAGATACTTGTGTATATATATCTCACTTTATAATATTTTTTCCAAAAAATCTTTAAATATAGTTATGCATTTTATATGTAAAACATAATGGTTAACTTTTCGGGAACTCGGTGTATTCAATTTTTATTTTTTTAATCTTAACATTATAACTGATTATTTTTAGAAATCACTTTATTTAATTTTTATTTTTCAATATAAAGGTTGCGATGTTTAATTTCCTTATTAGTACATATATAATTAATATATGCGTTACGTTATTAAAAACAAAAAATAGTCAACTAGAGATAGAATAAAATAAAAGGAAGAGAAAACATAAACAAAACAAAAGTGGAGATTAATTGATGAAACAATTTCAAAAGCATTATGCAGAAAAGAAGAAACTGGGAGGAAACAAATCCCAAGTACGAATAAAACAAAAAATCATTGGAACCAATCATAGATTAAGTCAATAAGCATTAACAAAATTGCAATTGGTCCTGATTTCTCCTTCATCTTGGTCAGTGAGAACATCAACAATGCCAAGCTTTCCCATGGACACTGCAAATTGGTGCTCAAAAGCAGAATGTGTGGCAGTCAATGCTGAAACAAGAGGTGCAGTTCTTGAATCTGAGTATAGCAACTGATCAGTAGATAACAACCCCATTTTCTTCTTCAGATTTATGTAGTATATATTGTCAAAGATCTTTGGTGTTGTAGCATCAAGATCCACATATTCTGAGGCCCATCTACACTTCCTTTGCAAGAAGTTAAGGTACTTGGGATCTATGGTTGGGTCTGCTTTTCCTGTTCCTTGGTAATTGTATAGCCTATGTTGAATGGATCCACATGAAGTCCTTCCAATAGTATGAGCCCCTACCATCATCATCACATATAACAATTAGTGAAGCATTTTGAAAATAAGATTGGATGTTTTAACACCTTAAAAAATCTTATATTAACTAGAAATTAGAATAATTCATGAGGACAATCTTCGTCTTATTAAGTTAATTTTGTAACGATGAATTAGATTTAAACTCATTTTTTTTAATATGATATCAGAGTTTATCTTAACAAAATTTAATGCGTCAAGGCTATTATCGACAAATATATATATATATATATATATATATATATATATATATATATATATATATATATATATATATATGAATTTTCCGGTAAAAAAATACTGTATTATTTCTTTAAAAACATCTGTGAATCTTTCTTTACCTAGCATTTTATGAGTAGCTGATAGACTGAAGACATTGAACTAATAAAGCTTCGTTTGGTTTATTTACCTGAGAGAACAACCAAGTCAAGCACAGTCATGCCCCTGGACTGGAAAAACTCAATCATGGAAGTGATGTTTTCATGGCCCATAGGAACCAAAGCTGCTTCCTCAGCAATGGACACCTTCCCATCTTTCCTACCATAAGGAACGGCCCAATAAGGTCCACCTACCTCAACTGTGGCATCCCTTGCAGCAGCAGTGAGAATGTCAGCACAAGACACAGTCTTAGGGCATTGTTTCTCTAACTCTGCCTTGATATCATCCACCACTTCAAACCCTCTCAGTGTCTTGCTAGCTTCTGCTGTCCTCTCACTTCCATCATGCTTCAACAGAATAGACCCATCACATCCCTGCATTGATTCAAATGATGTTATTGTCTGAGTAAAACACTTTTCCAATCTCAAACAATGGATAATATGTGATGTACCCTGACAGAACAATCATGGAAGTGGAGCCTCATGAGACTAGCTGCTAAAGTGTACTCCTTCTTGATCCATTCTTTGACTTTGTTGTGTAGGATGGACTCAAACTGGGGGCATGTTTTACGGTAGTGACCAAAGGATAGAAGATTATCAAATGTGGTTTCATCTAATGTTGGTACTTTAAGAGAGAAGACAGTGTCACTTCTTGTGGTTGTGTAGGAAGAGGAAGGTTTATAGTCTGAGTTTTCATGATAAGGATCTGCTGAGGCTGAAAGGATGAAGAAAACCAAAAGAAGAAACAAAGGGATGGAAAAGTTTGACATTTTCTCTCTTTCTTAGGTTATAGACACCCCAAATGTTAAGTCTTTCAACTAAAATAAGGCATATATATGATGTGTGACATAGGTCATTGGTGAGTATATATATAGAGAAGAAGACTTTGATATTGGGATTATGTTAAAGCTGAGACAAACGTGCCAAGCACAAAATGGGACACACATGACATGCTAGCATGTTCCCTTGCTTTCTCTTATTGTTCACTTCAAAATCTAGCACAACTCTTCCATAATTTTATCTCTCTTCCATTATTTTGATATGGCTAGGGCATGGCTGAATAATTGATTAAAAAAAATACTGGTAACCCATTTTCTGTACAGTTTTTCAAACATGCATATTGGTTAATATTTATTAAGAAGTGCAAAATTACATGAGTATTACTTTTTATTTAATAAATCTTATGTGTTCAATCAATATTTTTTAGAAAATTGTGTTTAACAATAAAGAATGCATTAAATATAGTATAATATAGGTTAAGTTTAAAAAATTTATTAATCTTGTAAAAACTTTGTTTGTTAAGTATAATATATGCATTACATATTTTTTTAAAAGACAAAACTATGTTTGTTACAAGGAATAAAACTTTTAAACATGTATATGACTAATTGATTGTAAGTTTTGAAACACCGGGAAAAAAATATAGGTCTATTCTACTTTGAACTATTTATTGTGAATGTTATGTAATGGTTGACTTTGACCAAATGTTTAGTATTTCTTCTTTTTAAGTTTTTGCTTTCTGTCTTTCAAACTACTTTTTTAAAAATTTGTCATTGAATATTCGACAATTATTTCCAGCATTATATCAATTTTCGAAATACTAAAAATACCTTTTAACATTTCATTTCAAATATCAAAATTTATCTTTCAGAAAATATTTTCTAGAAAATATATTTTAAAAAATATTTTCTTAAATGAAAAATTTACATTCTAGAAAATATTTTTCAGCAATAAGTTTTGAAATTCTAAATCTGAAAGTAATTGAATTATAAATATAAAAGGGTATTTTAGTTATCTAATGTAGGTGAAAAAATGATATGGTGCACAAAGCAATTGTCTAAATATTGTAAGAAAGAATGAGGACTGCTTCTTCCTGCACCTCCATATCGTCTTCCTGCACCTCCATAGTTTTTATAATTCCAGAAATAGATATGAGTAAATGACTGAATTGTCCCTGCTGTTAGAAAAGAGAATTTTGATAAAGGAGGTACAGTTCTGTTCAGCGGTGGAGGTACAGTACAGTTCAATCATAGTAGTAGAAGATTCTGATGGTGTTGGGTTGGCGGGGTGAAGGCGTTTTGGACGGTTGTCTGTCAGAGTGGGTGGCTGAAGAGTAAGCATTGTCAATCGTCGAGACACCTGTTTTTTGATTTTTTATGTTTTTCACGAATTGTAGAATTCGTAAGAGTTATATACTTACAATTTCTGTAAGTCATAAGTTTAATTTGAGGATATTTAAATGTTACAAATTATATAAACCGTAAAGAATTTGAAATGCATAAAAACTTACGGCTTATACAACTCGTATAAGCATAGATACAACCCGCAGAAGAAAAATAGTTTTGACCGTAAGTATGATTTTTTTTTCTTTTTTAAGTTTTTACAGATTATAGAAACCGTAAAACAATTTTTCTTATACGGTTTGTATAAACCGTAGCATTGAAACTTATGTTTTTTTTTTTATTTGTTTATGTGAAGGTGGAGCAATTGCGGGACAATGAAACGGAGGTGCAGTGAAAATGGAGATGGAGCAGATCCGCCCAGTCTTGACGTGCAGCAACAATGCAGAAGGTGTAGCCGGTAGAGATGCAACGGTTGAGGGGCAATCACCGGAGGTTTGCAAAGGGATGCAGACTTGGTTGAAGAAGAAGCAGACCTGAAGGGATGAATGGTAATTTGGGTTTTAAAATTCTTTCAAATGGGTAAAATGGTCATTTCGTATGCGCTATGGACGTGCAGGAAGATATATGGAGGTGCAGGAAGAAGCAGTCAAGAATGAGAAGAGAAGAGAAGGCCCAACTGATTTTGGTTGAGAACTTTTAATTTTAAATAAATTTAATTACACATTTTACTACTCGATTATTATTATTCTGCGAATTTTTATCATTTAAATTTATTTTTTGGCACAAATTTCCTTGACTTAGTAATATACAATGTGCTGACATGAATTATTGATGTGAAAGTAACGTATTCATATATAACCAGAGAAAAATGTACGAAATTTTGAAAAAAAATAATAAAATGTGTAAAAGTTTTAAATTAAAGAGATAAAATACATAAAAATAATTAATAATTAAATTAAAAATATTAAACACAAGCTAAGAGATTCAGTCCTTTTCTAATACTGACTTAGTAATATAGGCAATGTTCACATGAATCCACGATGTGACATTAATGTATCGATATATAATTAACGGAAAAAAATACGAAATTTTGAGAATAAAATAATAAGATGTTAAATTTTTTTAAAATTAAAGAGATAAATACGTAAAAATGAATTCATAATTAAATAAAAAAGTGTTAAAAACCATTTGTCATCGATTCCTCTTATTCTACAACACTCCAAGTCACTAACTCATTTTGATGATTCAATTAATAAATAAAAAGTCATTTTAAATATTATATTATTACATTTGTTAATAGCACATTTCACCTCTTAAAATATGAATTTTGAAAATTAATTAAAATAAGGCATGCTCATAGTTATGATATATAAGGATGAGACCCAGAACTAATAATATTTGTAAATTTGGTTAATTAAAATTCAAGTATTTAATAACTGTGAATTGTACTTATTGTCCCCACCAAGGTTAGATAATTCATTATTAGAAGTGGAGCAGAACCCAATAGGCACATATCATGATATTTTTATTAAAAAAAATTCGTTATTTTGTTGAGTCACGAGAAAATATGAAATTAATTTCAAACTTTTTAAAAACCTTTTTCATTGATAAAATTTTACAAGTGTGAATACATTTAATAATAACGAGTTTTGAAATAATTACAGGTCATATATTTCTTTTAAATTGTTCTATAAAACAAGAAAGTTTTTTAAATAAGATATTTAACTTTTAACCATTCATAAAAAGACAGTGACGAAGAAAAATCACAACTTTAATATTATTTTGTTTGGATGCCTTTTCTTTTTACTTTACAATAATAAATAATTATACATGATTTCTTATTTGGTCTGTGTATACATGCATAAGCTCTCAAAACATTATATTATTTGTTACATGTTTTAACCATTTTACTTTACATTGCTTTTTTCTTTTTATTTATTTCATGTATATATATGATTATTATTAATTTAATAATAATTTAATATTTTTTTCTTATAATAACTATAAACACGTCAAATCATGTAAAAATTTGTGGTTATTGATACTATGGAATTATTTATGTTGATATTAGAAGTGAAATACATTTGAATACAATAGGCCTTGATGTTGATGATACCATTAAAGTAAGTAAAGCAAAATAAGTGTAACACTATTATTCATCTACTTTCATAAAGGATAACAAAGTTGAATATGACCAATTTATTCTATGAAAAAGTTCAAAAGAAAGATATTAGTACCAAAATTTATAATTATCCCAGAAACCTATTAACATTTAATGTATGTATGGTTGCACAATTTTAAGATTGTTAATGAATGTAATTATGTAATATTTAAAATTAGAATATTTTTGATTGAGTTTTTACTAAAATTTTTATTGTTTTAATATTTAAAATATTTATAATTTTTAATTGAGAGACTCTATTATTTATTTATTTTAATTAGATAACATGACTATTATTTTTACCCGTGACGTTTAAATTAACCATAATATTATTTAATATTAATCATAAAATATAATATTTGTTAATATTAAGAAATAAGTGATAAAAATAATAATTTCATTATTAAGATTCAATTGAAAAATATAAAAAAATTTAATTACCTATTAAAATATTTTTATAAAAAATTTAATTAAAGAACTTAAAACTTAATTAGTCCACTAATTTAGATATATGTGACAACATTTTAATATGAGTGTATTTCTCATTTATGAGATGGAAGCTTTATTGGTATCTTTTATTATAATCTTTTATGTAGTTAACAAAATTTACCAAAATGACTAGGAAACAAAAGTTAAGTTTTGATTAAAAATATTTTAAAATGAACAATACAAAATAATTTTAAAAGGTGTATTAATTGAAAATAGAAAAAGATTGTAATGTGAGAAGTTTATCAGTTGTTACTTTTAATTACTAGCTAGTTTTGGACTCATCTTTTCAAATATATCTTCCCAATGTAGGAGTCATTATGTTTTAATTTAATTTTTATCAATTTTATTATATCTAATTACTTGTAAGATATTCTCTTGAAAGACTCAAATTTATTAATGTTTATTTAAGAGTCTGTTACTTCATTGTCCCTTTAAATCATACTGACTTTGATATATATATATATATATTAAAAAAATTAATAAACTTTTAATATATTTTAAAATATCAAAATTTGTATATTTTAAAGATAAGAAAAAAATATATCCAAATTCTTTATTTAGTGGTTGACAAGAGTACAAATCTTTAAAATAGAAACTAACTTTTTATTTATGACCTCGAATCTTACTATTTATATATGTTAAATAAGTGATAAGATTCATATTCTTAACTTATACCGACCATTTAATGGAGTTACTATTAAAATATATTGTTAGTATTTTTTTTAGTAATGCTACAAATTTAGGACAACAGGAACCTCGTTCAGTGGCCAAATCGAAAAAAGACAAAAACCAGTTGGAGTATCTAACAGGCTTTTACTTCATCGAGTGTGCAACCAAATCATCAGAAAGACCAAATGCTCTTGGTTTGGTACCTTAAACCATCAAACTTCACAAGAAGAACAATACTACTACTACTATATATGAATTAACATCAACATGCATAAACTACAAAACTTTTCTTCAATTCACTACAAGTACACACTTTCTGTTTTACTTGCTGCTGATACGCGTTACTTGAAGAACTGCACCAGAAAATGTTGACCATTGATTGAACCCCTTACGTAACTCACTCACGTATAATATGACAAATGCTTTGTTGGGACCCCATTGACTTCGTAGAACAAACAAAGTACAAATGCATGCACACACTTTCTCTCAGTGGGACTTTTCTTCTTGTTCAAACCATGTAAAATCCACGAATAATGTTTCCCTCTATCTGTTCACCCAACCACTCTAACCTCATTCACACCTTCATCACTTCACTTCACCGTTTCTTTCTTTTTCTAGTCTCACCCCATGATTTCTGTTGTATGATATCACATATCACAAAGTCTCAATGCTATTTCCAATGCTCTTTTTCAACCCCCGTTTGACCTTCTCAGCAATCAGCTCTTCCACATTTAATACATAAGCGTTATGCTATAAATGGTAATTGGTCACTGTTGCAGGTGACTGACACAGTCGCATGCTCATTTATAGCCATTCATAGATGATAGCCATGCTTTGTCAACACAGTCTCTGCTGCTACCAACTCATCTCCAATGCATGTCATGCAAATGCATCATCATCAGACGTATCAGTTTGCTTACACATATACACAGTAAAAGAGAACATGTGAAAGCATAGCAACATTATGCACTACTACCATGTAGCTTCCCCGTTCACTTGAACCTTCTATCTTCTGCTAAAATACATATATACTCACAATCCAAGAACAACCACCACCGCTTCCCAACCCTCAACTGCACCATTAAATTTCACTTGTCTTCATGTGTCTTTCGTTAATAAGAACAACAATTTGAAGTAGTCATTAAGTAACCTTCTATCCCTCACCCCCTCACTGGCTCCTTCACTCATTCAATCCCAAAATGAAAGAAGCATCAATGAGGATTTCAACTCTTGCTATTGTGATCCTTCTGTGTTTTTCCTGTACACTCCTTTGCCATGGAAATGAGAGCACCGTGAGAGTGCTTTTGGAGGTGAAATCATCGTTCACTGAAGACCCAGAAAATGTTTTACGTGATTGGTCAGAGAACAACACAGATTACTGTAGTTGGAGAGGGGTGTCATGTGGGTCAAAGAAGCTCAATTCTTTGAATGATGATGACGACTCGGTGCAAGTGGTGGGACTCAACCTGTCCGATTCATCACTCAGTGGGTCGATATCACCCTCACTCGGTCGTTTGCAAAGCCTGCTCCTCCTTGATCTCTCTTTAAACCGCCTCGAGGGTCCCATTCCAACTTCCCTCTCCAACCTCACTTCGTTGGAATCTCTCTTTCTCCACTCCAACCAACTCACCGGTCAAATCCCCACCGAGTTAGACTCGCTAATGCGCCTCCGAGTTTTGCGAATCGGTAACAACCCACTCAGTGGCCCGATTCCCGAGACTCTTGGGTATATGCCCAGCCTTGAGTTCATTGGTTTGGCCTTTTGCAGACTCAGCGGTCCGATCCCGGCCCAACTCGGTCGACTCAGTTTGTTGCAAATTTTGGTTCTGCAGAACAACGAGTTGACTGGGCCGATTCCGTACGAATTGGGATACTGCTGGAGCCTTGAAGTCTTCGCCGCCGCTGGGAACAGACTTAATGGCTCGATTCCGAGTGAACTGAGTCGACTCAGGAAACTTCAAAAACTGGACCTTGCCGACAACAGCTTAACCGGATCGATTCCGAGTCAACTCGGACAGATGAGTCAGCTTACATATCTGAATTTTCTGGGGAACCAACTCGATGGTCGTATTCCACCGTCTTTGGCTCAATTGGGTAACCTTCAAAGTCTTGACTTATCAAGTAATACGCTTAGTGGGGAAATTCCAGAGGAGTTAGGGACCTTGGGTCAGTTAAAATATTTGGCTCTCACTGGGAACAAACTCAATGGGACCATTCCAAGAACCATATGTTCCAATGCAACAAGTTTGGAGATCTTGCTGATGGCAGACACTGGACTTCATGGTGAGATACCAGCTGAGTTGGGTCAGTGCAAATCCCTGAAACAAATTAATTTATCAAAGAATTATCTCAATGGGTCAATACCTATCGAGGTTTATGGGCTGACGGACCTAACTGATCTCTTGCTTCACAACAACACTTTGGTTGGTTCAATCTCTCCCTTCATAGGAAACCTCACTGAAATGCAGAATCTTGGATTGTATCATAACAACTTGCAGGGTAATCTGCCCAGAGAGATTGGGATGCTTGGGAAATTGGAGATAATGTTTCTTTATGATAATCAGTTGTCAGGGGAAATTCCTTTGGAGATTGGTAACTGTTCAAGCTTGCAAATGCTTGATATCTTTGGAAACCATTTAAGTGGTGTAATTCCCTTCACCATAGGGAGGCTGAAAGAGTTGAACTTTTTGCACCTTAGGCGCAATAAGCTTGCGGGTATGATTCCCCCGACACTTGGGAACTGTCGTAAACTGACTGTGCTGGATTTGGCAGAAAATCAGCTCTCAGGTGGCATTCCTGCAACATTCGGATTCCTCAAAGAGTTGAAGCTGTTCATGCTCTACAACAATTCTCTTGAAGGTAGTCTTCCTCACCAACTTGTAAATCTAGCAAACCTGACCAGAGTGAATCTTTCAAATAACAGACTGAATGGTAGCTTGGCTGCATTATGTAGCTCTAGCTCCTTTCTTTCTTTTGATGTCACCGATAATGAATTTGATGGTGAAATACCCTTTGTCCTGGGAAATTCACCTTCCCTTGATAGAGTGAGACTGGGTAACAACAAGTTTTCTGGTGAAATTCCAAGGACATTGGGAAAACTCACCGCATTGTTATTGTTAGACGTCTCAGGAAATTCACTCACAGGTCGAATACCAGACGAGCTTTCTTTGTGCAAGAACCTGACTCACGTTGATTTAAACAATAATCTTCTAACTGGACACATACCACCATGGCTTGGAAATTTGCCTCACTTGGGAGAGGTTAAGCTCTCATCCAATCAATTTTCTGGGTCTATTCCACTAGGCCTACTCAAAATACCCAAGTTGCTTGTCCTTTCCTTGAATAACAATTCTCTTAGTGGAAGTCTCCCAGATGATATTGGTGATCTTGTATCTCTTAATACCCTCAGGCTTGACCATAACAACTTCTCCGGACCAATCCCTCAAGCAATAGGTAAATTGATAAATCTCTATGAGCTGCACCTATCCTGGAATGGCTTTAGTCGGGAAATACCAATTGAGATTGGAAGTCTCAAAAATATACAAAGCATTTTGGACTTAAGTTACAACAATCTCTCTGGTCATATCCCATCTTCACTTGGCATGCTGTCGAAATTGGAAGTTCTTAATATTTCTCACAATGGACTCACCGGAGAAGTGCCTTCAGTAGTTGGTGAAATGACTAGCTTGCACGAGCTTGACATCTCTTACAATAACCTTCAAGGTGCATTGGATAACCGATTCTCCCGCTGGCCACATGAGTCGTTTGAAGGGAACATTCATCTTTGTGGAGCCTCTCTTTCAAGGTGCAAAAGTGGTGATGGTTCCAAGCGACCAGTCTTCAGCAAAACATCAGTGGTTATAGTCTCTACACTTTCAACTTCAGCTGCAATTGCTTTACTTGTACTTGTAGTGATGGTCTTCTTTAAAGGCAAGCAAGATTTTTTCAGGAGAGGCAGTGAAGTGAGTTTTGTCTTCTCCTCTCCATCACGAGCACAAAAACGATCGCTGATCCCTCTAACTATACCTTCAAAGAGAGATTTCAGGTGGCAAGATATCATGGATTCCACAAACAATCTAAGCGACGAGTTCGTAGTTGGCCGTGGAGGTTCTGGGACAGTGTACAAAGTTGCATTGCCCTCTGGAGAGATAGTGGCTGTGAAGAAGATTTCAGGGAAAAATGACTATCTGTTGAACAAAAGCTTTATAAGAGAAATTAAGACTTTAGGGAGTATCAAACATAGGCATCTGGTGAAGCTGATGGGTTGTTGTAGCAACAGAAGCAGAGGAACAGGTTGTAATCTGCTGATATATGAGTATATGGAGAATGGGAGTGTTTGGGATTGGTTACATGAGGTGCCCCTCAAAGCAAAGAAGATCCTTGATTGGGAAACAAGGTTCAAAATTGCTAAAGGATTAGCTCACGGAGTGGAGTACCTCCATCACGATTGTGTGCCAAAGATCATTCACAGGGACATCAAATCCAGCAACATATTACTAGATTCCAACATGGAGGCCCACCTCGGAGACTTTGGACTGGCAAAACCACTCGTTGAGAATCCAGAATCTAATACAGACTCTAATTCTTGCTTTGCTGGATCTTATGGATACATAGCCCCAGGTAATAATTTATCATGCCATTGACTTCAATTGTTATTTATCTCATATTTTTTAAAAAAACATAGATACAATTAGAATTAGAACTTAAGTTTTGTATGAAGTTCGAACCTTCTTATTGGCATGTATCTGACACGTACCGGACATTCAAACACACTGTATTACATGTTTTACTCTAATGTCTGACATGTATCAGACATTCACGCACTTACGACATATATTTTTCGATATAATTCAAAATATTTTTTTTATTGACGTGTGTCTGACACGTATCGGACATTCAGACACACTGTAATACATGTTTTACGTTTAATGTCTGACACGTATCGACATTCGCACACTTACGATACACGCATTTTTCGGTATAATTCAAAAGATTTCTTTTAAGGTGAGACTAATACAATTTTATCTCATATTTTCTACAAAATATAGATACGATTAAAACTGAAGTTTTGCCATAATATCTGTGCTGACTTTTTAATGCAAACTTTTAATCTAATCAGAATATGGTGCCAAAAACATTAAGTTGTTCATTCTATATCTTATCCTACTGTTAACCATTGATTGACATTTGATTATTTTTAGAGTATGCATACTCGCTGAAGGCCACAGAGAAAAGTGATGTGTACAGCATGGGAATTGTGCTGATGGAACTTGTTACCGGTAAAATGCCAACAGATGAAGCTTTCAGAGCAGAGATGAACATGGTGAGATGGGTGGATATGCACCTTGACAAGGAAGGCATTGCGGTTGAAGCAGTGATAGATCCTCAGCTGAAACCCCTTTCGCCTGGTGAAGAGTTTGCTGCATTTCAGGTGCTCCAGATAGCCACACAGTGCACAAAAACTGCACCACAAGAGAGGCCAACATCAAGGCAAGTATGCGACCATCTCATGCACGTATCCAACAACAAAATTGTGGATTTTGAGAACAAGAATCTTGATCATTACTGGTGATTTTCCTTCCAACATATTGAAGATGAAGGAAGACATGTCTGCTATTGTTGCTTGATTCTGTGAGTAAGGTTAGCATATGTGTCTGCATTGGTTCTTCCAAGACTTATCCTATATATTCAGATACAGATTATTAAATTATTAAGATTATTTCATGTTTGGAATGTAACCTTTGTAATGGATTAAGGTATCTTGTTATGGAGGTGTCTTCTTTTTAATATATAGTTTTCTTGTATATATTGTTAAATTTCGTTTATAAAACTCTCTTGTCGATTAATTGATAAAAGTAATAGTTCCAATTATATATGATTATTAAATGATCCAATGTTTGTATAAAATTCCGTTACAAGAATTCCAAAGAAAAAATTCATGCAGTACCATGCTAAGATATAGAAAGTACATAATGAATGGATTTTCTTTATTCAAGAATAAAAAATATAATTGTAATTTGATTTATTAGTAAATTATTTCAGTTACAGATTTTTTTTAATTGACACTATTTATTTTAACCTTAAAATATAAGATAAAAGATAGAATAGTATTAAAAATAATTTTGTTACATGGATTGTATTGCAGATTAATAAAGAATATGGTAATTAAATGTAGAATAACTCAAAGTTTTTTTGTTCTTATTAAATGTGAATATAATTTTATGCCTACTACAATATGATAGATAAATCAGGTAACGATTAAATACGTTTTATCTTTAAGGATGATTATAAAAAAAACATTTTAAATGAAACAATGTTCAAAATGAAAAAAAAAAAACATAATTTAAGATTCAATGATTTTATAAAATGTGCTTATCCTATGAGATGGGGTATTTTTTTTTCTTTTAACTTTCAATTTAAACATCAATAAATTAAACTTTTATGCAAAATTTTCATTTACATATGATGCTAATATCTGTCCAAAGATTTTCGTTGACCTTTAAATTTTTGAGTCAAAGTATATTTTTCAAAAGTGATTAATCTTAACCAATTTTTAAGTATATAAATTTATCAATATATACTAATACTTATTTCTCACTGGTTTATGAATGTTTAAGAAATCATATTAAATTAAATACCTTAAAAAGTGGTCCATTAAGCAAAATAATATTAGAATAGAGGTGGATTTCGTTAAGATTTGCATATGAAACCATATGAATCGTCCTAAAAAAATCTTAAGATTATTTCACAATAATGATGTTTGGTCTCGAGTCTAAATCCTTGAAGATGTAGGTAAAATTTTGTCTAGCATTATAACTTTTTTTTTTTTTTTTTTTTTTTTTTTTTTGTGATAAGTTACTCTTGAGTCTCAAATTATCTCAGCTCCTCTAGTTAGTTAATGTTTCAAATGTAAAAATCATCTTAAGTACAACATACGATAACCTAACTATTGTTTTTAATTAATATACAAAATTCAAATTCAAAATTTAAATTATTCCCACATTGAATAAAACAAAGAGCAGATTAAAATTCAAGCTATAATTGCGTAATAAAATCTTACACATAAATCAAAACACACACCCATCAAAGCAGCTATAAATTAAAATTCAAATAATTGCATAATTAAATCTGACACATACAAGACGCTACAAATTCAAATAAAAAACGTCTCTATTCTTCCTTACTTAAAATCTAATTTAAATGAATCTATCAAAATTAATGTCCATAAATACGCACTTATGAATATTCTAAAATGAGAAAGGAAGCCTTTTTAGTAGAAAAACGAGTATTCTGCGTAGGTCACATACCAAGTAACATACTTACAAGTAATCTTTATGTTTTTATTGAATAAAGTCATACATAATAAAATAATTTTCAATTTATTTTTAAATAAAGTCATACGTAACAAATACAACTTTAGTTATTTTATTTTTAAACTAAAAGCTTGTATTACAAACACAGCTTCATTCACTTAAAAAAAATTGAGACGTACTTGCAATACAGTGTTTCAATTCAAAAAAATAAACTATAACTGTGTTTGTCATGCAATGTGCAAAAAAGAAAAAAAAAATCAATGTGGTTTTAGTCATGCATGACTTTGTATGATTTAAAAAATTAGGCTTGAAATTGTGTTAAGTAAACTCAATTTTTTCGTGATTATTAAACACAACTTACCTTTTACTTTAATTTTTCTACATCTGTTAATTCTAGTAATTCTTTTACTAAATTACATCTGAGTGGTAAAAAATCTTTTTTTTCTACGTTTATTTAACATAAATATTTTTATCTATAACTCTAGAAGGATATTCTTCCATTTGTTGTATATAACTTGTTTTTATATATTTTTAATATATTTAAAGTTATAATACAAAATTTAGAATTAAAAAATCGATATAAAAAAAATAAAAAATATAATGAAGTGAAACAAAAAAACAGAAAAAAACTAAAAAATAATAAAAAGAAACTCCACCTAGAAAAAAAAACAATTCTGTATCAAAATAAAATTTAAAAGAAATAAAGTGTTGATAAAAAAAAAAGGAATGAGAGGTAAGTGTTGATAAGCAAAAGAAAGTGCATAAAGTGAGTGAAGAAACAGAAATCACAATAACTTGTGAACTTAATTTGGTCAACAGAATGAAAAAGTAGAGAATGATACACTTAATCTGCTAATAGTAATAAATTAGACGCTCACTCACCACGCTCTCTTTCTCATATTTTTCTCTGTTCCTTTACCCCACAATCTCAACGGTTCGAACCCAACGTCTCTCTCACTACACCACACTCTTTTATTCCTCTATAACAATTCCAACTTTTTTTTGCATTTTTCTAACACCCTGTTTCCTTCTTCCTCTCACATCAACAAAAACAAACCCCAACGACGACAAGCCTTCTTCCATTTTTAGCCACACCCCTCCCAACCAAAACACACGTTCCTACGTACGAGGAAACATAACAGCCAACGTTATTTTCTTTTTATTTCTCTGCTTTCGTTACGAAACACCTCTAAATAGAGGCAAAGAAAACGGGAATGAGGTAAAACATGATTTGTCAGCATTTATAAGCCATAAAAACCTCCTTGGTTTTCGTGTAACAACTAGTTTCTCCTTCATATTCTCCCTCCCTCCCTCCTCTGTTTTACTCTACCCTGTTTTCCATTTTTTTTTTCTGTCTTTTTCTGTGTGTTTCAGCAAAACGAGAAGAGTCTTGTGAGTTTGCTATGTCTCCAATCTCTCCACCCATTTCCCTCAAATGGGTTCCCGTGTTTCCACGTTGATACTCTCCTTCGCGAAGGTTTCGACAAACCGAGACAAAAGACACAAACGATAAAGAAAGCCGACATGGCCCCGTCCGAGGTTGAGGTTGTTTCTTCCTCGCCCTTCGGTTGCGTTCTGAGGGACCGCAACCACCGGGAAGCATGCAGGGAAAGCAACGTGAAGGGCACGCATAATCATCATGCTACGTTACAAAGAAACATCAAGAACTTTGTCATGGACCTTAACACGTGCATGGCGGTGTCTTCTGATTCCACAACAAACGAAAATACCACCAACACCACCACCAGCAGCAAGAACAAAGGCGTTAACCAGCGAAAGGCTCCCAAAAACAATCGCCTAGAGAGACTTCGTTTCACACGAGCCAACTCCTTCAACAACAACAACAACAAAGAGGCCTCCTTGGCCTCCTTGATCAGCCCCAGACACTCACGGCTTCTCGACCGATGGGCAGCTAGACAGGCTCGGGAGATGGTGTCCAATTTGGAGAATGAGGCTGAATTGTTGTCCATGGACGAAGGTGACATGTTCCCAAGGACACCCAGTTCGACATCTGAGGAAGAATCCACCTCCAGAGAGATCCCTAACATGGCTGCATCTTCTCTTGTTCAGATATGGGAGAAGAGGCTGAAGCAATTTGGCGTCTCCAAAACGAACACATCGTCAGAGAAGAATGGTTCGACCTCTTCTCCCACGAATGAGCATGTTAATGCTTCATTGCCTGAGGAAGAATGCTTTGATGGACCCTCAGGGAATGAAGAAAGTTCCTTTCCCTCGTCGTTTCCTGAGTGGGAATCAAGTGACCATTCCGTTTCGCCATATGCCAGGTCTGAGAGTGGTGTCAGTGTTGCTAACATTATAAAGAAACTCACTTCAACGCGCCAGAATCAGAGTCCAACACCTTCCTTTGCTGATGAGAATGAACATGAAGGGTATGCTAGTAGTAGTGTGACAAGTGTGACAGGTTCTCCTTGTAGAGAGCGTGAATGTGGTCAACAACCACCACCACCTTCAGAGCATAAATCTGTTTGTCCCCTGCGAGTTAGAGGGCGCCAAGCATTCAATGATTTGCTTATGCAGATGGAGAATGACAGGCATAGGGAGCTCAACAAGTTGGCAGAGCGTGGAGCAGTGTCTAAATTCGCACAAAAAGGTCGCATTCAGGTAAAACAAAAAAGGCAAAGTGGTGGTTCTTCTTCTGCTATGTTAAGCTCTTTACTAGTTCTGATCGTGACTCGTTTTCTATGCATGAATGCAGGCATTGCTTCGGATTAAATTATTGCAACGTGAAGTGACGGCTAATGATCGGTCCCACCAGAAATCAACATCATGTGAAGTAAACAACAGACAATCACAAGGCTCTGCAATTATGCAATTAAGGTTTGATAATTTCTAGTCAAGTGTGAACTTCCTGATAGCATTTCCTTTTGTAGCTGGTTTTTGTTTCCATAATTTATCATATATCAAGTATATCAAGTGACATCTTAATTAAGTTTTCGTGAAAGATACTAAATGACAAATTTTTTATGACATACAGGGAAAGATTTACCAGTGGGGTTGAACTTAGAACTCCGGTCCAGGCAGAAGTAGCTACCCCAAGAAGTCCTCAAAGAGAGACAGTTAACAAAACCACTGAATTGGGTAACTCTGCCACCACTGATCAACTCAGAAAAGACACAAGAAACCAGACAGCTCATGGCAGTGACAATCACGCCACAAAATCCACACAAAAGTCAGTTTCAGATACTAGAATAGATCATAATGCAGATGAAGCTCCTCCAAGTTCGGATGTCATGGTCCAAGAAACACATCCACGTTCAGATGCCAATGCTCTACACAATAACTCAAAAGAAACTAGTGAGGCAACTACATCCATGAATGATTCAAATATAAATGAGATGACAGACAAGGCAGAGGCGAGTAGCGAAAACATTGCTATTACTAAAAGTAGTAATGATGAGGCAGTAAACGAGGAAGATATTAGTAACCAACAGTATGCTGAATCCAGTTACCAGGAGACAATAGAAGAGGCAATTAATCAGAACTATGCTGAAAGCAATTATGGTTATGAGATGGAGGAAGAGGAAACTGACCAGAATTGTGACGATGAAACTAATTACGACTGGATCAGTGAAATTTCTAGGCCTAGGAGCTATTGGGAAGAGCGCAGGCAAGCCTGGTATAGAGAGATGCTTGAAACTGGTTCTCAAAATGAGGATATAAGGAGGCTTCTTGAAAGGTACATAGTTTTCTATTAAATTTTTTCTTAGTCTATACCATGAATGTCACTTGCATAAATGACTAGATAGACAGCAAAAGAAGAAATTGTTATTATTTAGATGAGAAAAGGTCAAATTTGAATGCATTCACTTTGGAATTGGACACTAACTGGTGAAAATATTTTTTGTATAAACTTCATTGATCTAATATTTGCAGAAGAACAGTGTCAAGTTTCCTTTCTAGTGACTTCCGGGATAGAATGGATAGATTGATGGAATCTCATAGGGGAACACAAGCACATTTAGTCAACAGCCAAGACCATGAGGAAAACAGCCAAGAATTGATGGCATTCTTACAAGAACGCTTGCATTCTGCAAGGACTTCTCAAGAAGATGGAAGAGATGCAACTGAGGAAGAAGAAGAGGAGGAGAGAAGTCAGAGAGAGGAGGAGGAGGAGGAGGATAATGCAGATGAGCATGAAGAAGAGCATGAGCATGAGGAGGAGAGCTTGATAAGTGATTCATATCATGAAGCTGGTGATTATTCTAATCGTTCCTCATCATGGAGTTACAGGGACAATGAAGCCGGCGACGATTTTGACAGAGTTGTTTCTCCATCTCCACAACCTTATCAATCTCAACCTTTCTACCAGGATAGTAGGCAATCTCCAGCCACCAATCATCATTCAATGGTAAGTTTGCATTTGGTATAATCTTGACACATGGTGAATTCTCCCAAATCTCTTGTTAAATGCAAAACTGCTATGCATGCAGGAAATGGAACTGATATATGATTTGAGAGGGCACATGGAGCAACTCTATCACGAGATGGCTGAGCTAAGGAAAACAATAAAGGGCTGCATCAATATGCAGATGGAATTACAACAAACCATGAAACAACAGGTTCACTCAGTTAAGAAAGAAGAAAAGAAGCCCCGTAGCAGGACTCCAAAGAAAGGCAACTGCTGCATCTGCTATGAGGTGAAAGTTGACACGGTTTTGTACAGGTAATTGCTTCTGAATGAAAATGATTTGTTTCCATTTTGGGAGAAAAGTTCACTCATGGTATCACCATCTTCATTGCAGGTGTGGACACATGTGTGCGTGTCTGAAGTGTGCCATCGAGTTGCAATGTAACAGTGGAAAATGTCCCATATGTCGGGCTAAAATAGTGGATGTTGTTCGAGTATATGTTGACGGTTAGGTGTCATATTGGACAGAATCTAAATCTCACTCCATAGGACTATCCTTAGTCCTCAAACTTAGCAAGCTGCTACAATTAACAACATAAGCCATACAACACTTTCTCCTTTTTTACATATGCTTTCGTCAAGGGAGCATATGATATTTTTGAGGAGAAATTTGTTGACCAACATCATTGTACATTATTTCATAGTTATAAATTTGATCATTTTTTTCTTGTTGGCAAGTGTCAGTGTTCGGTAATAACAAAGTCTCAGTCTTGTATTACAAGGATATATATAACAATAAAACTAAGACAAACGCTTACACAACACCCACATGTATTTATGGCAAAATGCTGATGCTGAATATGTTGCCCTTTTTAACAATGTGCTATTTTTTTTTTTTAGATTTATTAAAATGGGTATATTTATTATTTTTATGAAGATATGTAACACATTATTAGAGTGACTTTGAAATGGAAACATTGTGCACCCAAATAACTTTTGCTCACAACTTCGAC
>Ga0209489_100784_pt1 | contig 62916 bp, 45 predicted proteins | sample SiratrowhiteBW_FD_187527 | JGI IMG/M metagenome (GOLD analysis project Ga0209489, IMG submission 187527) | Root nodule microbial communities of legume samples collected from California, USA - Siratro white BW (SPAdes) (version 2) | ecosystem: Host-associated > Plants > Roots > Nodule | place... | reverse complement strand
ACAAAACATTTACCCAATATAAAAAAAAAAAAAAAACTATGTTTTTTAGATTATTAATTAATAGTACATTTCATGAAATATGAAAGATTCAACAAATTTTTATTCTAAATAAAATTTTAAGTAATCATCATTTACTTTTATTAGGAAGTGATGTACACTCACATTTATGGTACCTATATCGACATGAAACATGTTCCAAATATATATATAAAAAAAAAAAAATAAAAAAAAAAAAAAAAAAAAAAAAAAAAAAAAAAAAAAAAAAAAAAACTACATTTTAGATTATTAATTACTTGCTCATTTTATGAAATGCGAAAGATTCCAATAAATTTTCATTCTAAAACGTATTCTTAGAAAATATATATTAATTTTAAATTAGTTTAGATTTAAAGCCGATTTTAAAATTGGTACCAAACTGATATTATAAAGCATTCAAATCATTTTATTTTAAAAAACATAGATTTAGATTTACAATTTAGTTCAATCATTTTGACTTTCCATCTATAAAAATTCAAATTTATGACAAAAAAACATGTTGAATTTAATTTCAATCCAATCATTTATATTTATATTAAATTTAGATTTTGGAATTTTTTTAAAAACTCAATCCATGACCTACTCACGTTTCAATGCAAAACTCTCAGAAGGGAGTTAACGTAAACTCTTAAGGAATACACTATGCTCTTATTAGAAAGTGACAAGCACTCAAATTGTACCACATATAACAAACATTGTACCTAGTCTATAGAAAACGTGTTCCAGATATTAAGAATTGAATTATTTTTAAAATTCTTAACTAATTGCACATTTTATAAAATATGAAAAATTCCAAAAAAATATTCTTAGAAAATACATAATCTTTTAAAATGATTTTAGATTTAAAACTGATTTTAAAAATATCAATTTTAAATTGATAACAAACTAATTTATAAACATCCAAACTATTTTGTTTTCCCAAATATAGATTTAGATTTATCATTCAATCTAATTATTTGGATTTGAATCTACAAAATTGTAAAGTAGTTTTTCAGAAAATATGAATTAAATTTAATTTCGTCTAATTATTTAGATTTAAAATGAATTGGAATTCAATTTTTAAAAATCTCATTCGGTAATGTGGAAACTAGTTTCTTAAGGGTTTATGTTCAAAAAAATGTGAAAAGTATTTTTTCTAACACCATAATATAAAACGTTTCAACCTTAAAATAAATTCAGATAAAACATAATATCGCACAATTATACTTATAATAAAATTCATAACGTGACATACAATATCCCTTAAAAGAGTCGTCCTTAATTCTTCCTCCACCCCCTTACACTCTTCCTATACCTTCATACTCACTATAAAAAGACAACTATGCCTTTAAGTAAAAATACAAAGATAGAAATATCCTCTATCCCTTTCATCCCCTTTATTCGGTTCTCTCACTCACTCTAACCCTTCATCTGATTCATTCTCACTGATCTCACCATTGGAAGCTTTGAGTGTCATTGTGGGTTCATCCGGTTCAGCCTCTAGAATCACGGATCTGGATCTGTAGCTGCCTGCAAGAAAGAAGCAAGTCGTCTATTTCGTTCCTTTCTCCCAAATCTTCAATTAAACCTCTAAACAAGTTGTAGGTAAGCAATTTTTTATGTTTATTAGCGATTTGTGAGTGGTATTATTGATCAGAATAGTTAATTTGGTGTTTGGGGGGCTGTCGACGGCGCACAGGGAGTTTTCTGATATGGGAGTTTGACAACCGGATAGGTTTCATCTGGTTCTCATTTTGATTTGGAAATGACAACCATATAGGGGTGTCATCCGGTTGTCATTTTTTTTGCAATTCACAACCGGATGACATGCTCATCTGGTTCACATTTTTTCAATTTTTTTTAAATTAACACTAACTTTGTGCAATGTGACAGATATGGTGAGGACCAGATGAATTGTTTTCACGTTCAGTAGACATCTTCTCTCAAAAACAACCCTCTTAATCTTTGCAAAGCCCAAGTGAAATTGTTTGCACGTTCAATAGACATCTAAACAAAGGCAGCTGAGAAAGTTAAGCCTGTGGATGTAACACCTACAATTTCAAGCAGTGGAAGCCTATACTTATTTTTCTTGTAGGTGTTATCCATCAACAACACATTGCTAAATGGGTTTAACAACTTCAAAGAATCAGGATGAGTCCAAAAGATATCACTTACAACTCGGGAGGACTCGTGACACCTATGCCAATGAATATAGTTGTCACACTCTAACAACATCATCAACTGGTGCATTTCAATTCTTGATCCTCTAACCGATCTCTTGTATGTATATCTAGTATTATACAGTTGTTTCAGTGTCGTCACATTATCTTCATTCTTTTCTTTAAGTGTAAGCAATATGTTCTTTGGTTTAACTTGACTCTTTGTCATGTCCACAACTAAAGCGTGTTCATTGGGTCGCAACCTACCAGCATAAGGGTGACTAACCAATGTATTAGCCAATTCATGGTTATTCAACCTACATATGACTTTCAAAACCCAACCTTCTTCACCTTTTATTGGTTTGTCGCGCAATCTAAATGGACAATCATACTTTCTTGTGCCGGTTATACTCACCTCTAAATTTGTTTTGTACTTTCTATATTTTCCACTTCTTTCATATCCCAACAAGACATAGGTCATCTTACCTTGTGCTCTAGTTGCTTTGTCTGATCTGAGTATGACAACAACAAAGCCAAGTCTAAATGCAACCTTGCGAACCCATTCAAGTAATTCATATCGGGTACCGAACACCTACACAATATATCACATTCGTATGTAATTAATTTACATTTCATAAACATAAACAAAAACAAATCATTTTACCTTATCAGTTGTAAAATCAAGAATGAAATCTTCTTCCCAAACCAACGAACCACTTTCATGTTTATCATTTATATCAGACACCTTGTTTACTTCCTCTGAATATATACAAAGACTATTCATATCTGTAACATAGCATTCCAACAACTCATAAAAAAAACAAAAACAAAAAAATCCAAACTATGAACTGGACGCCATCCCGTCCGGTTCACAAAACGTTAAGAAATTTACAAACCGGATCGACAGTGGGTGAACCTCATCCGGTTTGCAAATTTGTGAACCGGATAAGGCTCATCTAGTTCACAAATTTGCAAACCGGATGAGGTCCACCTACTGCCCATCCGGTTTACAAATTTAATTCCTCTTGACATCATCCGGTTCACAAATTTACAAACTGGATGAGGTTCACCCACTGCCCATCTGGTTTGCAAATTTAATTCCTCTTGACAACCGGATGGGGTGGTGTCCGGTTCACAACTTACACACCGGATGGCACCCCCTCCAGTGCATCTGGTTGTCATTTTTCAAAAATTTGAGAATCAAATATCTGGCTGTCCGGTTCTCAAATTTCAAAAAAATGAGAACCGGATGGCTGGCTGTCCGGTTCTCAAATTTCAAAAAAATGATAACCAGATGGCTGGCTGTCCGATTTTCAAATTTCAAAAAAATGAGAATCGGATAGCTTCATCCGAGTGCCCTACTAGAAACTACAAAAATTCCACCAAAATAAAAAGTCTTACCTCCCAGTCTCCCTTATTGTCGATAAACACTGCATAATGGTAGAAAGTCTTCCCTAGCGTTCAATTACCCTTAAAACCTTTAAAAATGACAATGTAGAAGACGTATTTAAGAGAAAACGGAAGTTGTTTTACTGTTCATACCATGTTCAACAGAAATATGAACAATTTGATTATTTTCACGAGATCAGTTTTAGAATTAAATTTTTTTTTGAAAGTATATAAAGAGGGTATGGCAGTGGAGGAAGAATTCGTCTTTATAACCTCATCTTCGAAAACCCAACTTCTTCCATTTTATATAAAAATATGACTTTTGTTTCCAGCACCCCACTAGTAATATGAAAAGACTAAAATGTCTTCCATCACTGCACCACACCGTCGTTAATATCAACACCATTTGACACTATGACGCAATTGAAGAAGGAGGAAAAGAAGGAGGAAAGAATGCCAGCAAAGAAAGAAGAATAGTGAAAGAACACCGCAAAGAAAGTACCATAGAGAGAAAACACGGTATGAAAAAAGCTAAAAAAAAATTATTTTGAAAATTTCATTCTCGAAAACACAACTCTAAAAAATATATTCCAATATGTTTTTTATGCATTCTAGGATTTCCATTATGAAAATTTCATTCTAAAAATTCTATTCCAGAATTTCTTTTACAGAAAGAGTGTTCTAGAAAATTTTTAGAATAAATGATTTAAAAGTTACTTTAAAAAATAGTAAAATGATTATTTTAAAAATTATGAAGGTGCACCATAAAATTGTCGGGATGCAGAATGAAAAAGCCCTAAAAATATTATCTCTTTTACTTTGAGTATTCCAAAATGTGAAAATCGTACCGAAATGAAATAAGGAAAACCTATTCCCTTACATACATGCCTAAAGACGCATTTTTCCTGCATCTCCAATTTTTACCTCGAACTCCATATTTTCAAAAATACTAAAAGTATTATTTTTAAATTATATAATCTAAAATATATTTTTTTGTATTTTGTATTATACAATCCGAGATATAATAATCTAAAATATAATTTTGTATTCTAAATTTACAATTCAAAATACAATTTTTATATTCTAAATTATATAATTTAAAATGCAATTTCAGGAATACACATTCTTTGTAATAAAAAAAATTACATTTCAAATTATATAATTTAAAATATATATTTTTTATTCCAGATTAAAAATTGTATTCCTGATTAAAAGATAAGAAAGTGTAAGGTCTATTTAATTTTTTAAGGGCATATTGGTTAATTCGCTAAGTATGGAGGTGCATGACCATTTTGGGATGGAAGGGATTAGGCATGAGCTTTTGATAGAAGGTAAAAATAAATATTCCATCTTCAGCTAAGTAATAATCATTATCCTAAAAAAAACAAGCAAAACAGTTATTTTAAAAGTCAAAGCTAGAATTCCTAAAAGCATACAAGACTACTAAAGAGATGTTTAGAAAAAATCAACTCACGTTGAGTTCATTAATCTTTCCTATACACAACTATCTTCATTCCTATAATTTTAACTACGGATTCCATCTACATGCTTTCCCGGTAAAAATTCAGTTATTTTCATGGCAATCCCGACTCCTTTCCTATCATCATCAAACTGTAACAATCTCTGGACAACATAGGAATATCACATCTTTCCAATTTACATATAAAAGAAGGGGAAAAAGAAATAACTAATTAGAAGGTGGGAAATCATTTTCTTTTTAGATTTTGTTAGTAGTGAGAGAAGATATAAATAAGAAAAGAAAGGGAGTATAGAGAGGGGAAGAAAAGAAAAAGTAGGAAAAAGAGGTGGAGAGTGTTGGCCTCTCCAAAGCCAACTTTTATTACTCTGTTATTTCATAAATGGTTCTTGATACCTACATGTGAAAACCTACTAATATTTGTGATTTCTGCACTATTACTTTATTTCATCTATTTTTTTCTTATATTATCTCATATTTTTTGGTGTAATCCGTTCTGCTTTTGTCTGTGAGAATACGTGTTATAATTTGGTATCAGTCTTTGATCTGGGCTTTTACCTGTGGATGGTCACTACCCGCACCACTGCTGCCATGGAGGAACGTATGGAAGGTTTGGAGCGCCAAATGACCGAGTTCCGCGTGAAACAAAGTCGTTCCATGGAGACAATGAGGAAGCATATGGAATAATTAATGATACGCCAACCCCATTAACATTCTGAGGGAGAAAACGGTGATTCGCGTGTAGAGGATCCAGGGGGAGGGCATCATCAAAAAAAATTTCCAAGGGCAATTTCAATCGGCGGATGGAGATTCCTCCGTTTGATGGTTCAGATGCGAACGGGTGGCTCGTCATAATTGATTGTTATTTTTGGATTTCCGGTATTCCAGTGGGTGAGAAATTGGAATACGTAGTGTTGGCACTTCACGGCAAAGCATTGACGTGGTTCGAATGGTGGGAGTCTCATTCCTCTTTCCACACATGGATTCGCTTTGAGCAAGACTTGCTTAAGCGTTTTGAGCCTGGAGTTGCCTCTAATCCTCTGGCTCTGTTGTTAAAGGTGAAACATAGTGGCTCGGTTATGGACTATCGTCATGATTTCGAATTAGCGACAAGATTTCACTGACACTTGAGAGGTGACACCCTTATTGCATGTTTCATGAAGGACTCAAACCAACCATCAAATTCGAGATGGCGGTAGAAGATTTTGAGAATTTACAATCCATGATGGATATAGAGATGGTGATTGAAGCTCGAAATGTCGCAAGGCATGAGGAAGGTGTTCAACCAGGAGGCAAGAGACACGAGGTGGTGCTTGTGTGGGCTGAGGGGTCTCTCGAGCTTCTAATTGGGTCAGGCCCAATACTCACTCATCCACACCAGAGTTGAGTAAGGCCAATGTTACTCGAGAGAAAAAAACTAACTGGGCTTCCTCCGTTGCTACAACTTCTAGTACTTCAAAGCCCACTTCTCGTTGGATCTCACATGAAGAATGGAATGACCGTCAGCGAAAGAGCCTTTGTTTTCGCTGTAGAGAAAAGTGGAGTCCAAACCACTCGTGTAAATTCCGTCATCAACAGCTGCTCCTTTTGGGTGAGGACGAGGAGACGCTGGAGGTTATCGAAGAGATCCCACACGCGAAGGAACCTGTTTTGGCTCTAGACGGTACTTCGCTTCATCTTTCATCTTTTAGCTAATGGGGTTTGACTTCTCATTAGACTTTGAAAGTCCGAGGGACCATCAATGGTAGCAAGGTCATTGTTTTGGTGGACCCAGGGGCTGAAGCTAATTTTCTTTCTTTTGCCCTGGGTTTACCTTTGGTGCATTTACTACCATTCCGAGTTAAGGTGGGAATGAAGCTCTCAAGCACGGGTTAGGAGGTGACAATACTGGTGCAGGGAATCTCAATCATGGAGGATTTCTTGATCACGAAGTTATGTCGTTCAAAGGTGGTTCTAGGGGCAAGTTAGGTAGCGAGTTTGGGTAAATTTGAAGAAGATTACATGAAATTGACCCTGAGTTGGATGCTACATGGTCGTATAGTGACTCTCAAAGGTGATCCTACCTTGGGAAGGAGCCAAGCTAGTGGGAAGAGGGCTTTGAATGCCTTGAGAAACGCGGAAGAGGGGTTTCTCGTGACACCACTCTTTCAGTCTGACTCTTCTGCTTAGCAACATCCAATATCGGCAACCACTATGGATATTCTACAACAATTTGTTGACATATTCCAACCTCCATTTGAGCTTCCACCACATAGGACACATGACCATGCCATATTGTTGAAGGAAAATGCCCTAATTCCTAACATAAGGCCTTATCGCTATCATCATTATCAAAAGGCAGAGATGGAGAATATAATTGAGGAAATGCTTTAAATCGGAATAATTCGGCCTAGTACTAGTCCTTTCTCAAGCCCTGTGATTCTCGTGAAAAAGAAAGATAGTTGGCGTTTCTATGTTGACTATCGAGCGCTCAACAAAATCACCATTCTTGATAAATTTCCCATCCTCGTTATTGAGAAGCTACTGGACGAGCTTGGTGGAGCTACGGTGTTCTCTAAATTAGATTTGAAGTCTGGATATCATCATATTCGGATGCAAGAGGAGGATGTCCACAAAACTACTTTTCGAACTCATGAAGGCCATTACGAATTTCTCGTAATTCCTTTTGGTCTTACAAATGCTCCGTCAACATTTCAAGCTCTCATGAACTCGGTACTTAGGCCTTCTCTTTTCAAAATTTGTTAGTAATAAGAGAAGATATAAATAAGAAAGGAAAGAGAATATAGAAGGGGAAGAAAATAAAAAAGTAGGAAAAAGGAGTGGAGAGTGTTTGGCCCTCGAAAGCCAACTTTTATCATTATGTTATTTCATACATAGTTCTTAATACCTACATATTTCCGCAGTGAAAACCCAATATTGCAATATTTGTGATTTTTGCACTATTACTCTATTTCATCTATTTTCTCTTATATTATCTCATATTTCTTGGTGCTATCTACTGTTGTCTGTGAGAATACGTGTTACACATACTTGTTTTTGCAAGGATGAATTAAGAGCTCAGATTATGTTAAATGATATAAACGAAAAAGAATATACAGAAGACATTAAGTTACATCTAGAAAATATGGAAGGGAGGGAAAACAAAGCCACTCATCAACGGACTATAAGGATCTCTCCCTCTAACTATGGGTCAAAACAAAAATATGCTCACTTACTCGACATTACAATATTTCTTCAAGCCTAAGAATTTTACACAAGAAACAAAAAATGGAGATGTCAGCATACAAAACATTGATTAAGAGGGAAGAAAACTCACTCTATTAATTCTTCTATATCTATTATTGGTAGAACATGTTGGTGCAGCGTTTTCCGACCTTTAAATTGGAGCTCTGAACTGTCCAGTGTGTAAAATAAGTAACATGCAAACAAAATCTTCAGGGTTGCAGAAGCCAATCGTAAAGTAGAAATCTCTCCTGTTATAATAACAGGAATATCCATAACTTGTCTTCAAAAGGCCGCAGAATTGGAAGTTGAAGCACCAATGCCTTGGAATTTGGTAATGATATAAATCCGATTGCCGTGCAGAGATGATGGAACAAATGAAACATGTCTTCCATTTAAGCTTTTGTTCCATTGTAATTATACAGAACGTCATGATTGTGGTCAATTTTATTGGCAAGAGACTGCTGTAGGCACCTGCATTCTGGTAAGGGGTACGTGTAGACAGAAGTTTTTCTGTTTATTTTTCTAACTCTAGGTACCATGATTCCTTTGCGGTCACTTTCGCTGAGCATGTCTTCCATCTGATCCTTGAAAGCTCTCCAACTGCAAAATCCGATGCACAAATATTTCCCATCATCTAGTGTTTTCCAGTAATGGCATAGCCTAAGCCCTCAAACTAAATCCAGATGACAACTAAATGTAACATTCTGACAACGATGGACAACAACAGTAAGATACCTATTGGCAGTTTGATTCAAGCCAAACAACATTAAACAATTAAACGTAATGTAATTCTACAAAAACAAGGTTAAAAAATAAACTGGTGCTAGCGAACAGTTCTTACAAATCAGAATTTACTAGTAAAAAACTACTGAAAATTGCATAAATACAGGATCACAACAACCCGGTAGTCCTGAAGTTTAAACGCACCAATTTTTATGATTAATAAGCAGGAGTCTATAATCCCCTCCATTAACAGGTATGACTTCAGCTATGAAAATTTTCTAAGAACCAACCTATTGACAGTTTGGTTCAAGCCAAACAAGATCTATAATTATTAAGTAAAATGTAATCATACAAAAACAAAGTTAAAAAATAAACTGAAAACATGGCCCTAGAGAGCAGTTAGGATTTACTAGTAATAAAAACTACAGAAAGTTGCATCATATATAAGATCACTACACAACCTGGTAGCCTAGAAGCTAAAAGGCACCATTTTGATGGGTTAATAGACAAAGATCCATAAACAGCTGACTTCAGCTCAGAAAAATTTTCAAAGGACCAATTAATGGTTTTCGCTATCTTGTATTTTATTTTGCTGTGGCATTACAGGATTATAGTGCATATTCAGTGGTAGATTAGTATCTGATTACAATTAGTGCTCTAGCAATAAAATTTCATACAAAGATCAATACTCTTCAGAGTACACCAAAGTTCAAGTGTTGCAAATATCACCTTTTAACCATAGGTGGGTGTTTGGGAATGGATTATTTCTGGAAACTAGTAAATTTTCCAAATCAAAAACTCGTATAAAATGGTGAAAAAATAAGCAATTATTTCTCAAAAATAAGTTTAAACCAAATAATATAAATCATAAGATTCAAATTTAAATCTAGGGGAAACTCCGTTCGGTTAATATATTATTTTGTAGAACAGAACAGATCCGTGCCTACTATGTGAATCCTACAAAAGTAACTACTATCTAATCACTAAATTTTTATTTTGTGTCAAGACAACATATGATAGAAGCACATTAAATATTCCCCACAATCCTTTGAAATGTATAAACAGAGTATATAGCAGCTATAAATGGAGGATGAGGGAGAGAGAGAGAGAGAGAGAGAATATACCTAATACTCGAGTCATCCAAAAGAAGAACAAGCTTGCGTTTATCTGGGATAATTGTCTTAGCATGGCCATCATAGAGGAATCTTCTATGGCCCATCAAAAAATGAGGGAAGTTACCACCCTGAGTTGTTACAAAAATCTCACTTGACAAGCATACTGTGTAGTCCAGTGCAGCTAATTGGGAAGAATAGCCCTAGAAAAATACGAAAATAAGCACTAGAGCATATTGGAAACTACCCAAAACATACACTCTATGAAAAAGTATAATTAAATTAAACTTGTATATAAGATTTTATTTATTTATTTAATTTGTATTTTTAAGCACAGAACTGGCAGCTAAACGTACTTACAAGTTATAACCAACCATCAAGACACAAACTACTAGAATGAGTGGATAAAGAATCATAATAGAAAGCCATTGACATCCTTTATGCTTTTTCGAATTGAAACGTAGTTAGATCCTTTATCATCATGTCCATTCTTGAGGTCAGTGTATAAACAACAAAAACCAAAAAATAAAAGCGCAGCAATTGAGGTCTAAAACTGCTGATCATTTTTTCAAATTGATGAGCTTCAGCTTGCAGGTCCAACCCAAATCCATGACGTTACATTTGAAAATTTTAGTGAATGGTTGTAACAGCTTAGAAATTTGTAAGCTCAAAGTGAAATTTTATTGCACACAACCAACTACACTATGGTAGTGAACATTGAGCTTTAAATAGACGAGAAAAAAATAGGAATAGTAGGAATGAATATATTAAGAATATGTGGTCATATAAGAAAGAAAAAGATACAAAGTGACTGTATATTAAGGTGATTGTTGACACCATTGAGGAAAAGATGATTAATAATGAATTAAGGTGATTTGAACATGTGAGAAGGTGAAGAGAATAGATGCATGATTTTTAGCTTTGTGAAAAATGTGTTTAGGAAGATCAAGAAGGATATTAATGGAAATTATTAAAAGGAATTTCATTTAAATTTTCCACTAGAATTTGGTTCTTGTTATTACAAGTCTATGCCACTGACTCCAATTAATTAGTTATCAAATTTTCTTACATTCTCATATAGTGATACAACTATATATCGGATGCAAATTATATTTTCTATATTAGCTTCTTAAATGTGTGTTATGAATATTTATATATTTAACCACTGCAAGGACAAAAAAATTATAATTATTTGCTGCATGAGAAAAGAATGTGATGCTTCAGCAGATTTATAAACAAGACAAGTATACTAGAATCAAGTTAATAATGCTCCAGTCTACAGGCTATATGAGAAAGAAATAAAATAAAACAGAAACTGAAGCACAGTTTCATAGAATGAATCATGACATTTGTTATTGTTCTAGTTTTCCAACAAGCGAGGATCTTTACCATAAAAGGAGCAAGCTCATCTGATGTTGCAAGAGATTCCTTTGTATAAAGATAGGGAAACATCTTCATCAAAGGAGCCAAATATCTCTCTGCATGATATATTTTCCCAGAAGCTAAGTATATTGAAGTATTGTTATCAAATCCCATGCCACGCAGCATCATACCAACCTACGTAATTAAGGAAAAGAATATGCACCTAAGATCAGTCTCTTCTATATAATATCAGCTTTCACACAATTTTAAATTGCAACAATAGTTTGATTTTCATCTCATCATACCATTCTTTCACTAAATTAATTAAAATGAAAGCATGTAGTGATAGTGAAACTAAAATCTAGTACCTGGAAAAGGTACTACTAAAAAAAATATTTATGGCATCACATTCTGAAGTGAATAACATGAGAGATCAGATTTATGCCGAGAAGAAAAATAAAAACAGAATTTAAGATCTGATCAGCATTAAAAAGTAAAACGGACCTCTAGTGGGGTTAGTGGACATTTTCCTTCAACCCGATTAAGGTCAGGTAAAATTATCCGGTCCTTTCTTTTAAATTTACCCCTCCACCCTTTTTCTCGAACTGAATCCATTTCCAACTGTTCTGCCTCTCCTCCGTCATATACACAACAAGAGAATGCCACCATATCCTGCATATTGAGAAGATTTAGTCAATAACAAAGCTGATTCAATCCTTCACTAATTCCCTTCAGTCTCATATATTGACACTAACTACCAGTTCCAACCTAATTGAATGAGAGAATCAGTACCTCTTCAAAACGAAGATGCACGGCAATGTATTTTCCATCTGTCCTAGAGCTCTTCTCAATCATTCGGTAAACTAATTTGTTTGCTAGTGCAGATATTGAAGAAGAAAACCTCAATGCTTTATAATTAGTAAGACATCTAAGAAATTGAATATGTGGTGGAACACTCATTGCCAAACGATTGGCAAATGGAGCTATTCGAATTACCCTGCATATGAAAATATTTTTTTTACATCAAATTATTTGAACAAAAAATCAAAATTGTGTCAAAGTAATTTGAACTCATTTCAGAGTTCAGTTTCATCTAAAAATTTTTTATGAAAGGAAAAAACCAACATTTTTCATTTTATAAAATATCAAAAGGATGAATAGAAAAGATGAGGAGAAACTGTCCCAATACCAACCCTTCCTTTTGCAAGATGGGAGAAACAACTCCAAGGTAATAACTGACAGGAGACCAAGCTTGAACTTTGATGTTTGTGATATTACTCATATTATAATTATGCCGCTCCATTAGTGCTTCAGGCAGTTCTTTGACCACCTTCACATAACCATCAAGTGTGGATATAAAATGATCTTCGTCATATACATCCCCAAATTCACTGTAAGAAAAATAATATTATTTTAAATACAAGTAACTATAGAAATAAATACGGAAACTCTAAGAAGAGTCACAATAATGTTCATAGCATTCCATCTTTAATTATTAATTTTTGTACAGACTGTTTTGTGAGGAGAACATGCATATACCCAAGGAGGGCTGCTAGAATTTCATCATTGCCAATGGTTACGAAATCTAATCAAGTATCACTTGACTAATCATATCACCAAGGTAAGATATACCGGAAAGGTTACAAGTACTAATTAATGTGGATCAACAAATAATATTGCAGGAGGATATGCTTCTTGTTCGAGGTTTTCTGGTCCGTGAAATAGATTCAGTACTTGGAGCATACACAGGAATGTTAATATGGCCCTATTTATGGGAGCATTATTAAATTCCAGGACTAATACAAACATGTTTAACTAAATAATCTCTAGAAAAACAGGTATGAAAGTTTAAACAGTGGTAACTAACATAAGAGTCAGAAAGTTTCTTTAGATGATTAGATCTGTCGAATGAGACTGTAGGTTTCTTATTGTCATCTCGATGAGTTGTCTCAAATAATGGCAACAGCTTAAAATTTCTTTTTTAGATTTTGAAATAATGTAAACAGAAGTTCAACATAAGACACAATTTACCTCATAAAAATGCATCAGAAAAGGTTTGTGTTTTCGTTAGTGTAAACAGAAATGTAAACCAAATAAATATGTGATAAACATACTCCTTTTCCTCATCAGTCACGTGTTATTGGATTTGTGAAATTCATTCACACATTGACCATTGCTAAGCCAGACAATGAAATCAAATTAACCCACAATGTGTAACCAAAATTTCCCAGGCATGAATGTTAATGGGATTTGAAACCACAGAGCACATCAAGTGATGCAGCTGCAACATCATGGTTGCGGCAGCCGCCACAACAGCTAATCAGCGTGTGATTGCAGGCTGCAACCGCAACTACAACTGGAATTCAAACCTTGGTTAAAACCTATCTCCTAAGGTTCAAAGCTAAAACATAATGAGTAAATTGGTCACCTTGGATCTTTCCACACATTGTGAAACTCAAATTGAGGTATAACTAATATTGCATTCAGGAGTCCAGCCACAGCCACAGCATTACAAATCTAATAATTCAAGAAACACCATTGTCAAAAACTATATCATTTTTCAAAAATCAAAACAAAACAGCTTCAAATCAGGGAAAGGGATGCCTTTGCCTCACCGCAGAGCGTTGCTGGTTAAGACCCCCATTGGCCTCCACAATCAAAAAACCATTCAGTCCAGGCGACACTAAAATTAAGAGAAACCACCGAATTAAAATCCCACACAAACTTTACTTCTACGCCACACTCCAAATCAGCTAATTTATAGGTTATATCGATTACCAAAGTGTTCGCGATGCAAAGCCGTCAAATTCGGACAAGGCTTTTGCTCTCTTAACTTCCTTTTGTACTTCCACACAGAAGCCAACTGCAAAAAGACAAAAATATAAAAATAAAATATTATAAGAAAAACCCAGAACTCTGTTTGATTTCTCTCAGCTAATTTATTTTCAGCTTTTGTGACAATATTGAGAAGGAAAATCAGATGAAACGAACAATAAACTGATTAAATCCAGGTGATTTTATATCTGTCAGCTCCTTCCAACAAAATTCTCTTCGAACATTGTCAAGTTATCCTCATTTAGAGACAACTTTGTGAGCAAAAGAGCAGAAAGTAAAACATATAGGAATTAGTGTGGCACTAATCGTAGACAATTTTTCCATCAAAAAGTGGATATTAGATCTTGATGGAGATACCGTTACACACTAAATAGTTGACATTTTTGGAATTCAGATATACACATTGTGACACACTTCACTTTATTTAGACTCAACTAGGTCTTCAATTAATTAATAAAATAAGTGAGTTGAAAAAAAAAAGGAAAATACAATATTTAATGAGCACATGGTTTATGATTATGAGGCGTTAAGCTGGTTCGTTCAGTTACGCATTACGCACCTCGATGACAGAGGAATTATCGGTTTCGATTTCGTGCCAGAGCTTGTGGAAGATCTCGTGACTGCGGTACCGGGAACCGGGAAGAGGTGTGTGGCCAATGAGGGCGGAGAAGGGCCCCACACACATCAACAACCCGGAGATGTACACCAGCGGCAGCAGGAAGAAGTACCGGAGGCTCCGCCGAGCCATGATGACGGCGACCAGCCGCCGAGTCTCCGACGAGTCCTTCGCCGGCCTCACTCTCCGCCGACACCGCGTAACACCGGATTGCCGCCTCGGCGACGGCGGGGGGCTGGGAGAGCTGCTGCTTCCACCTCCACCGCCGGTGGCCTCACCGTTTCCTCCGGCTTTGGATTTCATAACGATATTCTCTCTCCAGAAAATAGAGAGAGAAAGAGAGAATTGTTTGATAGCAATGAAAAATGAAAATGCAAACTGCAAACGGTGTGCCTTAAGTGAAGTGAGTGTGCGTGTTTGAACTGAAAAGGTTTTTGTTGCGGCGTTTTGAATCAGATTTTTTTTTTTTTTTTTGTCGTGTTTAACAGAGAGAGAAGAAGTGAGTGAGTTGTTGCAGAAAGACGAGAAAACAGTGCTAGAGAAGATGGGAAAGAGACGACACTGGTACAATTATAGAGTAAAAATGCATTTGTTATTTCTAGAAATCAAATCTATTTGCCTATATTTAGAGTATTATTACATAAAATAAATTTATGCCTAAAGTTCTTTCTAAATTTTAAAAAGTATTTTTCAACATCCTAATTTTCCGTTCTTAAATAAATATAACGGATCTTAATTTTAGTGTCTTTAAGTAGTTGTTTCAGTTTTAGGTTTAGCTTTCTCAAGTTATTATATTTATATGAATTTAATAATCTTTATTAAAAGATAAAAATGTCACAATTATAATTATATATGTATATATAAAGTAAAACAGTGTATATATATTGACAGTTACACTATGATTTAATAGAAAATGGTCAACTATAATAAGCTTATTGGTAGTTAAAAAATATCTTGACAGTTAAATTTAAAATATTTTTTTAATTGGGTAACGGGAAAAATAAATCATTTTCTTATATGTAAAAACTGAACAGTGATGTGGGATTTATACTCAGTCTATTACCACTCTTCACATATTCTCTTTGAGAACATTTTTCTCAGTGAAGTTGAATAAAGAAACGAAACTTAACTTGCAGAAGAAGAAGAAGAAATAAATGAATGGATTGCAGTATTCCTTACTGAAAAATAGGAGCAGCTGAGAATGGGTGCAGTAAGAAAGGAATAAATAAGAGAGAATCGAACAGTTTTCTGCTTCCTTCTATTTGAGAAGGAATAGATTGGGTGAGTATTTAGCCACGTTAGGGAGAAAGAGCTATAAAACTTGCGATTGTTTGGTATGCATGTGTGGAACGGCATAGAAAGCAACATGAGAAGCGTAAAGTTGGTCGGAGCGTTTCAAAATCCAAACATTGACTTAGTTTTTGGGGTCGCGTTACGAATATCATGCTTACATAGAAGGATAGATGCCACATGATTTTATGATATTTCAAATATATGATTTATGATCTCATGTGTGTATCGTTATTAAATGAAAAATATTACTTTGACAATGTGAAGGAAGATAACTCTTTTAATAATAATAGTATAGTTTACGTGATTAAAAGATTTTTTTTTCTTTATTCAAAATTTATATTTTGATATTATGGAAGAAAGAATGAGAGTATAAATTATGTGTAGAAAAATATCTGATAATGTAGAAGTCAAACCACAAAATTATCGATATTAAGGTCAACAAAATATTTACTAATACAATAAGAATAAAATGTGAAAGAATAATTAAAATTTACACAAATAAAAAAGTACTAAATTAAATAATATGATGCTAAAAAAACAAAAATAAATAAATTAGAATAATATTCTTAATTACTAATTTTTACTTTTCTCGTTTCTCTTTTCTTTCGCTAATATACTCATTTATTGTTATCGCAATTCATTTTTCTATTTCTCTTAGCAGTTTTGTTTACAATTTTTGTCACGAGTATTTTTGCAAAGTGTATTTACGTTATTTCATTTCCTATTTCTTTAGTTATTTTCAAAAATATATTTTAAACTAAGAAATTTAATATCTTTTAATTAGTTTTGTGAAAAGTTAAGCATCAAAAATCATGTTTCTTTGAAATATATTAATAAAGATGGAATGCTTCAATATAATATGTTCTAGCAATATAGTTTTAATTTAAGTATAAACATATCTAAATTAAAAATATTTAATATTACTAACTTAAATAAAAAGAACTCACAAAAATATTAATGTATATTTATAAATTATACACCAATTATAAACGTCAAAAACATATAATACAAAATATAATTTATTTAAGAATTTAATAAGAATAATGTTGTAAAACTTGTGACGCAATCATATATTCTTATGTCCATCAAATGTTTTAAATTTTATAATAATTATTGTAAAGACATATTTAGAATTATTTATAATCTATGACATTATATTATATATCAAAACTAAAAAGTAATAATGTATATATTAAAATTAAACTCTTTTTATGTATAGTGGTGAAAATATAGGTGGTGTTTATCATATTTCTATTACCTACTAAAAGTTTAGCTATCATACCGTTATTATACTAAAGTAAAATAGTATTATATATACCAAAAACAGTTACCAAAAATCATATTGCCTTTATATACGAGTATAGATATATAAAATTTTAACTTACATGTTCATGTCATTTTTGTCCATTTCATATCAATTATTTAAATTTATAACAGTGCGTTAAACTAATTAAATTTATAATTTTATTTTGACATCAAGTTGTTCTATTGACTAATATAAAAACAAATGTATTATTTAACTTTTAATAGTGTCAAAATAAATAATAATATTAAAACTGTTACTTATAAATTATTCACCACGTGTTATTTACACTAGTAAGTTAAAATAATGATCTTATCATTTTATCTCGAAATAGTTTGAATATGTTAAAATAAATATACTTTTATATTGTTCAGTTTTTTTTTATTTTATCTTAATTTCATTAAATAAAGCCACTATATATTAAGAAGGGCGCAGAAAAAGCCTCACAAAATTTTAACATTGTAAACTTATCACAAAACTATATGCCATTTTTATTTGTGAAATCAATTTAGTTACTACCCAAATGATGACGAACTTGCACAGCTATTGTGTGGATTTTATTTAACAGTAACTAAAATAGACAATTTATGTATAAAGTCAAAACATAAAAATAATGGATGTTCTAAAAATGAAAGGAATTAATCATATTTTCTTTTTATCTGTGTCTTTTTTTCTATTGGTATTCTATTGCTATAAGATCACTCAATGTGGATTTTATTTAGCAGTAATTAAAATAGACAATTTATGTATAAAGTCAAAACATAATAATAATGGATGTTGTAAAAATGAAGGGAACTAATCATATTTTCTTTTTATCTGTGTTTTTCTTTTATTGGTATAAGATTACTCAAATGTCTAATCACTAACAACGGTCAAGAACTGGTCAACAAAAGTGTGTTTGTCTCGTTTCTGTTGCTCTAATAATAAACAAAAAAAAGTACCACTATTACTTTTTCTGTCTTATGCTATAGTACTTTATGTTTTACGTTTTTGAAAATATTTATTATTTTAAAATTAAAATATTAATGATGTTTAATAATATTTTTCTTTATCATTTAAATAATACAGAATTAAATTTCAATTTTAAAAAATCGTTTTATGACAATAGTTAGCATTTTTAGAAATAAATAAGACAAGATATTGGAGACTTTTTGTGATGCATGCATTATTATATTTATTAAAAGAATATAAATTTCTATGGTGGAACTTTATGTCTTTCCTTCCGCATTCTTTGCCGCGAGTGCTTCCATGGAAATCGAGTTATCGTTTTTCTGATTATTACAATAAAAAATTGGCGATGAAAATAGGAGAATGAAAGTGGGAACATGATAGTGAGAATGGATGTAGAATGAAATTTATCCGTAATTTTTGTTTACTTATATGTTTAATGAAATATTTTTTTTTCTTTTTCCATAGGTAACACTTAAAAAAACTATTCATTACAGACTTCTATAAAGGATAATGTATTTTAAACTATAGCTTAAACATATAGAAGTTCATTTATAATTTAAATATTTATAAAAAGAAAGATAAAATAAAATGTTTATTATCTCTAAATATTATGTTTGCACATATCTCTGTATCTATTTTGATTTGGTCATCCAATTCACAGAATAAGTAAGATATTTAATGGTAAATTATTAAAATAAATGTTTAGTATAAAGAGAATTATATAAAAGAAGACATTTTAATCAACATATAACAATCATTCAATCTCCTTCAAATATAATATACAAGAACAATAAAGACTACATGAATTCAATAATTAAGGATATTTAATTAGTATAATATTGACTAACTCACCTTCCGGAATACTCGTATTAAATGTCTTGTGAGAGATTAACTTCTAATTTAATATACAAGACTTGGATATACAAGCAAACAAACATAACACAATTGATCAATGTAAGTTATTACAACCCAAGTTGTGTATCAACATATGTCACAGTGTGTAAGAAATTCAAGGGTAAGTTTCATACAACCAATTCGTGCAACCACATATATCACGTTGTACAGGAATTCCTATGATAAGTTTAATACAACTCAAATCAGGCATTCACAGATGTCATGGTGTGCAAGAACTCCTCCCTCAACTTCTCAACACCTAATAATTTAATCTATGTGACTTAAATTAGTGAATTAATATACAAATCAAACAATAGTTCACATATCATCTCATATATGTGACCACGTATTCATTCAAATTTCATGAATCTCGGTAACCATCGTCATACAATATAATCATTTAAACAAAAATAAAAAATCAATTAAATTTACAACTTAATATTCATTTCACATTTAAAATAAACATTCATATGCAATCCAATCCATTGAAGAAAAGAAGAAAAGAAAAGAAAGAAAGAAAAAAATTAATTCTTTTTAGCATAAGCAAGAATGAGCTTTTTTTAGCAAAGATATTTTAACTTGAGCGAAAATTTTTAGTATTATTTTTGGTTGAGTGAAAATCTTTTCTTTTGAATAAAAATTTCTTTACCTAAGTGAAAACATGACTCAAAGTAAAGTTGAGTTGCAAGGTTATTTATGCTTGAGTGAGAATCGACTGGCTTGAGCGAAAATATTAAAAAAAAATTAACTTCAACAACATAATTAAATCAGTCTTCAAAGATGTTTTCAAAAACATTCTAATAATAAAACTTCTAAACATTTCAAAATGATCAATTCAATTACTATATTAACTCTTCATCAAAGTTATTCAATTTAGAAAACATTTTAAAATAGAAATAATTGTCTATTAATCAAAACTTAAACACAACTCTGATTTTAAATATTTAAACTATTTTAGAACAAAACATGTTTCTGTGTATTACTTGAACTTAAAAGCACGAAAATTAATATTATATATTAGTGAGTTTATATTTTGGATTGTGAATCAAGTGTGACATATGTTTAAATATATAAAACATATCAATATGCAAAGATACAATTAGTAACACATAAAATATTTGTACATATATTGGGTGATTCTAGCAACACAAATTTCAAAAAAAAAAAAATAGTATTCTGGCTACATAAAACTATAACCATAAGTATATATGCTTTTAAACAAAATTTTTCATATAGTCATAAAAAAAAAAAGTGTTGTTGTTATTGGTATTACTGTATAATTATTGTAGACCATGGTTGCTTGTAGATACAAAACCTAAAAAAATATATATATTATCCTAATTATTCATATTCTATCTTTTTTTTCTCTAAGATTTGCTCAAGTCATTTTCATCTTTTATCAAAACTTCTTCCATTTTTTTAGTGTCTTTAACTTATTTCTCATCTCCTACTTGAACTTCACTATACGAACATGTGTTGTTGAACCGTTGAAGGGGCTACTCGCTCAGTTCACCATCATTGTTATGTTGTTTTAGTCTTTGATTGTTTTATTATTTCGTTATTTTAATGTTCTACTATTTTGTTGTTTCATTGTTTCGCTATTTTTACTCTTATGTTATTTTCGTTCTTCTGGTTTACTCACTATTTTGTTATTCATGTTCTTTTTTTATACTTGCTCTTATATTGTTCTCGTCCTTCTATTGTTCCCTCTCTTGCACTATTTTCACTAATTTTGTATTAGTGTTTGGTGAGAAAATATAGTGGAACCATTATACATAATTTTACATAGATCACAATAAAAATAAATAAATTTAGAATTTTTATCAAATCAAGTCACATTAAAAAGTGTGATAATATGTAGTTGAAATATCTCACATTTATTGTCAAAAGTAATCAATGGCTAAGAGACTAATTAATGTGAAATGTATGGTTGATAATAGATTTGATTTTAAGTTGTTTATATTATATCTCTTATCATTAGTTTAGAGTGCTTTTGCCAGAGATATTAAATTCCTAATTACCGTCTTGATTAGTTCTTTTTGAGAAAGTGAATTTCCCGAATTAGTTTGATTTAGTTTCCATATTTGTATTTTTTTTTATATTTTTTCATATATGATAATGTATGATTATTGGACATTTAACTGAAATATTAACATTCATAATTAAGTTTTTTAAAAAGTCATTTTTTTCTCTAACATTGAATTGGTAGTGTTTGTGACCCTATAAGGGATGTAAAGATTATTAAATATTTGTATATCTTAAATGCAAATAAAAATAATCACTTTTGTATTTATGATATTTTTGTTTTTAATAGATTTGGAATACCTAAGTGATCCTCCTGTATATTTCATTTTTTTTTGTCTGAGAAAGAAAAAAAATAAAAAACAAAAGACAAATTACTTAAACCGTAGACATTATTGTTTAGTTAAATCTTACCTTAATGGTATGACTATTTATTTATCTAGACCATATGCTTGAGATGCTGTAATACGATTTAACAATTTTTTTTTATGTTGGCAAAGAACTGTCATATCATATGTTCACCAATATGTTGACACTCACATACGACTCCAAAATGAACGAAAATAACAAAATATAATAATCCAAAGTGAATGAATCTAGGAAACTTGATTGAAATAATTAAATAATGTATCAGCACAAGATTCATCACTCTTTGTCTTTACGAGGGAGATATGAAGCGAAATCTCTAATTTTAAAATAACAATTCCTGTCGATAACTGTGAAAGAACAAAATATAAAATAAAAATTCTTAAAAGAAGAGAAGATCGAATGGAAGAGACAAAGAGTCTAACAAAAATATAATGAGGGCAAGGAATTTGAGGTATGTATAGATTTATTTGTCCATCCTCAATCAGATAACGAAGCAAAGAATAACAAAAACAAACTATATTTAAGAATTACCAAAACTAAAAAAGTTATTTGATTTCTTAAACGTAAATAAATGCGTCATGTAACAAATAAAAACATATTGTCTTTTATTTAAATTTTCAAAAAATTATTTCATTTTAAATCAATTAATATAGTTCACTTTGTATTTCATATATTTTTCTATTTTGAGGAAACCCAATATTAGTCAGAAAGAAAAGAAGAAATCAACCCTAGAAAAATAAATGTTTACATATAAATAAATATTATTTTTCACTTTTTTTTACCTGGGGTTCTCCTATATGAGAGCAGATACTAATTTTACTCATAACTAATTTTCATTAGATAATTTAGTTGATAATTTTGAATATAATATTTTCCTTCTAATAGCTTTTTTTTTTCTTTATCAATCCACAAAACTCAAACTTGAAATTTTACTTAACATGAACCAGTTTAATACAATTGGATCAGCAATAATCTATTACCCTTTTCTTTAACTAAAAATATTAGAAAATTTTCAAGTTTATTAATTCATATTTTTATTTTTTTATACTAAAGAGTGGTAAAATAAAAAGTATCTTCTAAATTACTAAAAAAAAAGAAGATAATTACATGTTAGAATAATTAGCAGAAGTGCATAAAAAAATTACTACACAAACATATTACTAATGTTAGTTTTAGGTAATCGGTGAATTTGTGTAATAAAAAAATAATAACGGATGATTGCAACTATTTTTCTTACTTTTAACTAATATTCTCTAAATACTCAATGATTTTCTCGTTAATTTCGAAATTAGTGACATGTTAAAATTACTCGCACAAGTCCATATCATTACACGAACACAACATTGCTAATGTTAGTTTTAACTAATTAGTGAATTTGTGTAATAATATAATAATAAATGGGATAAATATACCTTTTTCATATTTTAAACTAACTTTATTTAGATACTGTTTTAATTTTTCATTAATTTCAGAAAAGATGCTTAAATATAGTTTTAAAATATTAGTCACAAAAATAAATATATGGATTGATTATAATTTGGTTATCATTTTGATTCTTAAATTTTTTTCAATAGTTTCTTAATTTTAATTATTGTTAATGTTAGTTTCTGAATTATTTTTAAACAATGTTTATTCTTTAATTTTTAAGTATCTATTATTTAATTTAATTTTAAATTTGATTATTTATTAGTTTGAGCATGTCAAACTAATACTGAAAACTAATACAAGATACTTGTGATTTTTTTTCCAGATTAAAGAAGAGTTGCAAGATATAAAATAGTAAATTTTTTAAACTAAAACTTAAGCAAATTCATACAAATTAAAATTAGGGATAATTAAAATGAAAAAAAAAAAGAAAACTTAGGACCTAAAATTCCAAATTTTACAAAATATAAAAATCAAATTACAATTAAACTTAAATAGAACTTATTTATGTCAAAAAATATTCAACATTAATTTTCAAATAATTAAATATATTCAATAAAATATATTAAATATTTATTCTGCAAACCATCAATGAGAGCTTTAATGACAGTTTGATATATACTTTACCTGTCTCCGTTCAGCAGTACAAGGTTACCCGTTGTGATTATTTGCAGACTAATAATTGAAGCTGATTTTAATTTTTAAATTTTTTTTTCTTGCAGACTGAAAACTCCCACTCTGCATTATTATTTAAATCATCCCTTATTTTATGATAAGAAATGGCATGTAACTTTTATAGACCCTTTTACATCTTTTCGTATATTTTTTTAGTATATTTATTTTAGAAAAATGGTAGTTTGGCATTACTCTTCCTAATAACATTTATTTAATATTGTATTAGGTTTTTATTTAATATTATATTAGGTTAATAAAATATTATATATCATAATAGTGTTAAATGGGAGTGAATTGTGAATAGATATCAAATTATCATCATCTATTTTTTTAATCTTATCACAATTAATTTCTTTTATTTATTTATTTCTTCACACCAAATATATATATATATATATATATATATATATATATATATATATATTATATAACAGAAAATTTTTATTTAGTTAAATTTAAAGCAATAATATATGCATCTCTATTTAATATAAAATACATTTTTATCCTTCTTTTTGTTATACCATATATCCTAAAAATTTATAAATTTTTATATTTTCTATCTCTAGATGTACATGAAGTCTTAAATGAATATTTTGAACGTTTCTAAAACATTTTCCTTAAACCAAATAGTTCGTTACATCCTATTAAATCTTTTTATTATATACCTACTTTTATGATAATTATGTTCTTCCTTTCTAGAAAACATATTTTTAAAGAAAATTTTAAAAAACATTTTATGAAAGACAGACAACTTAGTTAATGATCAATAAAGTAACTTCCTTAAACCAACAAGATCAAACTACTGATAAATAACCAAGTTCTTTAAACAAATTGAGAAATATTTGATGTTCTGATGAACAACTTTCTTGAGGGTTCATAATAAGCTCATTGCAAATGTCTCCAACATTCACCAATGTTTATAAATGGATGCTTTCACCAGTTTAAGACACATTTGCCTAACAAACTCTTTGAACAACACATCGCTTTATACTTGATTGAAACTTTGATTGAGGAAGTAAGAGAAAATAGGGTACAGAACCAAGAATTAAAAGCTCACATAATTGAACAATGGAGTATGGTATGAGAGTGGGTAGGTTTAGCATCATCATTCTTGTACATTATTAGAACATAGAAGAAGAAAAATAGGAGGTGGCTATGGACAATGTGCATAAATGTAATGGACCCAAAGCAGTAAGAGGCACAGTGTGCAATTTATGATATGCTCTATTTATGTTTGATTCCCAACCTAAATGCGTTTGTCTTCACTTCTCCTAACTTCCCGCTCCTTGTCTTCACTTCTCCTAACTTCCCGCTCCTGCTGTCCATCAGAAAAAAGTTATATCTTTTCAGATATATATAATTTTTGTGATAGTTTTTATTATGTGATAAAATAATATTTTACCATCTCAACTTAAGAATAAGGGTATAGCTCCTTCAACTAAAAATTATTATTAAATTTATATATTTTTCTTCTTATAAATATATTTATTTTTTATATTCTTTAAAAATTGAATTATTTTATTAAAAATGTGCATACAGGTGCACTTTAACTTTTGGTTTGTGGCAACATCCAGTGGGTTACACAGATGAATGTGCGATAATGTGTTTGAAAAAGCAACCTCTATTGTCATCCAATGCGTTCCTGTTCGTAGAACTTGGATCCCATGTTCCCACTATGTACAAAATTCAACCATTTTTTTCCTGCAATTCCACCACTGAAAAAAGAATCACAAACATGTCTTTAGTTGCTATAAAATAAGCTAGTTTTTCTATTTTTATCTTTGTTTTAGGTAAATGTAAATTTAAAAAATAATGGCCAATCGTTTATTATTTATTTATGATTATATGTTCAATTTATTTAAAAATAATTTTTAAAATTATATTCTCTTCCAAGAGAGAGACACAGGAGACTCATGAGACTTGTGGCTGTTGTGAAGGAGATGGTTGCCCATCATAAGGCTCACCAACTTCACTTGCCTCTCGGTGGGAGACTCGCCCCTAGAAAGGGTGAAATATTTTATTAAAGATTAGTAATATACAGAATACACATTGTATCATATTAACTATTTAGATCAACAAATACTTTTAATTATAATTTTGTTTTCAACATAAAATTACGTAAACTACTTGATAAGAGGAATGAAAGAAATTAGAGCAAGCTAAAACCTTAAAAGAAAAATAATGAAGAAATACATTAGTTTGTATTCTTTTGATCTATAAGTTTTACAGTATAAATGAATTTTATCCTTATTTAAATATTAATAATTTTATTTTATTTCTCTTAAATAAAGTAAATTTTAAAATTTTAAATTCAATTCAACATTATAAAACTCATTTGTATACAACTCATTTGTATACATCCGCTTTTTATATTATAAAATATTAGACGCTGTAATTTAAATGTGAAATTAGATTATAGATAACTAATAATAAACAGATAACGAGTAAAATAAGTTTTAAATAACTCATATACTATTTTAAGAAATAAATTTTAAATCTAATTTAAATTTATTTACATTCATTTATACACTATAAAAATGAGTGGACGTAATATATATATATATATATATATATATAATATAATATAATATAATATGTTTACAACTGTAGAAATTTCATAAACTCCATTTGCGTCTAAAGAAAGAAGGGGGTAATTGCATTAAATCTCAAACAAAATTAAAAAGGGAAGAATATTAATGGATTAATACATTCCAGCCTCAATTCTTTTTATTGTTATTCCATTGGGGTATTTTACACAAGTGAATTTACAAATGATTTCTTATCATAAATAATGATACTGTTATTATATATATATATATATATATATATTTATTTATTTATTTTTATTGTTTCATATGAAAAATTGAATTTGAAAAGTCGTAAAACTTTTGTAATCTCCATTTCATGGGCTAAGGAATTAGGTGACTGCATTATATGTGTGGGGCAATTTCTTTGAAAAAGGAGTTGTGCTTGTAAGTGTTTTGGGACTCATTCTTTAGTACCCATTTCATCTTAATTCTTCTCCAGCTGAATTTCCCTTAAATTCACCAAGCTTCAACGAGCATTGTTCAAGCTAAAAGTTTTTATGGCTAAAATGTCATTATTAATAATTTTTCTAATAATTTTTCTAAAGAGATGTATACGTCATCTCTCATAATACCACACGATTCTCATGTATTTTAAGATGTATTTTAAGATGCATGTCTTTTTAATTTGTTATATATCCTGTATTCAAAGAATAAGAAACATGGACTTAATTTCTTTCATCTAATAGTTTATAATATTTTTTAAAATTAATTTAGTTTTTTAAAATTGACTTGTAAGGAGTTATCAAAATTCTCTTATTGTCATCTTTTGTATATGATTTGACTTTTTCTTTTTAAGTATAAGATAAGTAGATCTTATAAAATTGATTTGTAATATAATAATTTGTACTCAATTAAGGTATGGATGAATAACAAAGACTTTGGAAAAGAAAAATAAGAAAAAATTGAATTAATTTCTAAGACTAATTTATGCATAAACTATTCTGTAAAATAAAGTCTTTTATATATAACTTCTTCAAACTTTTATTTTTAACTTATATATAAATTTTATGCATAAATTATTTTGTAAAAAAAGTCTTTTATATAACAGTCTTCAAACTTTTATTTTTAAATTATATATAAACTAACTTTAATTTAAAAAAAAACTATTTTTTTTATATTTTTTCATATAAAAAACTATCATAAATATTATTGTTCATCCAATTTGATAATTTATTTTTACTATAACACTAAATATAGATAAATACTTTTAGTTTTAACACTAATCCGGTGCAAGAGTAACTCATTTATAAGATTTTGTGAACTCACAAACAAAAAAAGTTGCTATGTATACACATTTTAATTTTATTATGTAACTTAACTTTTTATTTTTATTTTTAAACAATAAATAAGGAGCTACTATATATATATATATATGTATATTCAAATTTTATTTTAACATAAAAAATTATTTTTTATTAAAAAACATTTTTAAAAAAATATTAAAGCTAACATGTTTCTTTTTCCTTTACTTTTTATTAACAAAAAGAATACGTAAATAACTCATTTAGGTTTAGGATTTGAGATATAAAAGTATGTTTTACAAATAGAATATCAGCACCTGATTATCATCCCCTCTTTTGATCATAACACATCATTTAATTTTTCTTAATTACAATTACACTTAGTCAACATTTTCCTATCCTTACCTAAGTCCCTTGGGCTTGTTTAAAGATATTACAACCAAGAAAGATCAGAGATCAAATTTTGACAGTGATTGCATTTATCTAACTGCTTAATTGGTGAGTTTGTATTTTTGGGGTGTCCATTCTGTTGTTGGGCATCAGAACTGCTTAAGCTCCTATTATGTTATCTGCATCCCATGTGTTATTTATGTTGGTGCAAAACAGATTAGCCTGTACAATTTTAGGGGTAACACTATATACTACTCTTCAATCCTCAGTTTGAATTTGTATCTTATACAACCAAGTTGAAGAAAAAAGGCACACTACTGCATTGTCCTCAATTATGAATTCTACTATGATTGTATAAAAAGGTCTATTAAAATTTTACAGGTTTTGGGACAGATACATTAATTAGAATAAAAAATATTGTCTTTTTAAATCTACTTTTTAATCTAGTCCAAACTTTTAATTGTGGAGTTTCAAAAATTTTTCTCCCCATCAATTGTGACATTCGTAAACTAGGAATTGTGATAAATGTTGCATTATAGTCCCTGAACCAATTCACACTTAATAGTTCTTAGTAGGACTTAATGAAAGTAAAACTGAGCTAGAAGTTGTATTTCCCTCCTCATATGGATGGGAAAGCTACACCATCTAAGTCTAAGGCAAGCCATTCTATTCTATGTATGAATGATGAACATTACACATGTGGGGCCATATACATTAATTAAATTTTTACCAAATGTGTAGTTCAAGGAAACGTAGAATTCAATAGTTCTTGATTTTCATAGTGTGAGAAGTAGCTTGACCCATAAACATACATTTAGTCAACAAACTTGTCCTTGTACATGCATTTGGTAAATTAATCTACTATTCATTATATAAGAGGTAATTTGATAATAATAAAAAAAATCATAATACATATCCAAATCAATTTATGTTATTTAAAGTCTAATCATAAATCTATATTTATAAAGAACTATTGTTTTTTTTTCTATTTAATCTTCTATCATCCACTTTAGGTATATTGCAATTCCATCACATGTTTTTTAATTAATGAAACGCGTTTATATATATATATATATATATATATATATATATATATATATATATATATATTAAAAGAAATTAAAAGGAGTGTGTACACCACATAGAGAAACTTAAAAAAAAAAGACTTAGAAGCCATACCTTATTGTTTCTAAACTGAAGCATATCATTTATGGTAAAACGTTAAAGCATACACACTCTAAGCACTAGAATCAACCCTAGAAATTAAAGATTTTAGTACATAAGGACAATTCTCTTTTCTAAAATAATTATAATACTATATTAAAAGAAGTAATTAAAACAGAAGATGATAAGTCCTGATTAATTTGTTAGGTGATTCTAACTATTTTTAGGTAATTCAAACAATGCCTACCTAAGTTTGAAATTTCATCCTAACATTCTATTAGTGTTTCAAAATTAAAACATTAATGAATTTTTAATTTAAAATAATTTAATTAAGTTTCAAGTTTCTCCTAAATTTCAGTATTTTAATTGATTTCTTATTAATTTTGATTGGTCTATTCAAAATATTTATATTTTTCAATTCAGCACCTATTGTTTAATTTTCTATTAACTGAATGTCGCGATCATTATGTTATCTCGTAATTTTGTGACTTGTTTTTATTTGTTAAGAAATTGAAATTTTGATAGTTAATATAAGATGACATTGCTGTTAATGCTTAATAATAAATTATTTTTATTGTTTTTGTTGGAAACATGTGGAATAACGAGATTGTCATATTGTTTGATAACTTCTATGCTATGACTTCTTACAATTAAGAGATTATTGTCATCATTATAATATAAGTGATAATTCCTTGTTATCTAACATGTTTTCAATAAAAACAATAAAAACCACTTTCATAAACCACAATATTACTTTATATTAATTACAAAGTCTCATATTTTTTAAAACAAGAGAATAAATAAGTAAGATGATAGTTGTGTCATCTAAACTTAAAAATATAAAAAATTTAAAGACGGTTAAAAAAAATTCAATTAAAAATATCGAATACTTAAAGCTTAGTTAAACTTTTAAAAATTACATAAGTCCATTGAGTGTAATAGTGCTGGGCCAGCAGTTGTTGTTTTGGGCCAATTAAGCAGCAGAACAACCACATGTTTAACTAAGCACAAAAACTTCCTGCACCCCATCAATTTCAAAATTACTAAAAATATTCTTGATATTTAATTTTAAATCTATGATGAAGTGCTTTCTGAAAAATATTATCCACAAATTTTATATTGGAATATATTTTTCAGAATTTATTTTCAGAAAATATTTTTCGAAACATAAATTTTTAAGTTTTGGAAAATGTTTCTCAGAACGTATTTCTAAAAAAACATATTTTAGAAAATAAAATTTTAGAAGATTTCCATAAAAAATGTTCAAAAGATTTGCAGAAAATATTTTCCAGAAGCTATTTAGTGGTAAACATATAGGCTAGTTTAATGGGGTGGAGGTTGAAATGGAGAGGTGCAGGTTTCCCTTAAGTATGTTGGCCCAAATAATGTTTCAATGTTCTACCACAAACAAAAAAAAAATGTTATTTTTACTAGCATGAAAATGTGTCGAAAAGAATAACCTCAGGTGCACATCATCGTTTTCCCTTCCTTGAATCAAAGGAAAGGGATATGAATCAAATCAAATCATTAAAATAACACCTTCCCGTATACAATAGAATAAACACGTACACAGGGTACAAGCAATTAACATCCCCAGAGAGAAAAAAAAAATTAAAAAACTGGTTCCAATTTATACAAACTCATCAAACGCATTGAACTTAATTAAAATGAATCGAGCTCTTAGTGGAATCAATCAACTTTGATCATGGTTTAGACTAGAATCCATTCCATAAAATAAGAACCGAAAACAGAGTTATCATCACGAGGCACCACCTCCCAATCAACGATTTCAACCCTTGTGATCCACTGCAGTGAAGCTTGTTGTTATGGTAAGTGCATACTTGCCGTTTCCTGAAGTTCAAAACCACAAGTTTAAAAATAAGGATAAACAAAGTTTGAATTTCTTTAAACTTAAAATTATTTTTAAAAATTAAAAATTTGGAAGAAAAAGAAAGTGAAAAATTTGAAGGGAGAAACCTGGAAGAGCAGAAGGCTACGACATAATCGGTTCCAGAACAAGTGAAGATGCTGGTGGGATCATCGTAGGCATAACTATAAGATGTGGGACAAGCATCCTTAAACTTCTTGGAGTAAAAGGTGGGTTTGCACGTGGAGGGGTTCCCATAAAGCCCTCTGCAGCAATACTCGTCCGTGTTGAACACGTCACACGCGCTACGGCACCCAGTGGTCTTGCCGTTAGACTTAACGGCCAGTTCCTTAGGGCAAGTGGTTCTGAGGTCGGAGTCGCACCCCGCAGAGGAGCAGTTTCCCTTTCCGTTAATGGGCCTAATGGCAATGGGGACGTTGAAGCCGTCCACCAGGCTAACGTCGTAGAAGTCCGGTTGCGCAAGTGTGAATTCCGCGAGTGAAGCGGGCGTTTTTCCCGAGGCCGAACATTTCAGCGTGGTGCCGCATGAACCGGTCTGGCACTGCCCGTTTCCGTTTTGGTCGAATTTGCAACCGGTTCGGGCCCAAATGCGGCCGCTCCAACTGACCGGGGCGGTGAAGACCGCGGATTGGCCCGGTTTTAGGACGAAACCGCCGCCGTTGAAGTATTCTCCCGGCGTCACCGCCGGCCACAGCGTCTCCTTGCAGTAGTTGACGATGGTGAAAACTCTGGCGCACTCGCATGGTTTTTGCCCTGGTGGGACAAGAAACACGAATTTCAAGGTTTCATGCATATAAAAAAAAAGTTTGATTTTTTCGTGAAACAAAATACGTATCAACAAAAGCTAGTAAATACTTTTACTTGATTACACCAAACTATAAAAGTTTAGAACATATTGCTGAGTTTAATTTTTTTTTGTAGGATAAACGAATTTTATATCGTTAATTAATTAGAACTACAAATATATGCATGATTCTAATTAAAATACCTTTTTAAAATGTAATTAATTATATTTGTAATGCTATGTTATAGTTGTTAAATGGATGTTGGTAAGAAATCCCTTATAAACTATTATTTTATCTTCTATGTATGCCTTTTCCCATTTTGGAGGAGAACAATGTTGAAACATAAAGAAGAAAAGCGATAAAAAGAGTGATAAAAGATGAATATTAATTAAGAAAATGAAATAAACATATTCATTAATCACTAATTTTTTTATTGGACTAAAACAATTTGCAAAAATTATTAAACCTAAAGATGTCAATATAATTATTTTACCCATATTTTCTTCTTCTTAGTGTCAACTAGGATGATGGGAATAATGTTATATACCAGCCAAAACGCTAAGAAAGAAATGAATGAATTGAAATTTGAGGGTGTTAAAGAATTTAGAAGAGAAATAATTTAATGAATGGGCTATGGCAACAAGGCTAGTGAAGATTTTTGCCATGAATGTACAAAGAAAATGAGTTTGGGAAGGCATTGTTACCTGATAAAAGTATTGCAAGAAGGAAAATGATTGGAAAGATGGTTTGAGGATAGAATGCCATGGTAATAATTTGTGTGTTTGTGTGAGAAGGGATTAAGTGAAGCTGGGCGATGTGATTAGGAGAGGTGAATATAAAAGAATGGTGGAAAAAGAATACGTGCGGAAAGAAGGAATGTGAATCAAATTAAGCGACAAAAGGCATGCATCTTGTGAAAAGAATGCATTATTCTTTTCCAAATACATAGCTGCAAGTTTTTCCTGAATTGCATGGCGGCAAGTTTATCAAGGTTCTAGGCTTATATCCTTCCAACACTTCCTCATATCATTACAACACATAAACCTAGGTCTGACACGTGGCAATAAGTCTCTCTCTTAAAAAATGAAGCAATTCTAATTTATCCTTTTATCTTCTCTAAATCTAATAGTTCTTATAATGATTAGATTAAAAAAAGTTAAGTGGCTTTACTTTTGTCTATCTCTCTATATAATATGAATGAAGGGAATTGGGACATAACAAAATTTAATCGTAATTGATTTTAGATACAATACCACTTTTGGAATCTAATAATCACATAGCTGTGTTGTAAAGGTATAATTTTTCTCTCAAGTTTTGACTATGTTATCAAATCTTTCGAATATTACATCTATTACACTGTGTTTTCGATTTTCCTACAAATAACCAAAGAGACCCCTGGGTCCATATTCTCACAAATTTAACTAACTTTGGAAAGAATGAAAACCATAAACCAAGTAATGCTTTGTGATTTCAGTCCTTAGGATTTTAATTATACAGATATAACAATTGATAACCCATTATATTTAAATATTTAGCAGATAGACTAAATTCAAACGATTGTGACTTAGAGATACAAATGTCATAATTATAATCTAGAAAATTAAAATCCCATTTTGGGATACCTAAGAGATCCAATTGTTCCAACTATAATTTAGAGACTAAAATTGCACATTGACAATACCTGGACAATGTTGAAGTGGATTTCCAAAACGTATCAGGGTTAAAACTTAATAGCCTGAATTCATTGTCCGGATTTTATTCGCTAATTGAATTCAAAGCGTAATTCTTTTATTTCCTTTTGCCTCATTTTCACTAAACAATTCATATTCAGTGAGCAAATAAGACATAATGACTTTCTTCACATTTTCTGTTATGTTATATTTTGTAATCATAATATGAGAGACATTATTTTTTATTGAGGGCGTTCTTGCGGCAAATCAACATTATTCTTTCCACATGCAAATGCAGGGAGTACCATTTTTGGAAAGTTGAGCTCGATCTTCTGAAATATGGTTACCGAACTTTCGTTGAAGATTAATAGAAGATTCATTTGTAGTAGATTATTTTAAAGCTCAAGAACTCATTAAGAGTTAAAAATTTTGAGAAAGATGCATTGTAATATTTGATGAAGTCAAAGTCAAGTACAAAAAAAACTTGAAAATTGTTTAGTGTGTATTAATATGGTAGTGTGCGTTGATAGTTTATGTGCATGCATCAAATCAATAGAATAGGCTTTAAAGGTTTGTAAAGGCTTTGAAAATATAAAACTAAAATTGATTTGACTAATGTTTTTGATTAAAAAGGATTCATTGAATTTTATAAAGGTTTGATCAATTAGTGGAAAATCCTTTTAGTAAAATAAATTAATTTGAATTGGTTTTTAATTGGTTGTTTTCATTAAAATGTAACTGTTTTCTAAAATTGTTTTTGAAGACAATTAAATTAATATGTAACAACATTTTTTTTGAGAGAGATAGAGAACTAAAAGCATTCTGAAACGTAACCTTGAACACTATTAGTGAGCAAATAAAGTTTTTGATCAAAAGAAATCAAAAAAAGTGAATCTTAGAGCAAATTTCTCTCAACTGTGAATGCATTGCACTTGTTTCATCCATTTACAATCAAGGAATTTCACTACAACCTATTCTTTTCATTGGTTTGTATTAGTTTGTATCAAAAGTAGACTTTAATAAAAGCTAAATTAGGAGAAGAGTTGTACAAAATGTCATAAGGACTTTTGTTATGTAAAACCTTGCTAGATAATCTATTAAGCAAAAACAAACAGCATGAGAGGCTGCAAAGTTTCAAAACAATTTAGGCAAGTTACTTTGAAAAATAAAAGCCCTAGTAATGCTTAAAATGTGTTGATGTTTTCTCTCTACCACTCCATTTTGTTGTGGAGTCTCAACATAAGACATTTGATGTTCTGTCTTTGAGAGAGTAAAACTAATATAAATTAAATTCAGGTCCTTGATCACACATAATGCAACCCTGTATTTCTGATCTAGTTTTCAAAAGAAAAATCCAAGTATGCCTAGAAAAATCATCCACAATAGTAAAAAAATATCTATGTCCATACATAGAAGTAATGGCTAATGGTCCCTAAATATTCATATGTAACAAATAAAAAATGTTATTGCTTGAAGAAGTGCTTACAGGAAATGAAAGTCTTTTCTGTTTAGCAAATGAACATATTTGACAAAAATCATTCAATGTTTTGCTAGAAATGTAATCAAACTTTGTTGGCAATATAGATAGTTTGTCCTTAGACAAGTGACCTAGTCTAAAATGGCAATCATCCACCTTATTAACAAACACTGAATTTATTGAAATTGAAGTTGGGGTAAATTGTTTTCCTGGTCCCTTAGGATTTTCAAGAACATAGAGTCTGTGGTGCATCTTAGCAAAGCCAATCATCCTCATAGTGTGATTGTCCTGTATTTCACAAATTTGATCAGTAAACCTAATGGAACAATCAGATTTTATAGCTAATTGAGATACTGAAATGAGATTGAAGTTAAATCCTGGTATGTATAGTATATTATGCAAAATTAATGTAGTAGAAAATATGATAGTGTCTTTAAGGTAACTTGATAGGAATATCAGGAATAATTCTATATGTAGCAAAATTCTCTAAAGATGAGCTAATATGGTAAGTGACACCTGAATTTAAGATCCAAAGGATAGACCTTGGTAGTGATCTTAGATTGCAGATGATACTTGTGGATGCATTGGAAATGTGATGTGCATGATGTTTAGTGCTAGGGGTTCTATCTAACTGAGATTGCTAAAGAAGAGTCAGGAGAAAGTTATATTGCTCTTTGGCCAAACTAAAGCTAGAAGACTGCTGAAATCGCTCTTGATTTGTAAGTGCCTCACTCTCATTTGCAGCTTTGATTGTAGTGGCACTATTAATAGAGGATTCTCTCCTTTTGTAGTTTGGTGGAAAACCATGTAAGTAATGACATTCATCAATTGTGTGACCTCTTCTACCATAGTGTGTGTATTTCTTACTATTGTAATGCTTGTCATCCTTGGTCATGTCTTGACTTGAGAATTCTGAGAATTTTTGTTGAAGGAACCATAATGACCATGTGAGACACCACCTGTAGAGGCAGATGAACCATGAGCAACTGCAATCATTTTTGTTGTTTCACCATTCTCACTCAAAAATTGTCTTTTCTGTTGTATTATCAAAGAATACACCTTGTTCATGCTTAGAAAGGGGTCCATCATAAGAATCTGAGATCTTGTTGTGGAGAATTGATCATTGAGACCTTTCAAGAACTTCATCATGTAATCTTGATCTCTATAAATTCTACAAGTACAAGAGCGACCACAAGCACACATGGAAATTGGACGAAAATTTCTAATTAACACTGTAAGCTCTTCATTTGTGTGAAGAATCCTGTGACAGACATGCTTCCTTGTTTGAGAGAATACAACTCTTCTTGCAAATCCCTTATGAGAATTTTTGTTTCAATTCTTGCCACATATCAAAGGCAGAGTTACACATCATAACACTCTGTGCAATTCCTGGACTCAATGGCCTAATTATCTAAGAAAGTACAGTCTTGGTGTTTCTTTCCCATGCAATTCGCAACGTATCACCAAGAGCAGGTTTTGAAATTGATTCATTAACGAAACCTATCTTGTTCTTAGCTTCAAGAGCCATATGATCATGGTGTGGGACCAAGTGTGGTAATTCTACTCAGATAATAGAATTGTAACCAGCAATTGACCAGGATTTTCACTAGGATGAAGAAAATATACACTGAAAGAATCATTTAGAAGAGTTGCTGCTAAAATAATGGCACTTCTAAAGCCATTGCAGATGATGAATTATTGCAGATAGAACAGAATCAGATTTGACACAACAAAGCTCTCTGGTTAGAGAGCTCTGACGCCATATCAGAAGTGGACTTTAAGCCTAACTCAACCTTACAAAACCGGCTTGTAAGATTGAGTTCGCACCCACTTTATAATTTATTGAAAACATCTCTAGTCGATGTGGGATCTCCAACACATCCCCCTCATGTCGAGACTCCTCAACTTGGGTGTAAAACTTATATGTAAAAGTGGTCCGATAGCGGATGACCCGATAGGCCCAACACCTTGCTAGGATAGGTTCAACCCGTATACAAAAACCAGTTACATGTGAATCCAATACAATCATTCCCAGACACCAAAAAATCCAACAAAAAAGTTATTCCCATAAGACAAGCCAACTACTCAACCGTATCCAAAACATATTTCAACTGAACCATTATATGTCTAATACAATACAATACAATGAAACAATGAAAGCACATATAACTAATTCCATCCTTTAACCTCTGATTGTATATACCAACATTAATTGAAAGGAGCCTTAAGGGATTAGGCCAAGACTCAAAACAATAGTTGGTCATATGATGACATCCTTCAGAGCAATTACAACCACTAAAACGTCTCTATAAAACATATTAGGTTCTCAACCGCACTACATATCAAATTGCCCTAATGTACCAATATTATACACCTCAAAGTGAGTCCATTAGCAATCATCCCATAATACACTTCTAAGCTCCAAATTTTCTTCTTGCAGAACACATTAAGAACAATCTAGGCTTTGTAGCCTGAAGATTAAATATAGAAGTGCCAAATTATACCTTTTTGAGCTTAAATTCAGCCACTGATTATCATGTAACATACATAATCACTCCACCCAATTAACACATAGTTAACCCAATGGCATAATGACACAGTACCCCAAACATTTCAAGATATTCTCCTACATCCGCTTACCCCTACCTATATTATCATCTAATTAACATAAGACGAAGCCTAGGATTCAAACACTAATCAAAATAATCCTTCCTTTCCATATTTCCTAATGATTTAGTTCCATCTTTGAATTTGAGCAATAGCAAACACTTCCTCTGCATTAAACAATTTATTCCTAAAAATAACATTGTTTTTAGCCTTTCAAATGTTCCATATCAGACCGAGCTAAACTGTTTTCCACATTACATAACACTTAAGAATGGAATCTCAAAACTAAGGAAGTGTTCCTTTGCCCTACTCTGGTGAACAAATTGAACTCCAGCCCATATAAATGATACAAGTTCTAGATTTTTCTGAACTTTTGGCATGTGAGCATCAGGTGATTAAAAGTTTCTACTTGATTGTGGCATAAGGCACACATACTATTAATCCCCGTAATACTTACTTTTACTAGGTTTGGTTTTTCGCTGTTGGTAGCTTGTTAACAAGACCCTCCATGCACTAAGCTATGATGAGGCAATGTCTCTGCTTCTCAAAGTTTATAAAAAAGTTTGTCCTCATCCCCCTAAGCTATGATGAGGCAATGTCTCTGCTTCTCAAAGTTTATAAAAAAGTTTGTCCTCATCCCCCTCATTGCATTCCTTATTCTACTTTAAACAGATCTCATAGAATATACTCCATTCCCTTTTTCGATACAAAATCAATTATCCTCTACATCCCTCTTCAACCTGCTTGCCTCCAGTTCTTGAACGAAATCAACTTCTCCTTCAACTAAATTTCCACTCCCATAAATTTTTGCTTCATGCTCCAACCATACACACCTTCATATCCCTTATACAAGAGTTTGATTTTCGCTCCATACCCCAACCATACACACCTTAGTATCCTTATGCACGAGTTTGATTTTCGTTCCATCCTCCAACCATACACACCTTAATATCCCTTATACATGAGTTTGTATACACTTATTAAGGAACATTATTTGCAAAATAAATAAACACAAGTGCATTAATTTGTTCATTTAAGAATATTAAATGTAAAAGTGCAATTTTACCATATGATGCGTGAAATGAAGAAGGGTATGATTAGTTCGTTGGTACATTCTATTAAACATAGAAATGCAAGGTTTTACATATAGACAAACGACCTTAAGATTATCCAACAACGAGACTAGTGATGTATCCTCTCTATGATGAGAACTAAACTAATATAAAAAAATGACTTTATTTACATAGGTTATAAATAAAATCAATGTATTAGCCGAATATGTTTTTCTATTAAAATGTCTTGCATTTCTTTTAACATCAATACAAAGTAAAATAATAATTATGCATTTGTGAATTGAAAATCTTTATAGTCATATCCACCTAAATAAATAGAAAAGATAGTTTGTAATGGAAAAACGAAAAGTATGACCACTATGAGAAAAAAGAAAGTTGGGAATTATGAAAGATGTGAGATTGTTTGATATTGAACAACAAAAATTTACGTGAAATTCATAAAAAATTAAGGAAAACATATTTAATTTTGTATATTTTTAAAGACAAACAAATCTTTAATAAATTATAAAGATCTTAATTGAATATAATCCTATTTGGCTGTTTTTCTTTTAAAAATCTAATTATCTCAAGACTTTCAAATAATTTAAAATCTTGATTGAAAACAATAAAACCTTTTTATGAAAACAAAGTCTTTACAAATCTATTTATAAAAACCATAAAGCTAATCCAATATCCAATACCCCTAAAATTGAGAATGTCACAATATTTACTCTTCATTTCAAATGAATCTAATAAGGAAAATAATTTGTTTCTATCTTTCCGTCTCTCAATTTTGTTTTCACTTTCTACTGTTTCCAATGGCATAAAACTTAACGATCAAAACCTAAATGTTTTCAGAAACCCGTATACATCACTTAGAAAAGAGAATTCACCCCAAAGACCCATTTGCTGCAAGTTTGCAAAACCACAAACCAAAACACACGCACACAAGAATGATCAAGAACAAGAAGGCATAACAATTCGAGAGCCAGAACCATCATTTTGTGTCATTTCTATATCACCAACCAAGACATGAATTATACACAGCGTTAGATCACGAATGAGGTTCGTCGTAACACCCCTACAAGTTCAACACATCGGTTAATTAATCCTAAAACCTTGGATTTCTGAACATCCAAAAAAAAGACATTGTGGAAAGAAACGAAATTCACTTCAATCTTCACTTTTCAAAAGAATCTAGTCTCTACTTATTTCTAAAACTGGTATGTGTCAATGGGGGTGAAAGCCGGCATAACCGCAAATAGTTTTTTTCGATTGAAGCAACTGGGTTGAGTGTGATACATGGGAAGATCAAAGCAAGGAACCCCATTATCTTGGTTGAGTGGTGGATCCTGTTGAAAGGTAGAGGAGGGTGTTAGTGAAATTGGAGAAGAAGAAATCTGGGTAGACCTTCGATTGTGTGTGATCTTGGAGTCCCTCGTTTTGGCAAGGGTTCCTGGTAATATGTACTTGGTGCATCTTGTTCTTCTTCTCTCCGCAGAACGTGAACTTGCCTTTGCGTTTAGGGTCCCTCTTTCGGTCATGGATGTAGTTACTGAGAAAATTGAGAATTGAAATTCAGAAAATAAGTTTGTAGCGGGAAAGTTTTAAAGGCCTTTTCAATTAGAGGGTTTCTTCGCGTATGGTGACAAGTAAAGGTTAATTAGGGAACAAATTCAGTGTATATTCCTTTGATTACGCTGCCTCCTCAATGTAACCTCTCACCAAATCAACACATTCTTAAACAATATTTTAAACTTCCTTGTAATTTCACTAATTATAAATAAAATTATTATTATTATTATTATTATTATGAAAACTAATAACATTTAATTATATAACTTGTTAATGACTTGAAGATGTTATTATCCACCGAGAGCAACAACCTCTCTCATTTCAAGTTTGAAAGATTTATGTATTTTAATATATTTGAAAATAAAATATATTAGAAGAAAAATTCGTATTTATCTAAAATAAAATTTCGTAATACTTTTTTTCTAATTATTTTAAATATTATTTAAGGATTTTTTAATTATTTATTATTATTAGAAAATGTTATGAGAAGATTCGTCTTTTAAGTTCTTCAGCTATTCATACATAATTTATAATCATTACATTAACATAAACTTTATAATTATATATTTATTATTATTATTATTATTATTAATATTAATAATAATATTAATAATAATAATAATATTAATATTAATAATAATATTAATATTAATAATAATATTCATAATAATATTAATTATAATAATAATAATAAAACTAATAAAATTATTATTTAATATAATATTATTAATTATATAAGTTAGTTTTTGTAATCCTTTTACTAGTCCATGGAATTTTTTTTAGCAAATGTATCAATCGATATTTAAGCACATGGTTGACTGCTCCTTCGTGTAACTGTGGCAGCTGAATGCATAGGGTTGGTATCCAATATAAGGATTGGGCAGCTCCTTCAAGTTCCTTTCACTAATAGCCATCTCTTCAATTTCAGTGCGTTCAGTTTCAGAACTTGTTGAAGTTATTTGAAGAATAATTTGGCTCTTTGCACGATCCTTTTGCAGTCTTTCTAATCTCTTATGTTCTCTTTCGATGAGTTTTCTCACTTCTTATTCTCTCAATTTTAGGATGCAAGAGATATATTGCGCCTGGTCTCAACTGGTTATGCACCAATGCTAACCATTTGCACAATTCACTTTTAAATCTGGCAAGAGATTCTAGAAAAAAAAATCTAGCAACCAAAAGCAGTGTACTTTTCTTTTATCAGCAAAAAAAGAATTAATATAAATATGAAACACATGAGGGTGTTTCAACCCTTATCCCTACAGTTTTACACTAATCAGTTATGACAATACAATTAAATCAAATACAAAATACAAAAGCCATAGTTCTACCAATACATGAAAAGAAAGACTAATAGAACGTAATTCTACTCTATCTCTCACTATTCTCAACCCAATTCTTTCCGTTCCTTTTCACAGTCACCTTTGTGATCAAAATATTTAACTGGGATTCTAGCTTGGTCTTCATCACCTTCTTGCAAATATATGCTATATTGTTTTGTGACCTATATCTGACTTTCTGATCTTGATATACCGACAACATTCATTTTGTGTTATGCTTGATTTATATAAGCCTGTGAATACTCCTAAATGCATGCCTATTCAAGTTCCCTGTACTGCAAAATAATCATAATATGGACTTTTTATCGCCGCCTGATACTGTTATCATATAACCGTTCTACCTGTACTCTGAAAACTGTAAACTGAGGACCAACCAAAACCAAACTTTTCAATCATCTCAATAATATATGACAGTCTTACTCTACCTCAAAACCACCATCAAGTTTGAATTCTTAGATCTGACAACTCCTCTTACTTCTATCCTACATTTATTTGCACACTACCTTTATGCAAAATATAGGATTCGTAACCAATCTGAATAAGTAAAATTTGCCTTCTGTATCCTGTTAGTGATCCAAGTCCAAGTTTTAACTTGTGATAAAGTAAAAACTTCCTTAATATCAGGCACCTGGTTTCTAAAAATAATATTGTTTATATGTTTCCAAATACTCCAAACAATACCTACCCAAATCAAAGCTAAAAAATGCTATTTAATCATACTATGATTCACAAATTGTATACCCGCCCACTTATCACATAATTTCCAGATTCTAGCTACTACTACACAATTCAAAAATAAATGGTTATTAGTCTCAACTTGTATACTACAGAACACACATATTCCATTATTTACCAAAATCCCTCTATTTTGAAGGTTTTCATAGGTAGTTAACCTATCTTGTAAAGCTCTCCAAACACAAATTTGCGCAGTGGGTAAAGCCTTAGTGTTCCATAGTTTCGTATACTCTTCCCACTCTTCCCTAAGAATATCATTATTAAGCTTTGTATAAGCTGAATTCACATCATAACACCCTGATTTATCATCTTTCCACACCCATACATCTTGTTTATCCTTGTGTATTACCGATTGAGCTACTTGAATATGAAAATCCTCCAACATCGGTTTTTCCCACTCAAACCAAGTCCTTCTCCAGGATAGCTTCCACACCAAATTCATTTTCATTCCACTCTCCAACATCTCCAATATTAGCTCCCTTATGATCAGAATTGTTATATAGTCTCGAAAATCTAACTTTTAAAGGTGTATCACCACACCACACATCTTCCCAAAACAAAATCCTCTTCCCATCTCCTATTTCCCATTTCCAGCTATTATCAAACCAAGTTCCTTCAACTGTATTTCCGCACACCTTTTTAAGATCCTTCCACCAAAGGGATTCGTTTGAATAGCTCTTGAAATCGTTAAAATTTCTCCAAAACCCATACTTAGAAACTATTATATCCCTCCATGTACCCTTTTCTTCCGTCCCTAACCTCCATTTCCATTTTCCAAGTACCTCCATTTCCATTTTCCAAGTAGTGCCTTATAGACTTTAGAAATACTCTTAACCCCTAACCCTCATAATTCTTTGGGTTTACGCATAACATCCCACTTAATCCATGCTAACTTCTCCCATCATGTCTCCAACCCAATAAGAAATTTCGCTGAATTTTAATGACCTCCTTCCTCACACATTGTGGCACTTTAAAAATAGACATCAATGAAAGAGACATAGCAAACAAAACCGACTTAATCAAAGTCACTCTACCAGCCAAAGATATTGCTTTACCTCTCCACTAAGATAATTTCTTTCGAATCTTATCAATCATCCCATTCCAAAAAACATTTCTCTTATGATTACCACCAATTGGGATACCTAAATAAATAAAAGGTAGGGACATTTTGGTACAATTCAGAATTATCGAAAATATATCCATATTCGTAGGTTGTACCCCAATCCCACCTAGGCTTCATTTATGAAGATTTACCTTTAAACCCGAAGCGAATTCAAAACATCTCAATAAACTTTTAATGGTCAAAACATTTTTCAAACTAGCCTTGCAAATAAACATAGTGTCATCAGCGTATTGCAACATACTAACTATAATCTCATTTCTTCCAACATTTACACCCTCAATCAAACCTTTTCGTTCCTCCTGTCTAACACCCCCTATTAGCCCCTCTACTGCTATAAGAAATAAGAATGGAGCCAAAGGGTTTCCTTGTCTTAATCCTTTCTCAGGTTTAAATTTTCCTGTGAGGCTCCTATTCATTAAAATCGAAATAGTTGATGACCTAAGACAGTTCTTAATCCAACCTATCCACCTCGAACAAAATCCTAATTTCTCCACCATATATTCCAAATAATCTCAACGAACAAAATCATACGCTTTTTTGAAGTCAACTTTAAACACTATACAATGTTCCTTTTTCCTCTTCACTTCATCCATGCATTCATTTGCAATCACTACACTATCCACTAAACCTCTATTTTTCAAGAAAGCAAACTATTTTGAATCAATAAATTTGTGTAACACATCTTTCAATCTCGTAGCCAAAATCTTAGAAATAATCTTATAAATACTTCCCACTAACGAGATAGGCCTATACTCACCTAAACCCAAAGGATTCTCCTTTTTCAGAAGAATAAAAATGATTAAAGATGCATCAGTGCCTTTTGGCCACACTTCGTGTTTATAAAAATCTCCTACTGCCTTCACTATATCATCCATCATCGTCCCCCAATTATTATTTAAAAAGTTAAAATTAAAACCATCTGGCCCTGGGCTTTTACCCCCATCACATTCCCAAACAACTGCTCTAATCTCTTCTTTTATCACTAGCCTTATCAACCGTTCATTATTCTCTTTAGTGATCCTCAAAAAACAATACCATCAAGCCTAACACTCGTTACTAGTCCACGAGTGAATCTTTTCTCAAACTAATCCCTAATCTCTACCTTAACCTTTTCTGGTTCCTCAGACCAAACACCACCTATATGTACTCCTTTAATAAAATTTTTTAATCTTCTCTGAATAATAAGTCGATGAAAAAATTTGGTATTCATATCCTCCCTTCTAACGATTTTGCTCTTGCTTTTTGTTTTGTCATAACCTCCAACCTAAAAGTGACTTGCTTAAGTTTTGCAAACAAATTCCTCATTTCCTCCTTCTCCCGCTAAACTAGACCTCTCCCTTCATCAACTATATCTAAATCTCCTATCTTATCGACAATCATACCTTTCCTTGTTAATATCCCCGAACACCTCCTTATTCCAATTTTTTAGGTCTTGTTTAGGCCTTTTCAATTTTTACTTCAGACACCAAACTTCATTTCCAGACATAACTTAACCCTCCCAAAGCCTTTTAACCTCCTCCCTGAAGCCCTTATGAGTATCCCAAACGTCTAAGCTCCTAAACAGTTTTGGCCCCCAATCCACTGTTTTATATTTGAGTACCAAAGCACAGTGGTATGAAATACACCTGTTCAAGACATATTGTTTACTATTAGGCCACAATCTAACCATGAGTGTGAAACTAATATTCTATCAATTCTACTCTTAGCTGTACCACTAGCATTGTACCACGTGTTTCTCTTACCAACCATAAGTATATAAATTAACTCCATCGCTTGTATGAAAATATTGAAATCTGTAATCTCTCTCATTCCTCTAACCAATTGACTCGATCCTCTCCTTTCTTCTATTTTCCTAATAGGATTAAAATCCCCTAATACACACCAAGCTTCATTCGCATTTGCCCTTTTATGTCTAATCAACTCATCCCAAAGCTCTTTCTTTTCTATAATAGTACAAGCAGAATATACATTGACTATTGTTACTTCCTTCCTACTCGAACCCCAGTCCCCTTTCACAAATACGTAACCCTTTCCACAGGCCCATTGTTTAATTTGAAACCAATTTTTATTCTAAATGGTTAATAAACCCCCTGCCTTATTCTCCCCTACATAATGTTTCCAATTTACATTGTTAGTGCCCCAAACATTAAAGCAATACTAGGCATTTATATTATCTGACTCGGTCTGTTAAATACAAATCATATGTATCTCCTCTTTCGCAACTAACTCCCTCAAATAAGACCACTTGCAGAACTACCTAGTCCTCTAATGTTAATACATAGAATCTTCATAACGTTTCTAATTCCCAACTTCCATCCGAACAACCTTATTGCCTAACAAGTCCCTTTATTCTTATCCCTTTGTTCCATTTCCTCAATTTGCCTAATGACATCTTCTTCACACCCAATGCTATTGAAACCTTACCTATCTCCCACAACCGTGTCGCTTCTACTGAATTTTTCCTCATTCAAAACAATCTATTGCAACTTACATTATCTAACCCACTACTGGCATTAGAAGTAGAATGATTTTCTAACCTAATTTGGTGACTTTTTCGTGGAATATCCTCGTCGCATTCGCCTCCAGCATCTAGCGTTATCGGTGGAGTACTTGGCTCTCCCATGAGTAGCATCTTCCTTCTAAGCATGATTTTAGGCCTGATACTCCTTACTTGAACGAGCTTCATACGGTTATTATCTTCCTTATCACCTTGAGACCCATCTATAGTCTCTACTTTTCTAGACTCCTCTTTCTGCTATTTCGCACTTGAAATTTTTTCTCCTCTGCCCAGCTCACATGCACTCCCGCTTTGTTCTTCGTGATACAGTAGGCTTGATATCTAACTTAATTCAATATTTTGGACAGTATCATGAAGCTCCTCTGGGTCCGCATCCAGTTGTACACATTGGGTCATCCCTTCCTTCGTGCAAGTTGGGTTGTCTAACAATGGTTGGGCTTGGTCTCCTTGTCTCGGCAGCCTTGTACCTTTTGAACCCAACACCTCCTCTTCCGAATCTGACACGTGTTCTGTACCAAAAGTGGCGATGCATTATCACCATTACCCAATTCTCGCAACTTCTGCTATGCCCTCCCACTGATTAATTCCTTTTGGTCCTACTTTTCCACATTTAGTTTTCTGATTATAGTCGTTGAGCTTTCAGAACTCGTCGCCTTTGGTAAACCTTTTCCGATGACTTTCATCGTTGACGCTTCGTCTTGGGGAACAAATGCCGTGAAATTAATTTTATCTTTGCGAAAAATTCCAAACACTGAGTTAGAATCACTTCCGCACTCTGACTTTGAAGACAATATGTTTCCTTGCCCCACCGAAGATGAACCCTTGCTTAAACTGTTGTCCCAGCCTCCATTCCAACTTTTCATTTGTATCTTTACTATGACTTCTTCTTCCATTCTTACCATGCAAAGTTTTCCATTGATTTTCATCTGGAAACAACTTCTGACATCAGTAGTAAGCGGTACAAAAATGCATAAGTGTGTATATTCTAGCACCTTCCAGTTCTCAGTCCACCGATATTAATTTCCCTGCCGGCTACCTTTTGAAAGCAATCTTTACCCCACAAAGAAATCGGAATGCCCCAACATCTAACCCACACTCTTCTTTTTCTAGGACGCATATGATTCTCCCACTTGTAGATGCGTTCAAATATTTTAGACAACCACTCTTTATGCTCTTCAATAACCATCTGGATATCCAACTCTTCATCACTTGAGATTAGCATTTTATCGTCCCCCAAATATCTCAGCTTGAGGCAACTTAATCCTTGTAACAAAAAACTTTCTTGAAGGTTCTCCACACGTTGTGGGCTGTTAAGACTCCCTATGTAGCTGCGCTTTAACCACTCCTTGTCTTCTTCTACTACGTTGATATGCATTCCATTCCAGACCTCTTCACTTCCTCTTTTCTTTCTTTCTCCCTTTAAAGCTTGAGTGTACGAAATACCTATTTCCTTCCTCTTCCATATCTTCTTATACACTATTTTTTGTTCCTTCAGCTGATTATTACGGTTGTATTGCATTTTGAGGTTAGTGCTCGCTGTCGCAACCGGAATTAGGACGAGAACAATGATCTGAACGAGAAATTAAGGTAATTTGAAAAATTTAGAAAAAATGAGTCGTCACCATAGTTTATCATGAAAAATTATAGAAAAATCAAAAAAAGGATAAGACAAATCTGCGAAAATCGAATTTTGGGTTCGGGAGTTGATTATGTGTGTCGCTACCAGGGTCACGACGGGGACGGCGAGCAAAAATAATTTAATTTTCAAAATAGTGGAGTCGCCACCATAGTTTATTAGGAAAAACTATGGAAAACACAAACAAGATAAGGCAAGTTTGCGAAAATAGATTTCGAGTCCGGGAATCGGTTACGTGTGGGGAAGGTGTTAGCACCCCCACAACGCCCGTCCTAAGACGGTACCTTTAATTAAATAAGTAATCTGAGTGTGATTTTTTAAAACATTTATTTTCCCAAGAAAGAGAATAAAATAAAACAAACAAAATATTTTTTTTGGTTTTAGGGAGCTCGAAAAGGTTTGACCTTGCTCCTATGTATCTCCATCAGGGATGGAGAATCAGGGTTACGTAGTTCTTTGTTGATAAGATTGTTGATTGTCTTAATATTTTTTTTTTGAAATTTTTGAAAGCTTGTGTTTGAAAATAAGGTAAGTGAATGACACCAGTGCCAGGTTTAAAGCCTGGGCTTTGAGTGAGGTGCTAGGTTTAAGGCCTGGGCTTTGGGTAAGGTGCCAGGTTTAAAGCCTGGGCTTTGAGAAATGGTGCCAGGTTTAAAGCCCGGGCTTTGAGTAACGGTACCAAGCTTAAAGCTTGGGTTTTGAGAAACGGTGCCAGGTTTAAAGCCTGGGCTTTGAGAAACGGTACCAGGTTTAAAGCCTGGGCTTTGAGAAACAGTGCCACGTTTAAAGCCTGGGCTTTGAGAAACGGTGCTAGGTTTAAAGCCTGAGCTTTGAGAAACAGTGTCAGGTTTAAAGCCTGGGCTTTTGGCATTGGGGTATATATCAAATTCGGTGTTGAAAAATAACATGCAACAGTTATATATAACATGGAATTGACACTTTAATTTTAGCGGGATTATGCATGCAAAAACGGAACGTGACTAAATGAATTCGTGGCAATGCAAAGCTTAGATATGTGAGTTTTAAGTGGTGCACAGTGACTTTTTTGGGTATATGTGGGGGCAATTTTGGAATTCAGAAAAGTGTGGGTACAGATCCTAGTTAATGGTGGTGCAGGAAGTAACCCTACCAATCAAAACTCAACTTGGGTTAAGGGCATTTTGGTAATTGAGAGGAGTATGGCTGCAGAACTTAATTAATGGGGGTGCAGGAAGTAACCCCACCTAACTCAACTTGGGTTAAGGGCATTTTGGTAATTGAGAGGAGTATGGGTGTAAGCACAAATACGTGGGGTGCAAGAAGTAACCCCACCAATCAGAAACTCAATTTGGGTTAAGGACATTTTGGTAATTGAGAGGACTATGGGTGTAAGCACAAATACGTGGGGTGCAGAAAGCAACCCCACTAACCAGAAACCCATATAGGGCTTGGAACGCACATGCGGCGCTGCGGAGGGTAAATGCAGGTCCAGTTTCAAGACATGGGGGGGCATGGTTGGCGAAGGTGGAGGCTGCGGCGGCAGGCGACGACGACGAACGCTGTCGACGAAGGTGGCGCGAAGGCGGCAACAGTCGTTGACGACGGCGGTGACGCCAACGGGGGGCATTTTTTTTTTTTGCATCATTTTTGTGGTGTTTTCATGGTTGTTTCGGTGCTATTTTGAAGGTAAAGTGGTGCAGTTTTCGGGTGCTGTTTGTTGGGATTAAAGGGACTACATGGTGGCTGTTTTGGGGTTGCATGGTGGCTGTTTTTGGAGGTAAATGGTGGCTGTTTGGTGTGAGTTATTGGTGCGACGTGGAGGTGGGAGCGAGGTGCAGGTCGGGTGCAGAATGCTATGTATGTCGTGATGTTTTTTTGTGAAGTGGGTACATAGTAAAACTTTGAAATGCATGATAGGAAGTATGAGAGTAAAAACAAATTTGTAAAAGAAAACGTATTTGCTTCTTCTGTCTGCTCCTTTTTCCCTTCTCCCCTCGTTACTAATGATTCATGAATCTTTTCTTTCTTTTTTTTTTCCTTTTTTCCTTAATATCTCTCTTTTTTTCCTTTTCATTATTATTATTATTATTTTCAAAATGTGAAGGTGGTTCAGAGCAGTTATCACTCTTTGACCCATTCCCTCCCTTTATTATTTTTTAATTTTATTTTTATGTATTGGAGAAGGTGGATTGTTATCTGAACAATTTCAAAATTATTATTATTTAGCTTTTTCTTTTTTAAGAAAACAGTAAATGGAGTTAAGGAGTGAGAAATGAGAGAGTTGACTCATTCTTTTTTATTATTTATTTTATCCTGAACGTGCAAATCAAGGAAAGAGTTTGAAAGCAGTCTTCCTTTCTTGTTGTTTTTTATTATTTGTTCTCTTTGTTTTATATATTTATTTTTATTTTGTTTTTTATTATTTAATTATTTATTATTTATTATTTATTATTTTCATTTTTTATTATTTTTTTATCAGTTACCACCTTTTTCTTTTTTAAAGTTTTTTTCTTTAATGGAAAAATTCAATGTGTGTTTTTTTATTAATTATTATTATTATTTAAGAAAAACTAAAAAGTATATTTTATATTATTATTCATTTTTTATTTATTTTTTATTTTTATTGCATTTTAATTTAAAAGATTACCCGGACAAAATCGGGTGTTGAGAGTTGTCCCTCTTTACTTAAGTTTTAGATGATAATATGAAAATTTGAGAAAAATTCATATTGTCAAAGTAAAAATTAAGTAAAGATAGAGATACTGATTTTGCTCGGGTATCATCATGTGCTGAAAAGAAAACAGAGATCTTGCTTCTGCAGAGGATCAACATCTCAAGGAAAAGTTGTGACTTTGCTTTTGCAATGAGTCAAAAGTAAATAATGGTTGTGACGTTGCTTCTGCAGGGAGTCGAAAAGTAAAGAATGGTTGTGACTTTGCTTCTGCAGGGAGTCGAAAACCAACGAAACGGCCAAGACCTTGCTTTTGCAGGGGATCAAGTGCCAAAATCAAATTTGACCCTGTTTCTGCAGGGGATCAACATATCAAAGAAGATTCGTGACTTTGCTTCAGTAGGGAGTCGAAAAGAAAAGAATGGCCAAGACCTTGCTTCTACAGGGGATCAAGTGCCAAAAACAAATGTGACCTTGCTTCTGCAGGGGATCAACATATCAAAGGAGATTCGTGACTTTGCTTCAGCAGGGAGTCAAAAAGAAAATAATGGCCAAGACCTTGCTTCTGTAGGGGATCAAGTGCCAAAAACAAATGTGACCTTGCTTCTACAGGGGATCAACATATCAAAGGAGAGTTGTGACTTTGCTTCAGTAGGGAGTCGAAAAATAAAGAGTAGCCAAGATCTTGCTTCCGCAGGGAATTAAGTGCCAAAAACAAATGTGACCTTGCTTCTGCAGGGGATCAACATATAAAAACTTTGAATCAAGGGATAATTTCTCACTAGATCTTGTATCAGAGGATCATGAAACCATTTTTAAAAAAAAATTCAATTTATGATTTGTTCTTGAATGAATACATGTTTGAATGCATGAGAATCTATGATTTGCCTTTGCTTTGAATGCATCTATGAATGCATGATATATTTTTTAATGTTTGGCAGGTTTGACTTTTCCACTGGGGAATGAATGCATGACTTTATGCTGATGCATGAAACTTTGATTCGTATGAGATTTTTTACTTTTAATGCCTGAGGATTTTGATTTGTTATTTTGCTTCTCTCTTTAAACCAAATGTTTTTATGGAATCATTGAATTCATTGATTGAACTTTGAATTTTCATTTTGGAAAAAACATTCACAAATCTTAACGCTTGACACAAAATTATTAATACGATCAGTTCTAACATTTTGATGCATATGTGTCGGAATAGATGGATAAACAAACATACGGTAAAGAAATGTAAACTTCTAATAGGCAATGGAATTGCCCCAAGTATGAGGGGGGGGGGGTAACTTCATTTTAAATCTTTTCACTCTTCGAGAGCTGACCATAAATGTAGCAGAGTTACCCCAGTTCTTTTTTGAAAAATGGGAAATTAAGGTTCAAAGGGATAACCAATTTTGTTAGGTTAGATGGGCAAAAATAGATTTAGTAGGAAACCGGGGTAATGCAACTTACGTGGAGAAAGCTGCATACTTAGGACAATGAACTGATGCTGATTGAATCACATGAAAGTGTCCCCGATTTCGAAGAATATTTCGGGCTAGGGTGAAGAAAAATATGGGAAAGACACATATAAGAAAGGATTGCCCCAGTATTTATGCCTTAATGACACTATTTCACTCTTATTTAGCTGGCAAGTTTGTATCATCCTTTCTGCAAAAGGCATTTTTCTTGCAACTTGACTTGTATTGGCAACGACATTCCTCTGTTGCAGGGTTATTCTCTGGGAAAATCATCGACAATCACTCTTCAATCGATATGGACTTTACATGGCTTGTAACGTGGTTAGGGTTTAAAAGGTTTTGAAGAAAAAGGATATACAGGGTCAAAAACTGTTGATCGGTTACCATAATTTTTTATAACAAAGATCATTAACCAAGTATTGCACGAAGCAGTTCATGTTCTTGTTGAGATAATCTTTTTTCCTTTTTATTTGCGAGTCATCCTCATTTAAACTGATGACACATATTTTCCTTTTGAATTTTTTATTTTTTTAATTTCTGCCTTGGGAGCTTTGGATGCATCCTTTTTTGATAGATTTCTTATCCTGAACTTAATTTCAATATGCTGATGATCCTTGTTTAGGGTATTTTTGAAAGAAATTTTTACTTTTCAGGCTCAAAGAGGGTATAATGGAATTTTTATTGATGTTTCAAGATAAACAAACATGGCCATGTATCATTTTGAATTATGATTGCTTGATTTTTAGAGAGATTAACTCCCGCAACAGATTCCAGCGATTCCAAATACTTGTCATTTTTCTTTTTTTTTTTCCATCGTCCTATCTTTTGCTTAGATTGCCCTTTGCGGGTTTTCAATCTAACGGACTTTTGTTTCTTTTTTCTTTTGATTTTGATTTTTTTTTTGAATGCCTTTAGCGAAAAGAACTTGAAATTCTTAGCCGCATGAAAAATCTGATTGATTGCCCCAATATGATGTTTACTCTTAGTTTTAGTGGGCAACAAACATGTTACTGAGGCAAATTGCTTTCTCTTTTGGGATGGAAGGCTCAAAGGGGTATCCAACACATGCATGCTAATATGTTATTATGAAAAAAATTAATTTGATTCATTTTTCTATGCCAGGCTTTAAAATTGCGTCAAATCTTTTTATTATTTTTATCAATAAATTTAATGATTCCATAAACATGATTTATTGTGCAATTTTTATTATTTTCATCCCATAACATCCTTCAGACCTTGAGAAAATATTGTAGTCAACCCATGGTGTATACTTAGCAATCAAAACGCATAAGAAAGAATTCAAAAAAAAATTTCATTTCATCACAAGATAATGCAGATACAATTTCAACGCATAAATTTCGATACCCAAAAATATTACACTCCCCAGACTATAGAATCATATTATACATAAAACTTTTTAACTGCGTCAGAGTTGACCGGTAACGGTAACTCTTCCCCATCCATTCTTGTGAGAATTAATGCCCCTCTAGAGAAAACCTTCTTCACGACATAGGGACCTTCATAATTCGGTATCCATTTACCGCGATGATCCTTCTGAACAGATATGATCTTTTTAACCACCAAATCTCCTTCACGCAACTCTCGTGGACAAACTTTTTTATCGAATGCCTTCTTCATTCTATTTTGGTATAACTGCCCTTGGCATATAGCAGCTAACCTCTTCTCATCAATGAGATTGAGTTGATTGTATCTTGCCTGAACCCACTCAGCTTCTTCTAATTTGGTCTCCATCAATACTCTGAGAGAAGGTAGTTTCACTTCAAATGGTAGTATTGCTTCCATCCCATACACAAGCGAGAAAGGTGTTGCTCCCGTTGAAGTCCTCACAGAAGTGCAATATCCGTTCAAAGCAAACGGTAACATCCCATGCCAATCTTTATATGTTACCACCATTTTCTAAATTATTTTCTTTATATTTTTGTTAGCCGCTTCAACCGCTCCATTCATCTTTGGGCAATAAGGTGAAGAATTATGATGCTTAATCTTAAACTCTTCACATAGCTCTGACATCTTCTTATTATTCAAATTGGTGGCATTATCAGTGATGATTCTTTCAGGGATTCCATATCTACAAATCAACTCCTGTTTTATGAACTTTACCACCACTTTCCTAGTTACATTGGCATAAGATGCGGCTTCCACCCACTTGGTAAAATAATCAATGGCCACCAATATGAATCGATGTCCATTTGATGCTTTCGGCTCAATAGCTCCAATGACGTCTATACCCCACATGGAAAAAGGCCAGGGTGTGAATAAAACATTTAATGCAGTTGGTGATACATTAATGTTATCAGCATATATTTGACATTTTTTACACTTTCTCACATATTTACAGCAATCATTTTTCATTGTCATCCAAAAATAACCAGCCCTTAGTATCTTCCTAGGCATAAAATGCCCATTCATGTGCGTTCCGAAAGCTCCACTTCTTGCAATATCAACTCGGCTTCTTTTGCCTCCACACATCGAAGGAGTATCATATCGTGATTCCGTTTATACAGAACCTCTCCATTTAGTACAAAACCAGAGGCTAACCTTCTCAGCATTCTCTTATCATTTTCAGTGGCTGATTCTGGATATTCTCGACTTTGGAGGTATCGTTTAATGTCAAAATACCAAGGCTTGCCATCTGGCTCTTCTTCGATAAAGTTGCAGTAAGCTGGATGTTCGTGACTCTTCATTTTGATTGTAGGCAACTCTCCTTCTTGGTTTACTTCGAACATGGATGACAAAGTGGCAAGAGCGTCAGCCAATTGATTATCTTCTCGTGGAATGTGATGAAATGTTATAGCATCAAAGTATTCCATCAATCCCTTGATATATGCTTGATGTGGAATCAACTTTTGATCCCTAGTCTCCCACTCGCCTTTTATTTGGTGAACAACCAGAGCTGAATCGCCATAAACTTCTAAGATCTTAACTCTATATTCAGTGACCGCTCGGATTCCTATAGCACAAGCTTCATATTTTACAATATTGTTAGTACAATCGAAAAATAAAGTCCATGTGTTCACCTCATGATTATACTCATCCGCATGAAACAGAGCTGAGATGTCTTCATCTGAAAAGTCAGGCAACATTGGCTGATAGTCTTCGACTAGTTGGTGAGCTAGAAAGTCAGCTAGGGCACTACCTTTGATAGCTTTCTGGGTGACATAAAGTATGTCATATTCTGACAACAACATTTGCCATCGAGCTATTCTTCCTGTGAGAGCAGGTTTTTCAAAGATGTATTTGATCTGATCCATCTTAGATATCAACCATGTCGTATGGCTTATCATATATTGTCTTAGTCGGTGAGCTGCCCAAGCTAAAGCACAACACGTTCGTTCCAGAGAGGAGTACCTTTGCTCGCAATCGATAAATTTCTTGCTCAAATAATAAATGACATGCTCCTTTCTACTTGTTTCATCATGTTGTCCACGTACACAACCCATTGACCCATCTAATACTGTCAGATAGAGAATAAGAGGCCTTCCAGGGACTGGCGGACACCGTATTGGAGGTTCTCTTAAATACTATTTAATTTTATCGAATGCTATCTGACAATCTTCATTATTCTGCCACTTGACTCTTTCGCAACAATTTGAAAATGGGCTCACAAGTGGCGGTGAGCTGAGAAATAAATCTAGCAATGTAATTTAATCTTCCTCGAAAACCTCGAACTTCCTTTTTCGTACGAGGATGTGGCATTTCCAGAATAACACGTACTTTATCCGGATCCACTTCTATCCCTCTTTGGCTCACAATGAATCCTAGAAGCTTTCCAGATCTTACTCCAAAAGTACATTTAGCTGGGTTCAGCCTGAGTTTGAATTTCCTCAGCCTTTCAAACAATTTCCTCAAGTTGACAAGATGTTCTTCTTCAGATCAGGATTTGGCGATCATATCATTGACATATACTTCAATCTCTTTGTGTATCATGTCATGGAATAAGGTCACCATGTCTCTATGATAGGTTGCCCCAACATTCTTAAGTCCAAATGACATTACCTTATAACAGAATGTACCCCATGGTGTGATGAAGGTTTTCTTTTCTATATCTTCAGGTGCCATTTTGATCTAATTGCACCCAGAAAATCCATCCATAAATGAAAACAATGAAAACTTAGCCGTATTGTCCACCAAGATATCAATGTGCAGTAATGGGAAATCATCTTTCGGACTAGTACGATTCAAATCTCGATAATCTACGCACATTCGAACCTTTCCATCCTTCTTTGGTACTGGAACCACATTGGCCACCCATTGAGGGTATTTTGTTACCGCCAAAAATCCGGCATTGAACTATTTTTCTACCTCGTCCTTTATTTTCAACGATATCTCTAGTTTCATTCTTCTCAACTTTTGCTTTATGTGAGGGCATTCTGGCTTGAGTGGTAATTTATGTTGCACAATGTCAGGGTCTAATCCAGGCATATCTTGGTAAGACCAAGCAAAAATATCTCTGAATTCTCTTAACAAAGCATACAATTGTCCCTGTATTTCTTTCGTCATCCCTGTGCCTATCTTGACCTCCTTTTTTTCATTTTCATCCCCTAAATCGATTACTTCTACATCTTCTTGATGTGGTTTTAACTCTCTTGCTTCTTGTTCGACTAATCTCAACAATTCAGGAGGGGGTTCCCAGTCTTCTTCATAATCATCTTCCATGTTATTAACGGGGAGTGTAAAATTAGGATATGAGATATTGACATTGTTATTTTCAAAAGATTCATCAACATATCTGCATTATTCAAGTTTATGAAAATAAATAGGAAAGAAAGAAAAAGTGAAGAAAAAAATGAAAACACGATTTTATTATGCAAATGCGCAATATTGCGCTCTCAAAGGGAAATAATTCAAATTCATAATGCAAAAAACGAAACAACAAATCCTAAAAACCAGCCTATGAAAACAACAAAATACCCTAAAGCTCTGGGCAAAGCAATAGGGTTGACCGAAAAACATTACATTTTGTCGCTACTAAACACCATAGGTACGTCTACAGATTCCCAATTGCCAATTTCTTCATTCAGAAGACAAGGGTGCACATGATTGATGCTCTGATCTCCATGCCTCTGCTCAATAACTGCCACTTGATCAAAATTGATCCAACCGGCACTGTAGAAACTCTGATCCAGGCTGCACATGGGAATTTCTTTACTTCTTAGCTCCCGACCCTCTACTTTAGCTTAACTTCTTTCAACTCTTTCCTTAATGATTCTCCTCCGATCAGCATGAGTAGTTTTGTATCCCAAACCATACCTCCCTTTGTTTTCCACCAATTTCAGTGGCCTTACAAATCCTGTATTATTTTTGCCCAAGCCAATACCATATTTATATCCCTCTTTCATCATAGTCTTGGCCACCATCAAAGATACACTAGACAGACATGGATTCACTTTGAAAGGCTCTACATAGGTTGTGCTAACGATCTCCAGAGCCTGAAATGAGGTTTCTAAAGCCTCTTTTGTGGCTTCGATATAGGGAGTGGATGTTGATCCACATACTACCAAGTCCTCCTCTCTAGAAACTATAATCAATTTATCGTCAATTACAAATTTCAGCTTCTGATGCAAAGTAGATGGAACTACTCCCGCCGTGTGTATCCAAGGTCTTCTCAGCAGGCAGCTGTATGCTGGTAACATGTCCATTACTTGGAATACAATTTGGAATGTGCATGGACCGACTTGTACTGGTAGCTCCACTTCCCCTATGACCTCTCTTTTACTACCATTAAAAGGTCTCACCACCATGGTGCTAGGACCTAGATGAATCCCTTCACCATGCAATTTGTTCATTGTGCTCTTCGGCATCACGTTCAGAGAGGAACCATTATCGACTAGCACACGAGATATAAAATGATTCATGCACTTGACTAAAATGTGAAGAGCTTTGTTATGACCCCTGCCCTCTGAAGGTATTTCTTCCTCAGTAAAAGTTAAGTAATTGTTAGCAGTGATGTGACTAACAATTCCTTCAAATTTATCTAAAGAGAGATCTTGTTCCACATGAGCTTCGCTTAAGATCTTCATTAATAACTTTCTATGAGCAGTCGAATGCATTAACAATTCCAACAAAGACACCCTTGCAGGCATCCGGTTCAACTGATCCACCATTTTGTATTCGCTTTGTTAGATGAACTTCAGAAACTCAGAAGCGTCTTCATCAGTAATCTCCCTTCTCCCTCTCTCTTCAGGCTCTGAATCAACTTACACTGCCTTTTCTTTCAAATACGACTTTGCCTTTTCCATAGTCATTTCTTCTCTATTCTTTTCATAGCTTGTTTCACCCCTTAAGTCAGGATGAGCAAACAGACGCCCACTCCTAGTCATACCTCCAATTCCAGAGATGTTATCGATTGTTGTCCTGCCTTGCTCAACCGATTCTTCTTTTTGTTCTCCTTGAACTATACTAACACCATATTTCCAAGGAACAACCTTATTATCCTTATATGCAAAGGTTGATGGTGTCTAGATTACTAGAGGTTGTCGCCCTGAAGGTATGGGAGTGGCTGCTTTAGTAAATTGAATGACTAATGGTTTAGGCCTCTGTTGAAGCCATTCTTCTCCGGTAAACACTTCTCCTTCTTTCCTTTGATGACAAACTTGTAAAACATGTTTATCCATCAAATCTTGCACAAAATCTTTAAACTCAACACACTCATCAATGGATGTGTGGTACAAGCATGGAAACCACATTCATCTTCGGACTTGTGCTCATACTGGAATAATCCAGCCTGACAAATTGCTTTAAAAACTTCATTCATAGGTTTTTTCATTTCATGGATACTCCTAACCAAAATCGGGCCTCCTTCTTCCATAATAGCATTCACCGTGGAGCTTGTATGTCCATACAGCGGGTTTTGCTCAACACTCGACTTTTGCTCCTGGAAAGTAAGCCACTTAGAATCAATCAAAAATTGCACTTTATACTTGAGGGCTCGACAATTCTCAGTTGAATAACCAATCTCCCCACATGATATTCACATTTTGCATTGGGGTCATAATATCTGGGATACGGTGGTTGTACCACCTTTGCCGGATATAAGACCACTAGCGAATTCTTGAGCAAATCTGGAAATAGCTCTGTGTAGGTCACTGGAAGAGGAGTAAAATTCACAACTTTCCCTCCCGAACTATTATTCTTCTGTCCATAGCCTGAATTTTGTGCTAGATTACAGTTCTGACCTCCAACATTGGGCTGAAATACATTATTAGCGGTAAACGGAGGTCTGTATACAGTTGGCAGTCCAGGAGTATTATGAGAATAACCTGGCATGGCGTTTGCAACATATGTAGATGAGGGCCTATAATTAGGAAGATATTGTGGCCGATATCCTCCCCAATAAGGTGTAGTAGAAGCCGCCTGAACCTCGCCCTCTTTCTTCTTACTGGGATTGAACCCAGGTTTCTTGGCACTGGTGGCTGCAGACGAACCTTGTGCTATCTTTCCACTCTTGAGTCCATGTTTAATTCTTTCTCCAATAGTGACAATATCGGAGAAATTGGAAGAAACACTTCCGAGTACATGTTCATAAAAGGGAGTTTGTAACGTTTCTATGAACATGGTGATCATTTCTTTCTCATATAGCGGAGATTCAACTTGGGCGGCCAACTCTCTCCACCTCTGCACATATTCTTTCAAAGTTTTCAAACTCCTCTTTGCCATATTCTGTAATTGTATTCTGTTCGGAGCCATGTCCATATTATATTTGTACTGCTTCAAGAAAGCGTCTACCAAATCTTTCCATGATGAAATCCGAGTTGGTTCAAGGTGCATGTACCAGTTCAATGCCACACCCCCCAAACTATCCTGAAAGCAATGAATCAGAAGTTTTTCATTGTGCCCGTGAGCTGCCATCTTCCTACAATACATAGTCAAATGGCTTTTTGGGCAAGTGGTCCCCTTATACTTCTCAAAGTGTGGCACTTTAAATTTCGGAGGAATTACTACACATGGTACTAAGCATAGATCGGCAACATCTCCGAACTCATAACTACTTCCACCTTCTATTGCCCTCAATCTCTCCTCAAGGACTTCTAGCTTATTTTTTGCTCTATCAGCATCAAGAACCGCAACAGTCGGAGCTACAACTTCTGTTTTGGACTCACCTTGCAAAGCCACATTTAAAACCTTGGGTTGAGTAGTAGTCGTCCTACCCCCTTGTTCAACAAGGACATGGGTATTTTCCGTTATATGCGGCATTTGTGGTGAAACTTGATTCTGATCAACATAATTCTCATACGGTGGAGTGTAACCCGGCGGAAGCCCATATTGAGGGAAAGGAATAGACATCCCTTGAACCTCGTCATACGGGGTTTGTGTCACCGCCATGTGAGAAGAAGCCGACTCTTCATTCTTAGCAGTAACATCTCTCTTGTTGTTTAGGATCGTTAGAGTTTCGAGAATCTGACCCAACTGATCCTTTAAGCCATGAATCTGATTCACTTTATCTTTCAAATCACTGATGTCAGCTTTCATTGTTTCCTCCCAATCTTCCATATTCTGACGATTGGCGCGAGTCCTATATGGATGTCGTGGGAATTTAGCCATTATTGCTTTCTCTGAATTTTATTTAAGATGAATTAAAAAACTGAAATATGAACAAAATGCAACTAGTCAGAAATTATAAAATTGTGTAATCGATACTTAATTAAATGGAAATTAACACAGATCTAGAGTCTCAAGAAACTGATTTATTTCAGGAATTCAAACTGATACATCTTCAACAGAAAAACAAAAGAAAACTGCTATAAATCCCTAACATGGGCAATCAAAATCTTCATTTGCTTTACTAGCCACTTGAAATGATCGAGAAAAATCTGAACTTCTCGTGGAGGATCACGAATCGTCACTGCGTCAGCCTCTCGTAACATTCTGGGTACGTCCTCGATAGGCCCATTAGCTAGAGCAGCCAATTGGGAAAAATTCCTTTGCCAGTGTACCACATCATTTTCCTACTCAACCATGTAATCTCTTGCATGAGTCATTGTAGCTTGGTGCCTTTCTTCCAATTCTAATAGTAGTGTACATTCTTTATTCACCCTTTCTTCACATATAACCATTGTCTCCTCCACTTGATGTTCAATGACGTTGACCTGAATTTGAAGATCTTGCAATCTTTTCACGACTTCTTGCTTGTCTCTTTTAATGTCCTAGTACAAATTTTTCCACTGACGTTCAGCTAATAAGGCCGTGTTCCGCTCTTGTACTCTCATTTTTAGCTCTTTATTTGCTGCAGACAGATCTTGTTTGATCTTATGTGTATAATCCCTTTCGGTTCTTTGTTTCTTGATCAAACCTTCATATGCTTTTGTCTTCTCCTCATATTCTCTGTTGAGATCGGCATAGCTATGCTGTAATCCCAGTAGGTCATCAGCCATCTTGACATTCTTCTCTTTCAATTTTGCAACTTCCTCCTTCAGCTTCTTTACTTCCTCTAATTCCTCATTCTGCATTTGTTCTTCGTTGGTTAAGCAGCTGGAGATTTGTTCGAAAGACAACTTAACTTTTTTGACTCTCTCTGTAATCCATTGTCGATAAGAGATTTCTCTGTTCACTGCCCAGGCTCTTGAATCCCTTTCCATACAAATCACATTTCTCCATGCATTTCTGATATCACGGAGAACTTCAGTAGCACCTCCATCCTCATAGGAAATCAACAAAGTGGTAAGAGCATCGGGTGTTGGTGAACCTCTTATAGGGTATCCAAACTGTTTTTGGGCCAGTATCGGATTGTAGTTAACACAACCTTTAGTGCCTATGAGTGGCACGTTTGGGTAGTTCCCACAATAATATATGATGCTCGACTTCTACTGCCTAGAGGGATGCTACTTTATCTTTTCTTGAGTCAGTCTTGAGAGAAACTCACCCCAATTTGTCGTTCTCCTTACTTCAAGCTTGCGTTGCATTGCCTCTTCAACAGGGCATTGAGCACTGATGCCTTTTTCCCCTATGCGAGATAGGAGCCAGACATAAAACACAGGTAGATAACACATCAACTTTCTTTTCCCCATGTCATAGCACAAATGAAAAGCTATATAGACATCAGCCAAGATTGCTGGGACTGGATTTTCCGATCGAGTCTTACTTGCAACAAATACATTGATTGCAGCATAGTCGACCAAATCTTCGACATTAGGGAACAACATAACTGATGCAAATAGCTTTCCAAAAACTTTGAGGTAAATCCTCGTACACCTTTCTTGTTTACTAGGGCACTTTCCAGCTCCCTTGGGTGAATTTTCATTATCCCAGATAGAGTTGGAACAGAAGCATGATGTTCAACGTATTTGTATGGAGACTTCCCTTCTAAGGGTAAGTCTAAAATCTGCTCAAACTCTTCGAGTGTCGGCACCAGTTCAAAGTCTTGGAATGTGAAAGCTCTGACAGACGGGTCATAATACTGCGCAAAGGTCATGATCAAGGAAGTCTGTACCTTTATGTCGAGCAAACCTAACAAATTTTCATATTTTTTCCTGAAAGAGTTTCTCTGAACTGCCCTGAGTCTTCATCCCAATGCCCTGATTCCAAACAGATTATTCTATCTGACTTTTATCGGCAGTTTTACTTTCAAATCCTCTTCAGATTTCATTTTGACTCTAGAACTTATAGTAATTTCCATTCTTTTTTGATAAAAGACACAACTTTATAATTTCTGACCTTTAAAAGAAAACAATTGAAACTATGTGAGAAAAAGAAATGCATGCATGCAATGCAATGAAGAAGAGTCTGACCTAAACTTCATATGTCATGATAAAAATAATGGATGCTTTGTATGAGAAAAGAAATTAATGCAATGGATAAAAATATTTTTATTATTCCCTTTATTTTAAAAAAAAATGAGGTGGAGGGTAGAGGCGCGCAACATATCTCCCTTTGGCAGCCACGTTTTTGGTGAGGTTAGGTGGGGCTGTTAGTGAAGACGTGATGGAGGAGGTCGTTAAAGGGTTTGTGGTGGCATTGAAGGCGTGATACAATGGTGCAAGATAATTCCACGAGGCAAGGTACAAGACGCGGGTTAGTTGCTTGGTGCAATTTATGATAGTATGTGTTGTATAGGAAACATAATGCAAAGATGGTGCAAGGGAGAAACATAAACACAGAAATGTAGTGGAACATGCATTCATGGAGATGGAGATGTATGTTGATCAAATAGGA
>Ga0209489_100783_pt1 | contig 62978 bp, 28 predicted proteins | sample SiratrowhiteBW_FD_187527 | JGI IMG/M metagenome (GOLD analysis project Ga0209489, IMG submission 187527) | Root nodule microbial communities of legume samples collected from California, USA - Siratro white BW (SPAdes) (version 2) | ecosystem: Host-associated > Plants > Roots > Nodule | place... | reverse complement strand
TTTTTTTTTATATATATATATATATATATATATATATATATATATATATATATAACGAGAATAAAAAATAGGTTCCTTATTACATAGATGGTCTTCATAATGTATAACAATCATTATACTGATCCATCCAATTTAGATTTATGATTTAATATGAAAATAAAAAAAAATTAAAAAGGTTAGAGAGTTAATTTCGAAGATGACATAAAAGTTTATGACCAAGAATTAGATTCTTGTCACACTTATTTCTTTAAAACCTAACACTTCAAATGAAAACGACTAACGTGAGCATGAAACGAAAACCCAGATAACATAAAGTAACTTTTGCCGCTTGTCAACATTCAAGTGGCATTAAACTACAGCTAGAGTGTGACTTCTGCTGGCACCATGCCTTTTTTATTTGCTGGTGGAATTTGTCCACCATTGCCGTCGGAGATCCCACAGTTGCTCCATCCTTACAATTGGTAGCAAATAATTCTATAATAATAATCACATTTTGTAAAATCATGCTACGTGGACGACGTTAGTTCTTGAAATCAAGAAGCAACAACCACATGATGACAAGTGCAATGCAACGGATGCACTTGGAAATTAACCACCCCATTATTGCTTTCCTACCTCTCTTCCCTTTCAAACAAGTTTCATGATCACACAACCATGGCTTCTCTAAATTCACTTCTTTCTCTTCTCTTTCCTCTTCTTGCAACTTCTGTAAGTCTAGCTGTGTTTTCCTTCCAAGCTTCTCTCCAAACAACTTATTTGGAACCTTTCAAATGCTCCTCCAAGATCAGCACATGCAATGCCTCACTCTACCACATAAGTTACAGTCACAAAGCAAATGACGTAGCCGACTTTTACTCCGTTCATCCCTCCCAAATCAAACCTATAATGCGTGGCACAAAGCAAGATTATCTTGTAACAGTGCCTTGCTCCTGCCATAACACCAATGATCTTAACGGATATTTCTATGATACAATCTACAAGGTGAAGCCTAATGACTCGTCTGTGGAGATTAACAACATTGTTTACAGTGGCCAAGCCTGGTCTATTAACAGAGAAGTGGACCCAAATGAGGACTTAGCAATACATCTTCCTTGTGGGTGTTCAGAAAAAAATGACTCCCAAATTGTTGTCACGTACACAGTTCAGCGGAATGATACACCCACAACAATCGCTGATATGCTAAATGCTACGTTAGATGGCATGGTGGGTATGAACGAAGTTCTGGCTCAGAACCCCTCATACATAGATATTACTTGGGTGCTATATGTTCCAAGGGAACTCAATGGATTGCCTTCCAAAGGAAAAGGTGACGATTTCTCTTCCTCGATCCCTTCTATATTTTCATCATTCATGATTTTTTCCATATTTTTATCGGTTCGCCTTGCAAAATCTTACACTGGGGTACATGTCTATTAAACTCTTTATGTAACATAAGCATTGCATGCACTGATAGTGTAAAGAGTTCTTACACTTCTGTCTAATCACAAATTGTTTATGTATATATGGTAAGCTAGTTGACTTTTAGAATACTTATAAAGTTACACTGTGAGATATAGAAATTAAACTCTTGATTTTATTTGTTGTATCATACTCAGGTGATGTCTTATAATTTTTAAAATTTATCACATCCTCGTATCTGTTTTTAATCATATTTGTCCTTGTACTACACATGTTCATAAATTGAAAACTGCATCAAATTTTGATTCAGAGTAATTCTGTCGACAGAACTATGGCTTCCTTGATTTTAACCTTCAAAGTGATTAAAAATATAAGTAAAAGGTCATTCAATAATCTATTTCAACTTCATCAGACAATGTTTCTTAAGTTTGAATCCTAGAAATCGTTTAGTTGGGCAATAATGAACTCGTAACCTTCACTGATCGTTGTTCACTTACCCGGAGAAGTTTAGAAAATACTAGTTTGTATAGAAAGAAAAAAAGACTTATTATTCTAGATGACACTCTAATTTGTTTAGCTTGGCTTTCCCTTGTTCGCAGACAAGAAACACTACATAATCATTGGCATCTTAGCGGGTGTGACATTCTTTTCAACTATTACTTTGATCATTCTCGGTGTCGTTCTTAGGAGATCCAGGGCCAATGTAACCGCCAAAAATGATCCAAATATTGTGTCTAAAAGATCAATTGGAAATAGAACTATTTCCATACGAGACTTTCATGCAGAACATAGAGAAGGTAACTTGAAAATAAACTTTTGGAAGTAAAAGCAACTCATTTTCGAAAATACAAAGTTTTCAGTAATTAGCTAATATCTCTACAAGGAGACTAAGAGGGTCTTTTGCTAATTCATGGTAAATATTGCCGAAGATGCAACTCCATTTGAATCAGAAAGACCAGTAATTTATGCTCTAGAGGAGATTGAAGATGCCACGAATAACTTTGATGAAACACGAAAGATTGGAGTAGGTGGATACGGGAGTGTGTATTTCGGAATGTTAGAGGAGAAGGTATGAAAACCCAAGACATTGAAGCATATTTTCATGTGCTGATTGATAATTGGGGAATGATAGCTGTTTTAACTTCAGGAGGTTGCTGTAAAGAAGATGAGGTCTAATAAAACCAAAGAATTCTATGCAGAACTCAAAGCCTTGTGCAAGATCCATCACATTAACATTGTAAGCAATGTCTCTGATGAAGAGAGATTTGGCGTTGTCTTTAAGATATGATGTTTGATTATACTATAGATATAATCACTGTTTCAGGTGGAGTTGTTGGGATATGCTAGTGGAGATGACCACCTTTATTTGGTGTATGAGTATGTTCCAAATGGATCTCTCACTGAACACCTTCATGATCCATTGCTGAAAGGTATATCTATGTCAAAATCATTTTCCAAACAAAAGTAAACGTATGACACATTTTATGACTCACACAAAAGGTAATATAATTGAGCATCATGACTAAGTACTACATTAATTAGTTTATTTAATCAATGTAGAACTTCTAACACATATAAAAAAATGTTTTACTAATATCAAGATTCTTAACCATTGTATTGGAACAGGTCATCAGCCTCTTTCTTGGTGTGCTAGGATTCAAATTGCATTGGATGCAGCAAAAGGTCTTGAATACATACATGATTACACGAAAGCACGATATGTGCATCGTGATATAAAGACAAGTAATATTCTCCTTGATGAGAAGCTCAGAGCAAAGGTACCTCTCTTTTTTGTTTGCTCACTTCTGCTCTGTCAAACAATGCCCCCAAAGAAAATTGGGACTAGTTATCAAAATTTTTAATATACTCGGTACTCTAAATTAGCTATTCATGCTATATATGATAAACTTGTTATAAGATTGTAGTTTAACAAAACAACAAAGGTTTTAAAACATTGCACTTGTCTATTAAATTTAACATGTCTTGTAAAAACTTGCTGGAGATGAATTTATTTTATTTCTTTGTAAAACTAAGTTGAGAAACTTAGCATCAAAGTCTCTATACTTAGTTCAAACTCAATCCGTTATACGTAGGTAGCAGATTTTGGACTTGCAAAGCTAGTAGAACGAACCAATGATGAAGAATTCATAGCAACAAGGCTTGTTGGAACACCGGGCTACCTTCCACCAGAGTAGGTTTTGTGCTTTCAGATAAGTACACTCTTGGTGGATTCAATCAATTTTCTTGCTAAAGTAAAAAAAATACATACCAGCTAATTTTATTCTGACTTGATTGCTTTTTGTGCTCCTTTTAGATCTGTTAAGGAGCTTCAAGTGACTATAAAAACGGATGTATTTGCATTTGGGGTGGTTCTGTCAGAGTTGATAACAGGGAAACGTGCACTATTTCGTGACAGCAAACAAGCCAATATGAAATCACTTGTTACGGTTGTAAGTTTCTGAAAGAAAATTAAGAAGAGATGGGAGAGAAATTGAATTTAAGGTTGAGAGTATGTATTATGAAAATGAAATCCAAAAAATTCATTAGTTCACTTTTAGTCAGAGAAATCTAACTCTGCAGTTGACTTAATACTCTCAAACATTTATTATTATTATTATTATTTGAAAGAAAGAAAGATGATCCTTCTTTTCATCACATTCAGGTTAGCCAAATCTTCGAAAATAAGTACCCAGAGACTGTTTTAGCAGATGTCATAGATGGGAATCTTCAGCATAGCTATCCCATGGAAGATGTCTACAAGGTTACATTTACCTAAAGTTCCTATTCACATTTGCATACTCTAGTTTAATTTAATATCTTTCTGTGGACTCAATAGAAATATAAATTTAAAAAATTAGTTTAGACAGAGATTTGTTTTTTGAGAGAGAGTAAAATAGTAATTGAGGATATCAGTTTCACTCGCGAGGCCAAACCTGTAACCAATAGTTTTCCCTATAAGAAGTCGAGAGCACCAATGAAAAGTTTATGCTTCAAAGATAATAAGGATTTTATTTGTAAGTTTATCATCAATTAGGATACAATTTCTTTGACCAAAACTTCATAGACAACTAGACAAGGGGTAAAGACAAACAAAACAAATGAGTTTCTTAATCACCTAAAACAAATGATTTTCTTAATAACCTAAAACAAACAAATGACATGAATGTTAAGAGCAAAAAAATTAGATGGGCAAGAACTAAGGATGAGCTTCTTTGGTTCAAAGAATATTTTGTGTTTGAACAAGCTACGGTCACTCCTTTAACATAGTTATTGTGTGTCTTTGGAGATATTGTAGGGGATAGGCTAATATTGTTGCTTTCCTTATTCTAATGTTATTCTGTCATAAAATTCTTATAGCACTTTTTCACAATACTCGTTTTATCTCATCTTTCTCTCTTCACAATTTTCTTATTACGAGCATATCCCTTCGCAGGTGGCAGAACTAGCTCATTGGTGTTTGTGCGAAGATCCAAACGACAGGCCTGAGATGAGGGAGATAGTTGTGGCATTGTCACAGATTGTTATGTCATCCACAGAATGGGAAGCATCACTAGGTGGAGACAGCCAAGTCTTCAGCGGGGTACTTGATGGAAGATGAACACCCTTTTGTTACTTCAGAATTGTACACTAATGCTTGTCTTTGTTGCATTAATCAAATGTCATGCTGCTACCATTTGGAGTCTATGCTTGGGTGTATATATATATACATACATACATACAGATTTTGAATAGAAGATTGTAGAGTAAATAGTGATAGTGACTTCTTAATGTATAAAAAATTGTTAATGCTAACAACTTTATGCTGAAAAAATCTTCAAACGCGTAACTAATGTTTTGCCCCAGCGACTAGTCTAGAGCACTAACTCTAGGGGATTTAAAAAGAAAGTTAAAATTTACAATTTAAATCTCCTGCACATTATGACTTTTTATAACCATATTATTGGCTTTCACAATGCATAATACTGAGTTAAGTCATAATATACTAATAATCATTCTTACATTAATTATAAGAATTAGTTTTGATATTTGTTTCCCTTTTATGCATATAAAGCACACATTCCGTTCATGTATCTCTTACTATATATGAGATGTACATAGTTGATATGGAAGGGGCAACAAATAAAAAACACGACATGTAGAAAGTAGCTATTACAATATAACACTTCATATACAAGTTATTAGAGATTGCAAATGCCAAACTCCTTTTTCTGTATTTATTTGTTTTGATTATGTAAAACAGTTCCTTAGTTCCAATTCAAACAAGGTAAGATAGTTCTGCAGCCCCTGTACAGCAGTATATCAGCCTTTCATAAATAATTACATAAAATATCTTTTATAACATGAGAGGCTAGTCAACCATTATGAGCTAAGAATTTGGTTATGTGTGTTCATGAAGATTTCACTTTGAAGAGAATGACAAAAGCTATAACTGAAACAGCTTCTAGACATGCCTTTGAGGACTTGGATTTAGAGAGCCACTGCAGAACAGCTTCTAGACATGCCTTTGAGGACTTGGATTTAGAGAGCCACTGCAGAATAAGTCCTATTTGTTCTAACCAGTTACGATGATTAGCAAAGTTATAACAATCAACACAATTGGTGATATTAACATATTCTAATAAAAGTCTTTGAAAATGTTGTTATAAGGGATATGAAGTGGGCTGTTAGTTTGATGATTATGTTACACTCAAATCAGTTTTAAATGTTAAACTCTTTGCCACTGAGAGTGTCAGACATAAGTTATGAAGTCCCACACTTGTCAGAACATTGAGAGGCGACTTAAACTGGAGGTATAAACTTTGGATGCTTATTCTGTTTTAAGCATACCTTTCTCGGCCTTTTGGCTAAGATCAAGTGTAGTATCTGTTCTTATCAGTTTAATATCTGATATGTGGACTATTAGTTCACACGATATTAAATTAATTTTTTGAGGGAGAGAGCCATCAAGGTAGCTTGCTACCTGGTTTCTCAAGCATCGTCCTTGTTTTTGCACTATTGCAAGGACCTGGTGCATCCCACCCCAAAACATTTCAAAATTTATGTTCCTTCCATTCATCAAAATACAGGGTTTTAAGATTCCATGTAATGTGCAATTTCCAATTTTGGTTATTAGTTATCTTTCGAAATGTGAAGTTCTACACTTTTCAGAACATGAGAGCCATCAAGCTACTAGGTTCCTTTGTGTTGCAATATTGCAAAATTTTGCTCATACATGTTAATTAAGCAACCAGATAAATTGTAGTTATCATGGGACAAAATGTTTTAACAGAATCTTGAAGTCCTTCAACTTCATAGCCAACAACTTCAGAGTTTGACCTTGGTAAAATATATAGGTGCTCATTTCCCACAATGTTTAACTTCCTTAAAGCTGGAGGATTGTTTACAACTTCCACAGTTGGAAGACTACCTTTCCACACTTAAAATTACTGCATGTGGTAATGTTTTGGCAGAGGAAATATTGGTTCAAGTTTTACACTCTCTCAAGAAATTAAGAGTTGATTCAAGTAAAAAGTGTCAGCAGGTTTTCAGTGCCTAACTTGTCTTCAGGATTTGTGGATTGAAAAATTCGTCAAGGAAGAAGGTTTGCATGATAGTCTAGAAGCCTTCACTGACTGTTTTGGAAATCTTCTCTTGCTCTTGCTTCAAGAATTGAGTGGTGGTCACTGTGCCAATTTGAGATATCTTCCAACAAGCCAGTGGACTGGCCAAAAATAACTCACAATCCTGACATTAGATTTCTGTGAATACTAAGATTGGTGAGCAGGTATACTCTAATATATTCTCAAAATCACGTCAACTTACAAGAAAGTGCATATTTTTAAAATTTGAAAGGACAAATTGTGTTGGTCACCAAATTTTTGAGTGGTAAGTTGATGGCTTCTCCTGTGCTTCATTCCCTTTTATATATCAGATATCTTCGAGTTTAAATTGCTCTAGTAGTCAAACTTCCTGACTCACTTTGCATCTAGGAACTAAGAATTTCAAACATTTTATCTCTAGATTTGAATTTCTTTCATTTGATGTTTAAATGTAATCATTTCAATTGATGACATTAAAAAGGGAGAGGAATACCATTACATGCAAATTTCAGATCTTCATACTGCATAATGTGTTTTATTCAAAAGTTGATAAATGGATTGTTTCATTTAACCAAAACTCCTGTCACTTTGAGAGCCAAGATTTCAAGCTTCCCACAGGCGTGTAACACTAATCCTAATCCTTTCATTTAAGTTCACAATGAAGTTTAATACAATAAGATTTTCAAACATGTAGTTGTAATGTTCAGATACTTGTATTATTTGCTCATTTTCCTATTGGACCTCATAGAGACGTTTCATCGATGTACTAAAAAATGGATTTGTATCATTTAATACTATATGTATTTACTAAAACTTCTCATTCTTGTTGGTTGAAAACTTAAAAGGAGCTGGGAGATGCAGTAAAACTGAACTTGTAATGTAGTTACTGGGCTTGAAAGAGTATAAATAGGTATACTGAGTACTGGTTACATGGATAAATTTTATTTCAATGGATTAGATAAAAAAATACTTATCAATTCAATTTATTAAAAATTTGATCTAATCCAATTTTATTTAATAAAAATTTATTAAAATCTATTTATTAACAGTTTTTTTATGAAAGGATATCTAATCTATTAACAATATTTTGATGGATAGATACCCAATTCATCTACAAGAATAATATTCTCTAGAAATGTTAAAAATAAATTTTTGAAATTATGTTTTAAAAATTAAGAAAGATTTTTTTTTTAATTTATTATATTGATATCCCTTGTGAGATGAGAATTGCTAATTGGCCTACTTGTGAACTAAAATTCAAATTGTTTATGACTGTTTGATGTTGAAAAACTTCTAACAATAGGGACATTTAAGTGCTTGACGTTGAATAACATATTTAGTGGAGCACTTAAGGGTTGTGCTGGTGTTTTAGTCTGTGACATCCCATGCAACTAATGATATTCTGCTTTAGATACGGATAAATAAAGAATAATCTACATCTTAATGAAACATTACACACATTAAAAAAAACATATGAGAGATTTCAAGAATCTGTTTGCTTAATTGATAGTATTGATAACACCAGAATATACAACCATCCCTTTTATTCTCTCTGCAGCAAAAACTGTAAAATGTGGTGCATAAAATTACAAATCAATTTGTGACAAAGCATCATCTAAAGAGCCGCGACTACGAGGAACGAAATATCTAAGGACCTGGTGCATCCCACTCAAGACAAGTTCAATTTTCAATTATTTGATGTCAACAACAGGATTTGATAAAGCCTATAAGATTTATAAATAAAATTAATTTAGAATTTGCTCTAAATTTAACCCAATGAAAGACATTAAAAAGCTTACATGATTCATGAAACACTAATATATAAATTAAACAAAAATACAGACTGCAATTATGGAAAATCTGTTCTGCCTTGAGAGGCAAAAGGTGCTTTCATTTTGGTTACTACTAGTGACTGCAATCATGGAAAGTGTCTCCTCATAAACTAGAGCTATCTGACAATGAATGTTGGAAATTGTTTAAACACAGGACCTTTGGACCACTATGAGAGCATCTGACACACAACTTCTGAAGTGAAGTTCCACACTTGTCAGAACATTTTTGAACACTTCCACATTTTTAAGCATATCTTTCTCGGCCTTTTGGCTAAGATCAAGTGTAGTATCTGTTCTTATCAGTTTAATATCTGATATGTGGACTATTAGTGCACACGATATTAAATTAATCTTTTGAGGGAGAGGGCCATCAAAGTAGCTTGCTACTTGTTCCTCAAGCATGGCCTTTGTGTGGAAAGTTATATTGGAAATCTTCACAGTTGCAAAACTACCTTCTCTAAAAAAAGTCTAAGAATATATAACATGATTCATTTACAACTACCTTCTCTAAAAGTCTAAGAATATATAACATGATTCATGTAAAATGCCTGTGATGGTGTAACAGTTCTAGAGTATTGTCAGTCTCGAAGCTACCAAACCTAGAAAGGTTATCAAGGGAGAATGGGGAAGGAAAACATGTTCCCGCACTATGTTTGTCACCAGGTTTTCAGTCCCATGTTCCCGCACTATGTTTGTCAGCAGGTTTTCAGTGCCTAACTTATCTTCAGGATTTGTGGATTGAAAAATACGTCAAAGAGGAAAGTTTGCATGATACTTAAACAACATATGACTGTCCTGCACTTGTTATTATCATTATCATTGTGGGATACTGATGAACTAGAATCCTTGACTGACTGTTTTGGAAATCTTCACTTGCTTCAAGAATTGAGTGTTGGTAACTGCCAATTTGAGATATCTTCCAACAAACCTAAGCCTTAGCAGTCTGAAAAGATTGAGGATTTGGAATCTTATAACATTAGAGAAACAATGTGACTGACCAAAAATAGCTCACATTCCTGATATTAATTTTTTTTTTTCTGTGAATACTTGGTGTGCAGATATATTCTAATATATTCTTCAAAATTATGTCAGCTCACAAGAAAGTGTATAGCTTTGAAATTTGAAAGAATAAATTGTGTTGGTCACCAAACTTTTGAGTGGTACGTTGATGGGTTCTGCTCTGCTTCATTTCCTGTTATATATCACATTTCTTCCTTTATCTAAGCAGAGTTTAAATTGCCCGAGTAGTCAAACTTATTGACTCACTTTGCATCTAGGAATTAAGAATTTCAAATATTTTATCTCTAGATTTGAATTTCTTTCATTTGTTGTTTAAAAGTAATCACTTCAATTGATGACATTAAAAAGGGAGAGCATGAAATTTTCAGATTGTTATCAAGTCTGCATTACTGCATAATGTGTTTTATTCAACAGCTGATAAAGGTATTGTTTCATTTAACCAGAACTCCTGTCACTTTGAGAACCAAGATTTTAAGCTTCCCACAGGTGTGTAACACTAGTCCTTTTCACAATGAAGTTTAATACAATAATGTTTTCAAACATGTGCAATGTTCAGATACTTGTATTATTTGCTCTTTCTCCTATTGGACCTCATAGAGTCATTTCATCAATGTATTAAAAAATGGATTTGTATCATTTACTACTCTATGTATTTTTTAGAAACTTCTCATTCTTGTTTGTTGAAAACTTAAAGGAGCTGGGAGATGCAGTAAAGCTGAAAACTAGTAATGTAGTAACTGGGCTTGCAAAATAAATAGGTATATCTAGTACGGTTTACATGGATAATTTTATCTCAGTGGATTAGATAAAAAAAATACCCATCTTTGATCTAATCCAATTTTATTTAATAAAAGTTTGTTAAAATCTATTCATTGTTAAAAAATACCCATCTTTGATCTAATCCAATTTTTCTATGAATGGATATTTAATCTATTAACAAATTTTTGATGGATAGATGCCCGATTCATCTACAAGAATAATATTCCCTAAAAATGTTAAAAATAAATTATTGAATTTATATGTTTTAAAAATTAAGAAATATTTTTTAATTTATTATATTCATATGAGAATTTATTAATTTTTGAAGAATAATGGATGAATTGTTGTTTGTCTATAAAATTAAATGAATAATTCCATTATATTTTATGTTTTGTAATGGAGGAATTTAATTGTGAATTAATCGAATGAATAATGAAGAAATGAAATGGTATATAACCCATAATATTGCGATGTAAATTTTGTTGCAACGTATAACTTTTCTCAATCACACGCTAAGATAAAAAGGCTCCTCTCGCCAAAGTAATTGGGAGACACTTACACCCTTCTGAAATGAGAATTTTCGCTAATTGGACTACTTCTTAACTATAATTCAAACTGTTTATGACATTCTTCTTCTATTGTCTTCTTTGACAACTAATGATATTCTGCTTTAACTAAGTATTTCTTATATAATTATTTTTTATGCTATTAAATTAATTTTTTGAGGGGAGGGCCATCAAGGTAGCTTGCTACCTGGCTTCTCAAGCATCGTCCTTGTTTTGCAACTCTTGCAAGGACCTGGTGCATCCCACACAAAACAGTTCAATATATTTGATATCCATTATATTATCTGTTTGCTTCATGGAGAAATTATCCTGCCCCATCCCTCCTACAAGACAATCAATATATTTGATATCCTTTACATAATCTGTTTGTTTGTTTCATGGAGAAATTATCCTTTCTCATCCCTCCTACCATGGAGGACAATTTCTATAACCTTGTAAACAGCCAATTAAAATTTTCATTTGTTTTTTGATTAAGCTTTTCTCATCAGATCACACTTTCTCAGGACCCTTACCTGGTCTCTCAAGCATCGTCCTTGTTTTGCACTACTACAGGGACCTGGTGCATCCCACTCCAAGTAGTAGTTCAATTATATTATAGTTATATTTACAGTTATGTTATGATGTTGGTTATTGTTTATTGTTTCACAACTACATTGCCAACTGGTTTTACTGTTTCACAATTGCAATGTCAACTGGTTTTTACTGTTTCACAATTACAATGTCAACTGGTTTTACTGTTTCTCAATTACTATGTCAACTGGTTTTACCTTTTCACAATTACAATGTCAACTGGTTTTAGTGTTTCACAACTACAATATCAACTGGTTCTACCTACCATACCAGTTTGTATTATGTAGAAATTATCCTTCCTCCTCTTTCAGCAAACCATGGAGGACAATTCCTATAAGCTTGTGAAGATTGTAAAAAAATTGAATTTTTCATTTGTTCTTTGATGAAGCTTTTCTCTTCTGATCAGCCAAGGCTTCTGATGCCCCTAAAAGTTGACACTAACTGAGGATCCCCTTATAGAACCTGGTATCCATCAAAGGTCTAGCATGATGGAAGGAGAGATTGCTTAACAGAATCTGTAACAAGCTTTATACTTATCTATATAATGCAAAACATATTTGCTTCCACAAGGAATCAGTGATGAGGTTAATAAAGTTACTCTTGGATTTATTTGGGATTTCCATTCATGAAAGCTAAACGGCTTATCATATCATCTGTAGTTTTCTGAGTTTTTTCAATTAACACTTCATGTACATACACATATAAAATACTATTGGAGAATAATCAATATGGTTGGTTATATAAAGTAAAACAAATTTGGAATGACAATAATTAGTTTCAAGTTTGATCTGACATCACACGAACTCAGTTCCTGTGTTCTAAATTATTTTGAAGTCTGTTTATCTTAGAATTAATGTTAGGAACATCTGACCGAAGTTATGAAGTCCCACACTTGCCAGAACACTGACAACCAGTTGAAACTTGGGATATAAAATATGAGGACTGCAATGTTCTAAAGCATACCTTTCTCGGCCTTTTGGCTAAGATCAAGTGTAGTATCTGTTCTTATCAGTTTAATATCTGATATGTGGGCTAATAGTCCACACGATATTAAATTAATTTTTTAAGGGAGAGAGCCAATGAAGGTAGCTTGCTGCCTGGTCTCTCAGGCATCGTCCTTGTCTTGCACACTTGCAAGGACCTGGTGCATCCCTACCAAATCAGTTCAAATGTTTATTTATTTACAAATCAGTTAAAATGTTTATTTACTTCTCAAATCTGTTTCATTGTTCAGTTTGGATGTTGTGTTCACTCATATCAGCAGGTTCGGGTTTACTATATTGCATATTTTAGCATTGTCATTTGCTGTTATATTGCAGGTTTTTGCATTGTTCCTATCAACACACTCTAGAAAGATCAATCAAGCTTGGCTGGCAAAGAAAGGAGCACAACATAGGATACTCATTTTTCAGTTTTGGATTCCTGTCCACACACACCTTGTCAATTCCTGGAGAAGCTCATATGACTAGTTTCTGTTTTTGCTTACTTCTGCTCTGTACAAAGTACTCCTATAAAGAAATGGAGGACTAGTCATGAATACTTTTACACAATACAGTGTTATAACATCACATCTCAGTTTTACTTAGGAACTTTTAGAGGAAAATTCATTTTATAAATAAATTAAAATATTTAAAGATAAAATCTCATATTACACAAATTATTTTAAAAGCAAAATTTACAGGAATAATTTGATTACATAAAATTAAAAAATTTCAACTTTCATTTAAAATTTAAAAAATGGAAATTCTTTCTACTCTCTCGTTTAAAAGATTTATATTTTTTATCCTCATATATTCTCTTTGTCTGAATCTTGGTTTAGACAAGTTTGACATAATTTTGATCCGGACGGCATCAATTTACTTCAGGATGAGGCATAATCATGATACCATTTTTTTCTGTTAATATCGGCAAAAGTTTCTTTTTCAGATTAAAATCGATCATAATTATTTTTCAGTTGTTATCACCAAAGTTATTTTTTAAACATAAACTAGTGTTATTTCTTCTTAGATATTAGTTAGAGTTTTTTCTGTTAACATCATTTCACTGTGATGTCCTTTAAAGTTTTTTTTTTCTTTTTTTTATGAATGTTTATAAGAAAATAGATGAAGATTATTTTCCAATCAACAATTAATATTGATAAGCAACATTGATAAGATTATTTTTCTGTTAATAACAAAATAGGATTTTTTATAAACACCAATGTTATTCTATTATTCTTTAACTGAAGTAAATTAGAGTTTGCTACTTGATTTTGTTGAAACTAATGTTTTTTTTGGTTTTCTAAATCATTCAACTGAGGCTATTTTCTTATGCATGTCGACGTAGTATTATTATTATTTTTTATCTATTTCTGCAGAGTTAATGATTGAAATATTTTATTTAAATTAGAAAATTAATATTGAACAAATTTAAATTCTTGCATCCAAACAAAATATTAAAAGATTAAACAATTTAAAATAAAAATAATTCAAATTCAAAATATTTACATATCTTGAAAATTGTAAAATTCTCTACCCAAACGTAAGGTAAAAGGATTAGATATGTTTAAACAATTTTTTCCCAAAGGGACTTGTAAAAAAAAAAAAAAAAAAAAAAAAAAAAATGAAATTGAGTTCTTCATCTATTAAAAAATAACTTCTTAAGTTAAAAGTAAAATGTTCAAAAATTGATATTAGAAGTTTCTACAAATTAGTTTATTTTCTTTTTCGTATTTTTATCTTCTAATGTATTTTTACTAAGAAACTTATTTAAACACAACCTTAATTATTAAAACAGTTTACTTTTTCCTTTTGAATATAACATGCCTTGTAAAGATAAGTTGAAAATATAAAGTATTTATCATAAATATCTAATATAATTTATATTTTTAAAATAATTATTTAATATAAATTTTAATTAAAATACAATTTATAAATTTTTATTTACCATAAATTTTAGTTTTTTTAACTAAATATTTGTTTTATATAGCGCACAATCTAAAATATTAGGTCTTCATTATTATCATATGGTTTTTGATGAAATTTAGTATAAGAGTCTGATTGAATAAAATAAATAAATAATTTTTTGTAATTTTTCATATTTGGCTATCAATCTACGAAAATTTTTAATTTGGATAAACTAGAAATAAATAAAAACATTTTGTTAAATTTATTAGAAAATATTAAAAACTGAAAATATCAATGAAGCAATTCACTTCTGATGAAAATATTTGTATATTTCTTTTTAGGAAAAATATTTGACTTCTCAAGTAACCATGAATGTAAAATTCATTATGAATAAATTCTTTGAGAAAAATCAATAAAATTGGAAATAGTACGAAATAATGAGAAAAAAGATATTGAAATTTAAAAAAGTTTGAGTAAAACAAGAATGAAAATGATTAAACGCAAGAAATTATAAAATGCAAAAATAGAACACTTGCTTAAAACTTTGAATGGAACAAAAAAAATTAGAAAAAAATAAACTACCAAAATAATAAAATAAACTTGCACTGCATCGTAATGTTTATGTTTTCACCCTTAAAACTTCACATTCAAATTCTATATATAAATATGTTTTAACGATTATTTTATTTTAACCTATCATATATTCTATTTTTATGAGTAACTTTTTTTTTCAATCAATAACTTAGATTCTCAATGAATAGCCTTTGATGATATAACTACTTCAAATAATTTCCTTTTATACTTTCTCAAAGGAATAGAGAATAAAACATCTTTTAAAAAACTAAAAATATTATAAAAAATCAATCCAACTTTGCATCAATATACTTGTAAAATAATCATATTTCAATCTTACATCTCATTGAATTAATTTTCTTATATGTTTATTATGTAAATATTTAATCCTCCTAACACATTAATTATTTAATACTTTATTTAGATAAATATGTTTGGAATTTAATTGTGAGTCTAAATCTCATATTGAGTAAAAATGAGAAAGTTACACAATATATAAAAAAAATCCATAAATCCAATACTTAAAGTTTTAGATTTAAGATTGTGTCATTTTCTTATATGCACAAACCTAGTCTCAAAAGATAGACAAAGTTTTCTCTCAGAATCAAAAGTGAGTTGACTCATGTAATAGAATATTTTTTTATATATTTTTAAAGTATTTTGTAGATAACTTTTTAAATTAAGTTGATATAAAAATAATTTTTAAAATATAAATTAGAGTTAAAATAAATTTTAAATTAAAATAAAAAATTATAATTAAATCTTGATAATTAAAAAGTCTATATTTTAAAATGATAATATATCAAAATAAATTAATTTATAAAAAATGAAATTTTAAATTATTATTTTATTTTATTTATTATTTTAACATTTTATTTTTGTAATATAAAACATATATTAACAGGATATTAAAATTTATTTATTTTAATTATTATTTTATTATAATATAACAAAATATTTATTATTTTAATAGTTATTTTAATTATTTATTAGAAAAATATAATTATTAACAGAAATTGATTATATTGAAAAAGTTAATCGATTATATCGTTATACGTAATCAATCTTCTCTGTAACATTTTTTTTTTCAATTTTGTAGAGAAATGTATGAGAATTATTTGTTTTCGTGTCTATTCTTTTCGTTTCTCACATTTTTTTTTTATTTCTTACTTTTACAGTACATATATGTTTTTAATTCTTAGAAACAAACGAGGAGAAAGTTTCGCCAATTTGGAGATTTTTTTTTTCAAAGGCGTGTAGTTTGTGGAAAGATTAATATTTATGGAAAACTAAAAGAGAATGGATTATTAAGTTTTTGATAAAAATTAGGAGAGATTTACACGTAGAAGAATCTTCTCCGTTCTAATCAATGAAAACTATAGAAATTATAAAATAAAATATATAAGTTTGGAAGTAAATGAAAGAATTGAGTAAATATTATTTTTAATATTAAATGTATTATCTCGAATCGGGTCTATATACAAATTCTTCAAATTCAGATTTTACAATGAGGTATGGGTAACTAATTTGATAAAAAGTCAAGAATATATACAAATTTGAAATTTAGATTTCACAAAAATAAGGAATGGATAGACTCATCAAATGAACGAATTTTAGTGTTTGTCGAATATAAATTTATTAATATTTTATATAGAGTACAAAATGTTTGAAATTTCTAGTTGTCTTATTTTCAAATATCACTTCTATTTATATTGTTCCAACCTTATTATGCTTCTCTAATTTTTTTAGAGTTTTAAGCTTTTTCTTTATCCCTTTGTTATCATTTTTGTTCAAATATATTATAATGTCTTTTTCTATGATTTTTTCAACAAAAATATTCTTCTAATAAGTAGAGAGATAAATAGAGATTGTTGTTATTAAAAATGTATTGTCCTTCAATCATTTTTTATTGTGAATATTATTTTTCTATCACACTACTCACTAAAATAGTTGTAACTAGCTCTTTGAGAGTGAATAAACTGAACAAATAGAGATGTATTAACCAAATGTAGTCAAAAGGAAAAAAAAAAGACCAATGTTTTTATTAAGTATTTCTAAGTAGATGAAAAAGTTATTGCATATTTTTTTAATTTTATTCTGAAAAATCTATAGAAAAGTTGCTTCATCTTTACATACATACTTTGATAATATGACATAAGCTTGTGTCATTCTATAAAATTATTTTAAAACAAATTTAATATGTTCTTTTATAAATTAGTTAAAAACATGAGTTAATTTTAGTTAAAAAATTAATTTATTTTATATTCTCGATGTTGAGTGTGATAAGTTTGGAAGAAAATAATGAATTAGAGTTTTCTGTTGTTGATCCGACTTGTTTTTTTGAATGATTTCAAATACTCGAATGGGACATACACGTGAAAAGTATTCCGATAATCAAATTACTTAAAATGCAAGTAAAAGATAAAATATTAGTAGTTTTATTTATGAGAGATAATTTATTTATAAAAATATAATAAACTTTATTAGACTGATAATTAGAGCTAATAAATTTAAGGTAGTAGACCAATATAGAATACTATTTATTAAGATCCATAATCTTTATTAAACTGATAATTAGTGTTAATAACTTTAATAAACACGTCTTCTAATTAATCTTGGATTTAGGGGAATGCATATGTTTTAGGTTTCGAACTCGGCTTTAAAAAAGCTTTTAACACCTACTACGCTTATAAGGATCAATTAAGCCTACTGTAGATTTCATATTTTTCATACAAAAGAAAAATATGTACCAGTGCTCGTGCACCACTATTTATAGTTATTGTTAATTTTGTTGCTTTAGAATGTATTAATGCACAAAATATTTATATATTAAAATTAATTACTTAAACATAAACACAATTTATTGTAATTCCTTATTATTATAAGTAGCTTGAAACACATCAAAGAAAATAAGAAAAATAGTTAAATCCCCGAATTAAAATAAATACGAATAATCACTTTGTTGTAACGGCGTCGTATAGGAGTCCTTGTTTTTCATGTTGTTCTTCTCCTTTTTTCTGTTGACGGTGGCGCTGATCTGATTGGAATCCAGGATCCGATCACTGCAGCAGCAAGCAATGGCAGGGGCAGCCTCTGCTCTGTTCCTCCTCGACATCAAAGGCCGCGTCCTCATCTGGCGCGACTACCGAGGCGACGTCTCCGCCGTCGACGCTGAACGCTTCTTCACCAAGCTCATCGAGAAACAGGTTCCTTCCGCTTCACCTCTCTTCTCTCTTCCACTCACTCTCACAACGCGAATCCTCACTCTCTAGCTCCTCTCCTTTTCATCGAAGGCCGATCCGCAGTCTCAAGATCCGGTCGTGCTCGACAACGGCGTCACCTACATGTTCATTCAGCATAGCAACGTCTACCTCATGATAGCCACCAGACAGAACTGCAATGCCGCAAGCCTCCTCTTCTTCCTGCACCGAATCGTCGACGTACGACTTCTTTTATTCAATCATTTCCAAATTGACAATTTATCGATATAGTTTGTGCGAATAATCATCGATCCGTGTTTTTGCGGCAGGTGTTTAAGCACTACTTCGAAGAATTGGAAGAGGAATCGCTTAGGGACAACTTCGTCGTCGTGGTAACATGCCGATGAATTCGCCTTTTAATTACTAGTTTCGTCGATTGTGTAATGAATTGGTTTTGGTTGAATTATGTCGTTTTCGATTTGTTGTGTCGCTGGCAGTATGAACTACTTGATGAGATTATGGACTTTGGCTATCCTCAGTACACTGAGGCGCAAATTCTTAGTGAGTTTATCAAGACTGATGCTTATAGAATGGAAGTTACGCAGAGACCTCCCATGGCTGTGACTAATGCTGTGTCTTGGCGCAGCGAAGGGATAAACTATAAGAAAAATGAGGTAGCCGTTACGAAAGTGAAGAATCTGAAGCTTTTTTAATTGTAATCTGATGGTCTAAGCTATTCTGTTTTCAGGTTTTCTTGGATGTGGTGGAAAATGTTAATATACTTGTCAATAGCAATGGACAAATAATTAGATCTGATGTTGTTGGGGCGTTGAAGATGAGAACGTATTTGAGGTTGGGTTTCTACTTTCCTTGAGATCTATTGATTTTCTGACATTGGCTATTAACTGACTGGTCTTTCTACTATTTATTGGTTTGGCTTAATGCTACTATGTTGGTTTAGGGGCACTAATGTGCTGATTTCAGTTTTCTGGTTTTCCGTTTTGCTTGTTTTTGTTGTTCTGTCCACTCATGCGTGGTCATTGTTTAGGACTGAAGAGGTACATTAGGGATTAGAGAACCAAGCCTAAACTTAATCCTTATTGAATCTTTTCTTAAAACTACCTTTGATTTATGTGTAGGTAAATTTTGAGAAATGTAAATGAAATTAGCTATGCGTGCAGTTTGTTATTTTCTGTTTTTTACTTTGTACTTGTTATACGGACTTATGGATAGCTTTATTCAGCATTTTAAGTGGTGTGCTATGGCAGCGTAGTGGTGCGGAGTGGCGCCTGCCCACCACAGTAGCTGTCCTAGTAGAGTGGTTTAGAGTAGTAGTGATGCAGACGAAATGACAGGATGAGTGCTGGTGCTAAGTCGTCTAAACAAAGTCTTTAGGGTTTTTTTCATGGGAGGGGGTGTATGGGATTTCAATTTCAAAAAATGAATTCAACCATGGTAGTTAATCCTGGATAGCGGAGTGGGTAACCCCAACAGTGAGATAGTGGAATGACCTCTGCTCTAATACTTTTTATATATTAAATAATTAATCATATATATGTATATGAATATTGATGACATAGAATTCTGCAATTGTAATAGTAGTGAAAATGATAAAGAAGACTTGGATTAGAAGATGATAATTAATTATTCCTATCTGGTAAACTTGAATTTGACTTTGTTTTGGTATTTGCTTGTATATTTTGTTGACACCAATGACTTTTTATTGTTAATTATGAATTGAATGCAATTAATTTTGAGTAATGTTTACCATTTTTGAGAATTTGTATTCATATAGTATGCATTGTATAAACCATACAAATAAGTTCTAAATAGTGGCTATCCCGCTATAGCATTTTTTAGACCAGCCACTATGCGTTTTTATCTGGAATTTAAAAAATTGGCTTTATTTTTCATTTGGTACTCCTTACTCCTTAGTCCAGAGGCTTTTTTTAACGCTCATACAAAACATACATATTTGAGTTAGGTATATTACAGATAAGTCCTACCACTGAGTCCATATTTCACTCCCTGTTTTTTTACAGTTGAGAGTATTTGGTAGACTGTGTTATTCTGACTGACTTATATGCTAGTGTATTTATCTGAAACTCAAGTGTGCCTTTCATAATACAGCGGTATGCCTGAGTGCAAACTTGGCTTAAATGATAGAGTATTGTTAGAGGCACAAGGTAGAACAACCAAGGGAAAGGCTATTGACTTGGAAGACATCAAATTTCATCAGTACGTATGCTGCACTTCCTTGTATTTAGAAACTGATAATTTAGACTGAAAGTTTTGTATAGTTTTTTTAAGCATGTTTCTTCTTCTTGATGCTAGTTCTCAAATTATATCTGGCCTTTTATGAAGGTGTGTGCGTTTGGCTCGATTTGAAAATGATAGAACAATTTCCTTTATACCACCTGATGGGTCATTTGATTTGATGACATACAGGCTTAGTACACAGGTTCATCTTTTTCTCTAGACATGACATAAGTTTCTATTTTTAGAGGTAAACACGGAGAAAGAGAGAATAAAAGCATTTTGAAGTCTGATGATTCTACCATCACTTTTTTCAGGTTAAGCCTTTAATTTGGGTCGAAGCAAATGTTGAAAGGCATTCAAAGAGTCGGATGGAGATTATGGTAAAAGCAAGGAGTCAATTTAAGGAACGCAGGTAATGTGATTTCTTCTTTTCTTATATTTACTACGTTTCCTCACCCCTGATGATAGAAGATGGCTAAATCAGGTTTTAGATCTCTAGAACCTCAATTGTCTTTGCTGCCCCAACTAATTGAGTTTATTTTATAGCACTGCCACAAACGTGGAGATTGAGTTGCCTGTGCCTGTTGATGCAACAAATCCTAATGTTCGAACTTCAATGGGATCTGCATCATATGCACCTGAAAAGGATGCGTTAATCTGGAAAATTAGATCCTTCCCCGGAGGCAAGGTATGAGTTCACTTCAAATTGGAATTGAATCCTTGAATAACACCATCTTTTGGTACCTTATTTTTATCATGGTTTATTGGATCTGGTTTTCCTCCTTGATACTTTCAGGAATATATGTTGAGAGCAGAGTTTCGTCTTCCCAGTATAACAGATGAGGATGCAACTCCTGAGAGAAAAGCCCCTATAAATGTCAAATTTGAAATACCATACTTTACTGTTTCTGGCATACAGGTATTGCTACGTAAATCTAGTTTATTTATATACAGAATATAGCTAGACTATTTTTTTCAGCATAGGAAATAGTGTTTGTTAGTATCTCTGATTAAATTTAGGTGAATGTGACCTTTTATTTTAATCAATATTTATTCTTCCCATATTGCTGTCTTTCTCTCGATTTACGTATTAACATTTTGATTAATTCAATGGATTTAGGGTTGTGGTGAACTTGATGAATTTGTTTAAGTTAATATTATTTTCAGAATTTACAATAAATGTTTAAAAAAGATTAATATAAACACATAATTGTGGAGAAAGGAGCTTGACTTTTGGAAAGGATAAAAAACTACCAAACTTAATTTTATTCCATTGTCCATGATAAATAGTTTTGAAAGTAGTTTGTTTGATCCATGTGAATTAGAAGACATACCCACATGTTTTGATGGTGTTATTCAGTTAGCTGACTGAAGGTTTGATCTGATGATGATAATCAACATGTAAATGTTTTGGTTTTATAGGTTAGATATTTGAAGATTATTGAGAAAAGTGGGTATCAGGCTCTTCCATGGGTGAGATACATAACGATGGCTGGAGAGTACGAACTACGGCTTATTTAAGAACTTGTATCTTTCTTTGGCGCTTGAATTCCACCGAATAATCATTTCAACTTCCATGATTAATGGTTTTAAATTGGTGGGTGGGAGAGGAACTCTTGAGTGAAATTAGCTAGATTTTATTTGGCCTGATCATATCTCCCATCATTATAGTTGTTTTGGCAACAGATCGTTAGTTGCCCCCTTGTCCATAAAGTTCATAACTACAAGTCAGGAATTGGCAAGCGTAAGGCTGTATCTTCTGTAAGTTCTTTTGTTTAAATCTGTTTTTTGTTGAGAAAATGCTTGATTTTTTTTTCTTCAATTGCTTTTTATTTACGGTCTGTCAATCTTTTCCCACTGTCTTCAGTTTGATTTATTTGTAAGAGAATTATTAGCTTTTGTATTACGAAGACTGAATATTCCCCCCTCTTTATTTGTATTCACAATCTGAGCCTTCTTTTGTACTAATATTATGCCATATCCCTCTCTGGACTAAAACGGCGTTTTTTTACCCATTCATTCAAAAAGTTTATGCAGCTAATGGCAGAAAAGCAAAATATAGATAATTTTCATCTGGAAATTAAGCTAAGAAACATTGGTTCCAATTACTGTTGTGGGAAACAAGAGTCAACCCTTCTAGTCTTTATTGTTTCCTAGAAAACTTCTGTGGACAACACCTATGAATTTTTGGTTCGCAATCTTTTATTCTGGGATGTAAAAGTTATAATTCGGAATGATTTTTCAGAATGTAAAATTTACTTTTTGGAACATCCATTCCGAAATAAAAGAAAAAACCAAATAATTTTGTAAGAAACACCCAAATTTATCATGTGAACCCACCAAGTTGGACTCGAGATGATACACTGGGTAAGTGGGATTTTGGATTTGTCATCTTAATTTTTGTTGAAAGACAACAATTGAAATTTAAATGAGTTTTAACAACTTAATTAGATAGAGTAATAAACTTTTACCTTTTTAAAGGATACAAATTTTGTTAATCTTTGTTCATGTTATTTTGAATAAAAAAATATTAAAATGAATTTCATTTTGGAATGTCATGAATCAAATTAATTATTACTTCCAAATGTTAAAAAGAAATAACTGAAAACATATTTTTTTTAATGGTAAGAAATATATTAATACTTTCACATTTTTACTCATATATTTAATTACTGTGAAGTTAATTAATGAAATATTCATTATTTTCTCATAAAAGCATGTAGTCGTATTTATTGCTTCAAAAATTATTTCTTGAATTAAAAGTAATGTTATTGAATATCATTATTATTGAATTAAACCCTAATAATTTTCATGATAATAATGAGCAACCCTAATTCTTTATGGAGAATTAGGATTTTTAATGGTGAGTTTTTTTCTTATTCATATTTTTTTTAGTGGGATTATGGTGATTTTTTTTGGGTGATTACTTATATTAATTTTTTAAGAATGTCTCAATGATCAAGATATGAAACAAATTAGAAAATTTTGTTTTTGTGATTATTATGTAAAAGAAAATGTTTGTTCAAGTTTTAAATAACCCTTTAACATTCCTATGTTTACATGTCTTCTCTTTACCCTGAAAAAGATCTTGTCTTTGTGCGTATTTTAGAAAAAAAAAAAAAAACATATCTAGTGGAGCTTGAAGAGTGTAAATGTCACATGCATGGTAGGATCGTGCTTAATAAAAGGGAAAAGCTTCTAACGTACCTGGACGTATACAGGAAGTTGGACCTAGCTTGGAAATCTCTTGGCTCTTGGAAGGCAATTTCTTTTGACAAGGAATTCTATGAGTTTTCGTTTACATCTTCGTAAGACATGAGGCTTGTGTTGGTAGTTGGATCTTAGAATCTCTCTTTAGGGTTTTTGTGAGTCTTTGTCTAGATTAAGGGCCTTATTCCAACAACTAAGAAACTTACCAAGACAGAATTCGTGATCTCCTTTTGGAGTATTAACAACGCTGTGCTATTTTCTCTATAGCAAGAGGGGAACCTCTCTTGTGTTAGAAGATTGTATTATGAAGAAAATCCTTGACTTCTATGCTTAGGTGCTTGTTGATATGGATTTGCTCTCTTATTTATCGTAGTAGCTTTCGATGAAGCATCTAGACTTTGCCTTTCTGGTTGATGTGAAGTATGAACGACTTTCGCCTTTTTGCTTTTTTTGTAAAATGATTGGTCATAGTGACAAGTCTGATCAACAAGTGAAATTTAAACAACGTTATGTTCCTAAGTCTAACTTAGGGATAAGGGAGGAAATGTGAAACTACATATCAATGTGGTTAATGTTGTTGGTAATGACTTTAGATCATCTCCTTTAGGTGGTGATGTTACTCCCAATAATGGCTCTAATTAGGAAATAGCTTCTATAGTGGCTGGAAAAACCACTGAAATAGCTTCTCATGGTTTTGCTAGAGTTAAGTTTGTTCATGGTAGTTGCTGATTTGGAAGTCCATGGGTTTCGTTTAACCCTTCTGGTTTTCACTTAACTAGTGTTGGTTCATACTCTGTATGGTTGCAGTCGAATGGTGGATGGATGCAAGTTACTCAGACTCTCTTTTCTAAGTTTGAGAAAAAGTGTAACTTGGTTTTTAAGTATTGGAGCGATTGGGTACAGCAGGGGTTCCCTAGTGATTTGAATGAGTTATAATCATGTGTTCAAACTTTTACGAAACTTGAGAGACCGAGGAAGAGTATTTTCAAGACTACTAACTAACCAGTTAGAGAAATGATGAAGGTATTTGTACATCTTAGTTTTGTTTTTCTTTCTTTTGTTTTACTTTTAAACTTAAGAGATAGATCTCTTTGGATTATTTTATTAGTTTTCCTTAGTTTTTTCATTTATTTTTTTACATTCTTTTTGTAAATTAGTTTGGTAGTATATTTTGTCTCTTTCTTTCTATGGATTTGGTCTAGCCCATTTATGGTATTATTTTTCTTTTAATAAATTCTATATAAATATTATTATTTGATTTTATGATTACTTTTGAAATAAAATATAATTTACGATGTTATTAATTAGTTAACTTATTTTTGTTAATCTTTATTAATTAAATATTTGATTTTTATGATTGTTACATCAAAGATGATAAAAGATGTTTATTTTGAGTGATTAAAAGTTAAATTAAGTATAGTATGCTAATTCAGATTAAATAGTCTGACTTTGAATATGATTATTTAGTACTTTTTTTCGTTTTATCTAATATTTTTTTTCGTTTTATTTTAAAGTAATCTTCAAACTTTAAAACACTTAGTTAAAAGTATACAAGTGGCTATTACTTATGACAACTAATATTTTTTTAATTGAATATTAATTAACTTGTTTTATTATATTATTTTTTTTAGAATAGTTGACTTTTTTGTGTTCAATTTCGTGGTGGAGGTAGTAAAAGTTGGTGATTTATGAGAACTAGGCCTGTTTCTCTTATCTCTAGTATAGGTTAAAAATATTAATTTAAAATTTAAAAGACAAAATAAATTTAACTTAAATTAAGAAATTAAAAATATATTTTAAGAAAAATTAAATTTTTAACATAAGTAACCGCACTTTATTTATATAATAAACTCGGTAAACTTTAAATGTTTTTCGAGGTGACAGGGTTTATTTATTTATATCCTATGGCACTCATCCTTTATCACACATTATTCTATACCAGAAAACAAGACATTCTAAATTGTGGAAAGGCGGTGCTGGAACTACCTAGTGCAACTTGACAGTGTTCCAATCCTCTGTTCATTCAGAAATTTACACCTTTTCCCATTCCTTCTTCGCATTTGACACCCTTCTCAGGAATTCATTGAAATCATCATCCGTTCCTATCATGCTGATTCTAGCATACTTTGAATCAACACCAAACCGTGTCCCTCCTCTTGCACGAATCTTCAGTCTTTCCAGAAGATAACTCTCACAATCTTCTATGCCATCCTCACACTTGAACCATATGAAACCTGAACCACATACATACCACATAAGTTACAAAGTTACAAAAGAACAATGAGTCTTATTAAGAGTGGAAAAATGTAGTACCAGGGGTTGGTTCAGATGACTTATTGGTGAAGTTACAAAAGGCCTTTGGGTACTTGGCCACTGAGAAGAGCTTGGATTCGTCAATAACTGCCCACAGTTTTTCCCATCTCTTCTTCAAGAGGCGTTTGCTGTATTCAAAGAAGAGCTCGGACTCCATGGACCCGAAGTTTTGGTATCCATCACAAATCACTCCAATGATCTTAGCTACTCGAGTTTGGGATTCTTTTGACACTCCAATGGAGCTCAGCTGCACATACCTTGTCATCTTCCTAGCAACCTCGATGTCCTTTACCAGTGCCCACCTTAACTCACAGCATAATCAAAACTTAGCATGTACTGTTCTTTTATTCATAAAGAGGTTTCAAAAAGTTTACAACAACTTCATTCCACATGTGTCTGCATAAAAGTCATATTGGACACCCTTCTTGAGGGTATATACACAATTTGGAGGGACAAAAATAAAAGAAATGCATGATAGATATGATGAATAATATAGTAAAAGAATACAATGCAAGTTAACTTATGAATTCACGTGTATCTCTTTAGGAAAATAATTCTTTGTATTAGACTATTATAGGCACAACTTTTCTAATGCAGCAAAAAAAATAGACACTAAAATTTTCTCACTTTACACACAATTCTACTGATGCAGCTTTATAAGCTCTTTATATAATTACTCTAATTTCTGTTACTTTCCTTCAGCCAACAAAGCTCATTTGTATGAAAACAGAAAAAAAAAAAAAACGAACGACAAGAATCAAATCTTGATGAATCATGTCATGAATTTACAAACTCAAAGATGTAACTTCTATATGAAAGGCAGATGAGTGATTATATAACTAAGTGTGTGATCAATTAACTCACCCGAAACGCGAACCAGCATGGCCAGTGCATTTGGAGAATGTGAAGAGCATGAGATCATGGTCAGCTTGGTGAGTAATGGGAGTGTAATGTGGCCAGTAATATGCAAGATCATGAACCAGCTTCCCTTTAGCCTCGGATTTCACCACAGGTCCTCGAATAACCCCATCAGGGTTGTTCGGAGAGGTTATGACCTCTATGTAAGGCTCATTTTTCTCATATGAAGCAGCATCACCACCCCATTGGTACAACCCTGAACGCAAAATACTAATCTCATCTTGGTACTCCTGCAAAACATTTTCTTAGTTAGATCAAGTCAACCGTTTGAAGAATAAAAATAAAACCACGTTGTGTGAGGTTGACCAAACTGTGATTAATAATAAAATGGTGGGCGCCAAACAGACAGACACCCACGTTACCCATGTTTGCATATAGAATCAAATCTACATCTTCATGGGCCTATGTGCATATGTTTCCAAAAGACATGTTTGTCACTTTTTGGCCTCCTAAAATGCCCAGAAAACATGGATGAGAAGGTTTCATTTGAATTTTCATTTCCATCTTCCACAGGGGGAACAAGAGATGCTGATCATTGCGTTCAACTCAATATTCTAAGTGGTAACCGCCATAACATGGTTGGTTCGTGAAAGAGAGAAACTTTAGCAATATGCATCGCCAAGAGACACGGTTTTGAGATCGAACGTGGTCGCATTCCCACGTTACAACACACAAAATGGCATATGTATTCATCAATATTAAAATTTTCTTATGAACTCATGATTTTCTGTCAGTGTCATAATTATTTTATTTTTTACCTGTTGAACTGATGTGGATCTCACAAATTCTAGTTTTGACCCAGTAAATGCTGTCTTCATAGATTCTGTCCTGTTCAACTTAATTATAGATAAAAACTTTAAGCATAGAATTCAAGGAAATGTTTTGATGTGGGACATAGGGATGGAGGGTTTTTATTGAAGGCAATATTTTCATGTAAATGAGGATGGAGAGATGTTTCAAAAATTACATCTGCGTTTTGGATTTTTTTTTTCTCTAAAATTCAGAAGAACTAAATTTAATTCCTCAATATTTTAAATTTGATTATGATAATTAAATTTTGAAAATCTTTGTATCACCTTACTTGTTAAAGCACAGTGAAACCTGTTAAAGCCCATTAAATTCAACCTATCAAAATGAAGATAAATACTAATTAAAAAAATTAAGTTATGAGATCCTCCCTTGATTAGCTTTTACGTGCTATTTTAAGGTTTTTTATAAAAATAAAAATATAATAAATTTTCTTGATTTTAATAAAAAATTTATGAAAAAAATATTTTATATTTTTTAATTTTTATATTACAAAATTATATATATATACAGTAATTAAATGTTATACTAAAGTAAGGTATAAATAAATGAGTAATTATATTATTAATATTGACAATTAGATAAAAACAAGAAGAAAGAGAAATAAATACTCCTGTAGGATAAGAATAATAAGAATGAGTCTTGTAATAAAGATACAAGAAAAATTAATTAATGCTGTACAATTTAATAATTAATGCAACGTCTGTGTCAATCATTTCATGTTTGTAAAAATAATATTATACTAAATAGATAAAGAGGGAGGAAAAAATTGTTTTGCGAAAATTATAAGTCAATACTTGTAAAAAAACTGTTTTTACATGTGATCGATAGTTTAGAAAAAAATGAAACTTATTTTAGTTCAGAAATAATTTACTAAATTAAAAACAAAATCGCCTATTTTAATCCATAACTATATATAATAAAAATTCTCCCAATTAGTTTATGCAGATTATTTTTTTTTTACTCTTAATAATATGTTAAACTTTTGATTCTATAAGAATGTATATTGGGATTCTTAATATACATGAATTATTTTTTCTATTTTTATTTTAATAATATCTTTAAGTCATCTGTAATATATAAATGAAATTTTCTCGTTTGATGCACACAAGTAATCTTTTATTTTATATTTATAGTGCAAAGATTATTAAATAGTAAGTTAAAAAAAAAAGATTACTAAAAAAGAATAAAAAAACAGAAAATAAACTAAAATATAGTGCAAAGATTATTAAATAGTAAGTTAAAAAATTTTCTACCCACACTCTACCTCCAATTAACCTGTGTTTAAGATGTCTAATGCTATAAAATTAGATCTTTTTAGTACAAACTAATTTCCATAATTTAAAATAAAAAATATTTAATTATCCTAATTGAAAATGTGAAGCCCAAGTTTTGTCATACTTATTTTTCCACTAGTATGTACAAATTTATACCAGTTTTCATAACTATTTTTAGTGTACATACATTTATTTTTTTACCAACCTGCTTTCACTTTCATGATATCTTGATAATCTTTCATTAATAAAATCTGTTGCACTAAATATTATTCTTATTTTGGTAACGGTTATTCTAATAGGTGTCAGTATATTTGTTTCCTTAGTTAATAACCTTCTTTTCCAAATATAATAAAAAAAATTAATTTAAATAAATAAATAAATAAAGTGCATGGCAGCATATGGATCCAAACCCCTTGTTATGTCTGTCTGTGTCTTGTTTGTGTCTTGTGTGTGTCTTTTCTCAAACCATGACTCAGAAAAAAAATAAAATAAATGGCTTAAGTATTCAACACTCTGACAGAGAAACAGAAACAGCTATTTCTCAGTGATGTCTGCAACTGATAAGAGATAAAAAAAACAGAAATCTGAGAGAGGGTATAGTTAGTCACCGAGTAGAATGGTGCAGCAGCAAGAACATTGATGGGTTGAGAAGGGTGTGAAGGAGAGAGAGCAAAAACTGCAGCTTGGAAGAGCTGTGTGGCTCCTGTCCCCACCACAATGTATCTGTCATGGGTGACAGCATTTCCCACCACGTGATGCAGTCTTCTTATGGCTCTCTCAACTTCCGGCAACATGTACCAGCACACGTTGTTCTTCGCATCACCAAGGTAACTCATCAACTCCCACCCTCTAATCACTATGCTGCATTCCTCACTCCTCTTTTTCCAGTATTTTCCGAACACCACTGGATCCCCTCTGTCAAACAAACCATCATTTGTTAACTCTTATCAGTTAATATAATAACACTACTCAGTTTCATTCAATGATGATGATAACAATAACAAAAGCTTCATTCTTTTTATTCACTTTGATTTGCTGCAAATAATATCAGAACGTGAATTCAATGACATCAATCTACTCTACGCTGATAAGATAACACAAAAGAATATGACAGTGAACATCTACTTCTGTGATTATGCAGACAGAAAAAAGACAATGACAGTAAAAAGAAATGAAAGAGTTCATACTTCTCAAGCTCGATGATGGTATTTGGTGAGATGTTAGTAGCTGGAATTGTTCTGCCATTGGAGGAAGGGAAGTTGTTTGTGGCGACCACCATGTTGAAAATGTTATAGCTAGCTCTTGTTTTGCTCACAAGCACTCTGTTACCACTTTTGCTTCTTTCTGCAGTTCTGATATGAGTTGCCTCACATGTATATGAGGTTATATATAGACTAAGAAATGAAACTGTATATATTATAATATTACATAAGATTGACTCTAAAGCATCTTAAGGTTCACTGTATTTTATTTTTTTTTCCTCCATAATTAATAAGCCAATAGTTTTAATATTTTGTTTACAGAACCTCCATATTGGGTAATAATTTACTGATGTTTGAATTGTAAGAGTTTTAAATGAATTAATGTATTTTTTAAAATAAGGAATTATTAAGAGTATTTTATAAATATTATTTAGATAAATTGTATTAATTTTTTCAATTTTTTAAATAAATTTCTATAATTAATTCAAGAAATTTAATTATTATTTTTTTATATATCTTCTTAAATGCCTGTGTCTGACACGTTAATTAAAATTTTACCTCTTAACATTTCTTGGAATTTACAGTCTAGACAGTTGGCCTAAGCAATTTAGTTCATGTTAAATAAATTTTAAAAAACATTTAATGGTTTCACGTGTGTATATATATATATATATATATATATATATATTGTGTATGTATTATATTTGATCCGTGAAAATTTCATTCTAAAAACAAATTAAAAGTTATTTCTAAGCAGAAGTCCTATATAATAGAATAAAATGTGTATTTTAATTAAAATTAATTACATTACAATTTAAATTAAAAAATAAAAATAAAATAATTAATAATTAGAGGTGAAATTTAACAATATGAAAGGCTTGCTTTTACAGAAAATAAATATTTTTTTTAAAGAAAATATTAATAATAGAAATTGAGTACACTTACTTTGTTTATACACAATATTTCAATCAATTATTCACCGGACATAATATAGACTTTGATACTAATAATATTGACAGCATAAAAACCTTAATTTTAATGAAATAATTTTTATTTCTATAAAAGAAATATGAACAGCAAGTAATTTTTGTTTGGTAAACTTATTTTCTTTGCTTAGAAGGTTAAAATAAAATATTAATTAAACTTCTTTCTTTAGGGATTATTTCACGGTGCTTAGACTTTCTGTTAGACTGAGTTTTTGGATCCAGACATCAAATGTTGCATATAAAGGCAAATGAATATCTGATGAAGTGTGTAGAAATTATTTTTATTATTAAGTTTATAACTCTAACTTATTATTGTACTATAATTATAAAAATTATTTAACATTATCCTTTTGTTATTAGATTAAAACATTTAAAGATTAATTCTTACCTTTTATATTAATCAGAATTTTATTCCTTTTAAAATAGAATTAAATTTACAGCATTTCACATTAAAACACTTTTAAGCACACTTTTGACCTCAGAGAAAAATAAAATTAATTAAATCCTCAATAAATTTAATAATTAAGGAATAGAAATGGAATAATAAAAAGTTATGGTATATTAGCAGGTGCACCAACCAACTTCTCTTAGTTAACCATTATAATTTGGAGTTTAAATTTTGTAGAGATTATCTTCTCAGTCAAGCTATTTTCTTAATTTTAGTTGCCAACCCTATTTATAATGACCCTCACCAAAAATTCAACCCTAATAGATTGACTTTATGTTAATTTTACTGTTATGTGTGATATATTCCATCTACATTATAAAATTAGAATTAGAAAGTTCTTTCCTTTACAAAAATTATGCATATGTCCTTGTACTTTGGAAAACTTGATATCTTCTTCTACTATTTTAATGAGATTATTTTTTTACACATATCATGCTTTTTATTTTACTTTTTTGAAAATTAATATTTTTTATACAGTAAACCATATATCAATATTGTAAAAAATATAAATTTTATTTAATATTATTTTTATCAAAATTGAAATATAATTTTTTTCGGTGAAGTAAAATTGACTTTGAGAAAATTAAGCTTTCACTAAGTTATATCCTTTTTTATAGTGATTATGGAGCATTCTTGATTAAACATAGAGAAACTATGCATACTCCAAGTTATGATAAGTAATTGAATGGTAGAGATTCTCCTTCTAAGATTAATTTAATTTGTGTTTATAAACTTTTTTTAGATTAGGGTATCATTGATTGTTAAATATTTGTCATACACTCAATCATCATAAATATACAATAAATCATTATAAAATATATTTAATTTTATTAGATTTCATTTGATTCAAATGGAAATGGAATCTAGTATTATTATGCAGTATGGTTTCATCCACTTGGTAAATGGTAGCCTAAGGAAATAATTCATACTAAAAAAAGTTAGCATATGGGTGTGTCTAATTAAGTATGTTATTACAATTTTATCATTGTTTTATTTGTCTTTTTATAAAGCTCCATACTGTGTATGTAAGGCAATAATGAAAATACAAAGAAAATTTCTTTGGGAATGGAGTTCAAAAGGGAAAAAAATACCATGGATTAAATGGGAAAATTTGTGTAAATCTAGAGAAAAAGGTAAGCTGGCTCTAAAAGCATAGAAAAGTTTAATATAGTCCTATTAGGCAAATGAGAGTGGAGATTGGAAATGCAAAGCTAGAGACTATAGAAAGAGATTCTACAATCTAAATATGGTATGGAGGAACCTAAACCCTAACATTTCATATGGAGAGTATTATTGGACAAAATTTCAATAAAAGTAAACCTTGTGGTTAGAGAGGTGTGAAGTTAAAAAATTATTTTATGTATCCTATGTTAAAAAGAGGAGATTAGCAACCACCTATTCAATAGGTGTAGTGTAATGATAAAAGTTTAGAATAGGTGAGAATAAATTTAATAAGTCATAATCTACTTAAGAATCAATTCCTACATTTTCACCTAATGAGACTTAATAAAAATCAAAACAGAATATAAAAGGAACTATGAGTAATAATAATCTCACAGAAATAACATCATCCTTTAGGCAGAGAAAACCTAATCACAAAAAAATACTTTTGTCTACCCAATTAAAAATATATAAATATAGATGAGACATAAAATTATTAGAATAAAATTCTCGTATTCAAATTGATACTACTTCAATGTCTCAAAACATTTTAATAATATACTAATTTGAAATTCTTTATTATGGAAATATGGGAAGGGATGAGTATGCATAAAATGCAGGATTAGTAATGAGAAGTAATCAAGTGGCACTTAAACGTTTACTTATTATTTCATTTCAGCTAATCCAATCTAAGATAATCTTATGGTGAGCTATAAACAAGCTTAAGTGGGGTAATGTGGGATGTGTAATCCATCTATAGTGAATAATGTATTCCCTGTCTGAACTCATGGGGGCATAGGCAACAGGGTTGTTTTAAATCAGAACATTGACAATAATCTTTTCAGTTAAATGTTGACTTTTTGTTTTGATCTAAAGATTAAAATTTTATAATATATATATATATATATATACAAATATGAAGTCATTTTAGTGATTAAATAATGTTAATCATTAGCATTCTAAGAAAAATAATAAATAATTCTTTAAAAATATTGGAGTAATTTTATTAACTCGAATTATTATAAGTATTAAATTTATTAATTCAACAACTTAATATTTTGATATTATTGACTAAACAATCATATGTGCATGTACCAGATTTTAAATAAATTAAATTAGTTATGTATTCTAATAGATTTACTTATCATTGTAGTTAACATTTATAGTTATGATTCAATTAATCTTTATTATAAGTGAAAATGAATGGTTATCTTTTGTTGTTCTTTGGTTAATTTGATTTTCTCTCCTATTTTTGTAAATGTAAAATATACTGATATTTTTATTTTATATTATATTTATTAAATTTAATAAATGTATAATGATAATATATGTATGCTGAATGTATAATGTTTTAATTTAATTTGTATATTGAAAATTATTAAAAAAATAATTATGAAAATATTTGATTTATATTTTACTGGAATTAAATTTGGTTATTAGAATTAAAGTTTTAATTTTTGGATTAAAATGTTAAAGCACAAAATTACAATTGTAAGCTGAATTTCAAGGTTGAAGGGGAGTGGTAATAACATGAGTACTAAGCTAGTATTTAATTAATTTTATTGGCTCGTATTTAATTAATTTTATTGGCATATTGTTTATATAAAAGTATCATTACTTTTATTATGCAGTTTTAATATTATATTTTTTAAATTAACATATTTATTGGAAATTAATAAATATATGTATAATTAATATATAATTTCGTAATTGAATTTATATATTAAAAATATTATTAAATAAAAGTAATTACAAAAAATTTAATGGATTCTTATATATACATATATACATATACTAAATAAATTATGTCTTATTATTTATTGAAAATAATTTATAAAATATAAAATTTAAAATATATGTTAATGAACATGTGTATATAGAAAATAGTAATAATATTTTTTCATGATTTCTATTCAACTGAATTAAATTTGGTTTAAAACTTTAATTCTTATATTTTAGATTGTGAAAAAAAAAATGAAATTATAATTATAAATTAAATTGTAATCTCAAGGAGAGTAGCGATAACACAAGTATTAAGATATTTGTAGTTAATTAAATTTGAAGAATGATACCTTCACACTAAAAACAGTTATCTACGTTCATTTGACACCCTAAAATAATATTATTTTATTAAAATATAATATTTTATTTTAAAAAATAGGAATGAGATGGGGTAATTTTGCAATATTATTTTATTAAAATATAATATTTTATTTTAAAAAATAGAAGTGAGATGGGTAATTTTGCATTAGTGGTGTCAAAGTAAATTTATTCACTAAATTTATTAAAACGGTGTTTACACAAACATACTATATAGCTTTATTACCGAAAATCAATGAGTAGATTTAATTAATTTATTAATATACTATTTAATAAATTATTAATATATAAATAAAAGTTATGTTATCTTGACAACTTATTATTCTGAACAACTATCATATAATCCATTTAAATTTTAAATAAGTTATTTACTAGTTTACTTGTTAACTAACTCATGTATACTATTTTGTTATTAAGGTGATGTGGTCTATGGAAAAGGACAATTATCCTATAAATAATTTATCCAATAAATGACTCTGATATTCTTAGGTTTTCTTAAGGTTTGGGGTTTATATATCATTACTTCTCTTTACCGGTTTCTAATTAGTTATTAATTTATTTTTTTTAAAATATTTATCAACTTGTAGGTTAATTAATTCATTAATTTTTATTTTGAAAGTAATTTAGTTTATAAATTAAAAGAGATTAAAAAAAATACAAATTGACTAATTAGAGACTAAAAGATACAAATAATGATCAGACAACAAAATGAAACAACAGAATATCTAAAAAAATAATGAAAGTGGTTTGAACATTCAATAAAACAAAATTAAAAGAAAATACTCAACTTCAAATATTATACTTAAAATTTAATTAAAAATATAATTTGATTAAAGTTGAAGTATAATTTATGTTATTTCTTAAAAAATTGTAATATATATTTCCCTCATAGGTTCACATAAATGAGAAATATAATGAAGCTGATACTCTTTGAAACAGATATGAAACTCTTACTCTAAAGATTACATTAAATATAACTAGGAAGAAGAAATGTAGGAGTTCAAGCTTTTTGTCTGCTTGAGATGGTTTTAAGAACATTCTCATGGGAGAATGAAATGTATAGACCATCACAAGGAAATTTGCTGCACAAATTGCCAGCACTTAGCAATTTCATGTTGTGAAAACCACGAACAAAAACTTTGAAATTTCCACTTCTAATGAATTTGGGAAAACTATATTTATAGATGAATTACACAAGGGATAAACAACCAATGCTTATGTCTTTCTATGTCCTTTCACTTTAAAAAAAATCTTTTGATGTTTATTTAAATTTATTATAATATTTTTTCTTAATTATAATATTGATGATTACTTGTCGTCGAAAACTCTTATTGATTACTTTTAATAAAAAAAATTATTCACAAAATTAAATAATTATCTTGACTATTAAAAAGTTATTTATTTTTTATTATTATCAACTATTCGGTGTTTGATTGAACCTCAGATAATAATATTTCATTATAAAGTTTTGAATATATGTTGAATGATATACAAATATGACATGAAAAATACAATGTTAATGAGATAATACTATGCATTCAATTTTGGTTATATACTTTCCGGAATTAAAAAATAGAATTTAAAAAATTTGCTTTGGAATATACTTTCTAGATTAGTCATTTAAGCATGTATTTTAAAAAGTTTATTCCAAAAAATTTCCAAAATAGTCATTCTAAAACACTAATATTTTTTCAAAATAGTTAAAACTAACATTCTGGATATTCTGATATAGAAGAAATAATTTTCTAATAAATATTTTACAAACGAATAATTTAAAAATATGAGGATACACCTAGTAATTATGAGAGTATAAGAAAAACCCAGATATTATTATAGTTTAAAACAAAAAGCCTTTCTCACACCAAAGTTTCGTTATTTAGGATAGAATGAACTTCGTGTCCTTGAAAAAATAGTAAAATATTAAATGTATCTTTTAAAAAATTGTATCAATTTTTTCCTTTAAAATCTAAATATATATTTTTTAGGGTTCTTGTTAATAATAACGGTATAGGTAAAACTTAACTTATTCTGATGGTCCTAAAATAATGTTAATTATACATCTAACCTAAACTACTATGAATAATGAAATACATGTGTTGAAGTTTTATTTCACGGAAGCTTTCTATAAATTTTCATTATTAACAAAAACCTAAAAATATATATATTTTTAAGAAATAAATATAATATAAAAAAATAGAAGACGTATTTAATATATTTAAAATTTGTCACGAACACAAAAAATCATTTTTCACTTAAATAAATTATTAATTCCACCCTTTAAATGTTACCCATTCACAAGAAAGTAATTCTTAAAATAACAAAATTATACTCCAATATTAGAAATAATACTAAATACTCCCTGTGTTATTTGTAAAATATTGTATGTGGTTGTCCATATAATTTTATTATTTTAGAGACTATTTCGAAAAAAAAAATAAGACTTTATAAATTATTAATTGGATCATGATGGACACGGAAAATCATTTAAAAACATAGAGTGGTCATCATAGTTTTTTTAAAGAAAACTATGATTTAAAAAGAAAAAATGAAAATGGTTGTGAAAACTGAATATGAATATGGAAGTAATTGGGTAGAAGAAGATATTAACACGTTGTAATAAACTTGAAATGAATAATTTTTAAATTTTATTATATTAATAAAATTTTTAATTTTCAAACAAATATTTATGATCGTTAATGTTTTTCAAAACTTATTGTATTAATAAAAATTTATTTATCAAACAAGTTTAATACTGAACATTTTAATCAATAATTTAAAGTTTATTGTATTAATAAATATTTTAATTTCATCTTTTTATTCTGATTTAGAAATTTTATTTTATTTTTTTGAGCTCAAATATTTTTTATGATCATGATGAAATCTTTAAATTAAACGTCTTCTCTTTTCTGTCGAAAGTGAAAGTGCCTGTAAATCAGAATAAATATAAAAGTTCTGTTCCCTGTGTAGAGTTTTTCCCTTGCAGACGCATAGTCATAAACGTCTGTACCAACTCTTTGTAAGACGAGTTGGGTCAAACTTTTCTTAGTAGTCCTCAATGGGAACTTCTGCCCCCAATACGGTCTCCAAGAATTGTCTTTTTTTTTTTTTTTTACTAAATGTTCCAGCACCCCACCAATGAGAGGAAAGGATACAAATGCTTTGGATTAGGGTTAGGGTTTTGCACAGTCACATAATTTATGGGAGGTGGTGTGGTTATTCGTTGGAGGAAGCGTAGCTTAGTCAACGTTGGTGGTTGTTTTTTCATTTCATTTGATTCCTCCTTTGTAAAATTTGATTTGAATTTTATTCAGGGTTCCTCTTTTATTATAAATTGTAAAATTTGATTTGAATTTTATTGAGTGTTGATTTGAGTTAGATTTCGGTAAGAAAAATTTATTTTGATTAGTAAGGTTGATTTGGATTAGATTTTAGTAAGATTGATTTGGGTTAGGTTTTGGTGAGAAAATTTTACTTTAATTAATAGGATGTTTGATGTTATTGGACGATTTAGGGGCTGCGGTCTAAGGTGGACTACTATGTGTAAAATGCAAGTACGAAGTTTTTTTTTTTTTTTCTTTTTCGGAAATCTTACAGAATTTTGTTTTTAAGAAAATGTTTGGTGGACAAACATACTTGAATTATGAAAAAATAATTTCAAAACATGTTTCCTAAACGAAGTTTTTGATACATGTTTCTAAAATAAAATTTTAAAAACTTAAATTAAACTTTGGAAAACAATATTCTGAAATTGATTTTTACACTCCATAATTCATTTCAGAATATCATTTTCGGAATCGGAAGTCATATTTACCTACCAAAGGATAGCACTGATATTTTAAAAATATAAGCAATTGCCTAAATTGTATTGGGTTTGGCGAACATTTGGGCCGTCGCTAGTGTGACCGAACCCGTTAGTCCCTGTATTGGTTTGTGATCGAAATGGTTAGGCAAACTTGGTATCTGTGTTGTTAGCTCTTTGTTTTTTCCTCTATATTTAAGTGGGGCAAAGTCTCCACCGCATAAAGAAAGGAAATTATAGACTTTGCGTTGGACACAGAAAGCCCTTCCTTCTTTTTCTTTCAGGAATACTATGTGTTTTAAAAAACAAGCAGTTAGGACATTATACCTGTGACATTGAAGAGTTCCATGTTTATATCACAGAATCTCTCGTCACAACCTAGTTTCAATAGCTCAACATTAAAATTTCAACAGTTTGTGGTATTTATATTGAGACAATAATTGTGTACACTATAGTGATTGTGACGTCCTATTCACTATGGCCTCTGATATCTCTCACAATCCTACAAAATACAGAATGGTGGTATAAAATTGAGGAGAAAAGATGGGAAAATATTTACATTTTGCAAAGGTGAAGGGGCACCAACGGAAATGAATACCCTATTTCTTTATATATATCTCTTTTAGTTGAATGAAGGACAGTAAAGAATGGTGTGCTAATGATGGATTTCATTCGGCATTGTTGGAGGCTTCTTCCTAAACACGTGTTTCCTACAGCGTTCGAATATACTGTCATAGATTAAGTCAAACTGCACTCCTGCTCTCTCCCGATTAATAATGAATAGTATGTGATCACCCTCCACATATTTGTAGTACCTGTTTCATCAAAACACCATAAATTCATCAATACAGAATATCTTCTCAGAATGAAAAGTGCTAATTTAGTGGACAATTTTTTTAAAATTAAGAATGCGCCCCAGCTATTAAGAATTTCCAAATATCAGATTAGAAATTAGATGGTTTAGTACCATCTTCAATGGAAGTTGTTATTTTAATGAGAGTCTCACATGCATGCAATCTCTTTAATTTTAAAGAACTCGTCTACATGAGACCCACAATAAAATAATATTATTATTCATAAAAAGTTCCTATTAAAGATGTTCTTGATGCAGCTTATAAAAAGAGGTCACTGCACTATACTGATATCCTGTGAACCAATTTAGTATACCATACAATTTTAGATATAAGGAAATAATGCAAAGCTAAGTCTAAGGCTACAGGGTTGACTATGTTATGAATTATTATGGGAAAAAAAGTATATAGGGTGCTAGTTTTACGGACCAGATGCCAGGTTGTAAAGGTTTGCAATCTGATTCCTTTTCAACCAAGCAGTTGGGGTGTTCAATTGGTAGGCGAGGATGAGTCATGGATATTGTGTTTAATGCTCCATCATTGTCTAGCCAGTCCTCATCCCTGCACAAGAAAAAGTAACATATTGTTGATGGATTGATCAAGCTTAATCCAAATTGCAGACTAGTACTGTCAAAGGAAGCAAAAATAGTTTATCTATTGCATTTAAAAACCAACCTGTATCCCTTATAAGGGGGAGGAACATCTGGAGGATAACGCCACTGGCTCATCTGCAAAACTCTTATGAAAAGCATGGGGTGAATTCCAAGTATGCTTGAAGGAACTGTAACGCCCATGATCTTCGTTGTGCGCTTGGTAGCGTAGCTGAAGTAGTATGTGTTGGGAAATGTTTGTAGGTGGTAATTGAGTCTTATAGAGCCTTGAATTGTAAGATCAGGGAGGATCCAATCTCCTGAAGCAAATGGACCAGCATTCCCCAATAGACAGTCAACAAGACCCCATATGCCCATCTTTCTCCATGACATGTTAAAGTGATCAAACCCAAAATTATAGTAGTTCTTCAGCCAGGAAATGTCAAACCAGTCATATATAATCACTCCAATGCGGCAAAGCTGTAGCAGGCAAATAGGTTTCAATGTTTTCCCATCTTCTGGCCTGAAACAATCTCAAATTATAGACAAGCTTAGCATTTAGTTTGCTATATGTAGCCAACACTAATAATTAGCGAGATATTGATTCTAATATCATGTTGTTTGCTAACAAAATTAAATTAAGACAGCTAACAAAAATCAACAATTATAAAACAGTTATAAGTTTAATTATAAGGAAAAGCTGACAAGAACTCACTGCATGCCATCTGTGTAGGTTCTTGTAGTCCCATTAAATGCTCCAGATAAGGAGGTGATACTTAATACCCAGTTCTCTGAACTGTTTTCATACCCCTTGAATGCCTGAAACAGTACGAACATCAAATTATAAAAAATACGAAAACCACAACAAATAAAAAAAGAAAAATGCATAAATAAAACCCTTTAGAATTAGAAGGAAAGGTGAAAAGCATGGGAAACCATTAGCACCAACCTTATCAGCAAGCATTTGTTGCAAGACACGCACAACTTGTGCACCTGCTGAGTGTCCAACAAAATGAATAGGGTGATCCTCGTCCCACTCAGGGTAATGCCCTGCATCCCAATAACAAGACATTTTCATAAAACATCATAAATTACAAAAGCTAAAACAACAGCAACAAGAAACAGAACATTAAGATCTCCGAACCTTGTTCATAGACTCGTCCAAACTGCGAGTGTCCACAAGCCGTGCTATGCTCCTCACCGTAATCAACTTGCCCACCTTTTAAATAATAGAACAATTCTCGAGCCCTGAGGCCACAGAAAAACAAGGGAACCCTTTTTTAGAAATTTTGTAAAACAGAACAAGCGTAGAACACGGGTACACACAGCACAAACGTTTAACCAAAAAAACCCCAAAATCAAGCTCTTATACCTCAATAACCCACCTATCATAGATACTGGTGAGAGACCCCAAATCAGGGACAAGAACCCTTTCATCTTTCTTCTCCGCCCCAGCAAAGTACGACAAAGCCCCCAATCTCTGAGAAAAACGACCGTATCAAAGACAAATTGAAATCAACACCCCAGAAGAGAAACACATGAAAAGGGTAAAACTTGAGAAGAAAACAAGGGAATAAAAGCAATGGGGCTTACCCCTTTGCCAAATCCAAAAATCCCATGCACCAACACAATAGGAGGAAGATCATCAGCATTGGTCTTGGAAGTTCCATCTTTGACCTCAACATTAACGTCAGGTTTGCGAAAATATTCACTAAGAGCCTGTGACAGGTCCCCAGCAACAGCGGAGCTAAATATGTAAAATCCATAAAGCAGATGAACCAAGGAACTCACAAACAGCTCCACCAATTGCAGATAAGAAATCCATAACCGCATCATTTTCTTCTTCTTCTTCTTCCTTCACAACCGATAACAACAACAAGAACAACAAAGAGCCTTCTCAAAAGAAAAACCCCAAAAAGGAAGGCTCTTTGCAGGGTTAAAATCAAAAACCGTTTCAATTTCAACCCCCGATATTGCTGACAGAGACCCTCCTTTTTACATTAAAAAGCATCAATTCCCTTCAACGCTCAAACAATTTTCACAAGCTATATTATTGTGGCAATTGGAAACTTCAAGAAGGCCCAACCCTTTCTTCTTATATTATATATAGCAAACAAATACGCGCTCTTACCTTGCTTCAGACTTTGAACGTTGCCTCTTCCCACATTGTCTTCATTTTCTACCTCACATTTCTCATTTCCCTTTCACCTTTTGCCTATTTTCTATTCCTCCACGTGGCTGACAAAACCAAAACAAAAATACAATAAACAAACATTCATTACAAGCAAATAACACGTACCAGATAATAAAAAATGCTCCATTGGGGATGTAACACTTGTCCTTCAACCCTAAACAAAAATCTATATCCAAAATAATTACTAAATTTTCGCCTATAAATTAGGGGAAATGAAAAAATGTATGTGTATAGATAACAATAGATAAAGTTTGGTAAATTTCACAGACTGTGACATGCATTTTTACTGGAAAATAGTTGTACAGAGTATAATTAGATTAAGTTTTCACAATATTTTTTTATTCAAACTTTATAAATTAAAAATTTATTTATTATAATTATGGAGAGAGTATTAAATAGAGTAATAATAAGTGTTGTTTGGAGGGAGCCATGTGTGTGCTGTAAGGAGCTGGAAGGTTCCATGATTTGTCTTATCCATGGAAATTAGAAACCCTAAAATCAAAGAAAATTAACCATAATAAACATTGGTTGGTTGTTAGTTGGGCGATCTATCCAAAGCGCTTTTTCGGGGATTGTGGATTGACCCACGTTCCATGGTACAACAACGTGAAGTTCTGTTCTACTACGGATTTATTTTACTTAAGTGGAATTTATTTTACTTAATTTTTTTTTTTGAGAATTAACCATAAAAATGTTGTGAAACTTTCTGTGGTGGGTATCAATGTGAGTTATTTAGTGTGATCTGTGTTTGGTTATGTAGTAGTAGGTAAATTATTGGTGTTTAGCTTGTTTAAGATGCTATACTCATAAAGTTGAAAATAATTTAAGAAAATTTTCATCAAAACAAAATTAATTAAGTTATAAAGTAATTAGATAAGATAAACCCAAACTTAATATTTTTTTTAATAAATTAACTTCAAACTTTTAACTGTCCTCGGTTAATCTGTAACAAGAAATCATACTTAAAAGAGAGTGTTAAAAATAATGTTCGTAGCATAGTAATTTTAACCAAACTTTCTATCAAAATCGTATCATAGTAATTACCATCAAACAGTTTAAATCAAAATCAAGTGATACTAAGCAATGGATAAGTTTAGGCTTAGCAATTCAGACAAAAAAAAAAAAAAAACGGCATTAACAATGACTTTTTTTAGCTTTTAAGAGAACCAGCTAACAATATTCAATGTTTCAGTTGGTTTTGAAATGAAGCATTAATTATTTTCTGTAGGTTTTAATTTTTATTTTATTAATTGATGTGTTCGAAGTAGAACTACTTGTTTTGATAAACTTTATCTGAGATTTACCAAATTGAGCGTCTACATGTTCAGACATTTGAGATCTTTGGAGATAGATGGATACCCCAACAAAACCAAAACTACACCGTAAATTAAGAATACGTATCTTTTCGACATTCTAACACTTGTATTGCCTACAATTTTCTAGAATAAAGTGCTATTTTTTATAAGAAAAAAATAGATGTATGTTTATAAATTTTACCTACAATTGTAACATTAATTTGATTCAAAGGACAAAACCTTCAAATATAACTCTCTTCTATTTCAAGCAACAACAAAGTAACTCTAATTATGATCCTTTACTCATCATAATTGTATCTTTCAACTTATGAATACTTATTATAACATTTACTTTAGATAACTCTATCAATTACCGTTGAAACAATTCATTACAAAGCCTAATCCAAAACATTATAGAAATACTCTGAAACAACACGTAAGATATATTCTTTCTTTGAATCAAGATGACGTATTTTTCTCTAATTCTTCTATAAAATATATGACTGACATTTAAATGTAGAACCAGTCATATATTTCTTCAGTACTCAGTAATAACAATAAAAATGAAACCTAACCTTATGAATAATACGTAAATCTCTCACCAACTGGCCAGCTAGTAACCAAACTTCCCTACAAATACACCTAAAATTTGGACATATAACCCCACATTATTACTTTGATGATCTATAATTCATAGAGTTTTATAATATCTTCGCATGGAGTTCGTATTATATTTTTTTAAGATGTTGCATAAATTATATTCAAATTATAAGACATTTTAATTTTTTTTTTATAATTTAATGATTGAGTGGCACATGCATATTCACGAATCATTCCGTGTTGGTATTTCTCATGAGTGGAGTGCAATTATAAACATTGCTTTTCCACCACAAAACAAAAAAAAAGGTGCAAATGGAAGAATCCCTGAGTTTGCACACTCTCTCCTTTACTCCTTTTTTGTGAATAGTTTCCTCATTCTTTCTGTCCGTTGCGTAATAATAATATTATTAGTATTATTGTAACAGTTAATGATTAATAAAATAAGGGTGGAATAAAAAATCAGATTTTGGAACTTACAAATATTTTGACTTGCCTTGCTTTATAAACAAAGCTAGCTGTTTAGTATTTTAAACACCCAAGATTCTGTTTGTTGGATTATCAATGGTGTTGTTTGGTTTGGTTCTTGTTTTGATCCTTTTGAGGGTTGAAAATTCAATGTATCTATAAATCATCTAGTATGGTCTAGTTTAGGTTACCAAATTTGAAATATCAAAGGTCCAATTCAATGGTCCTCAATAATTCACTGTCACAAATCCGTGGCTTAAAAGTATTTAACAATTCTTCCTTTTCTCAATATAGTGTATTGTGTAGAAATAGATCACCCAATTGTCATATGCAGCTAATTTTTAAATTTTTTTATTTTGTTTACTTTATTTTTTTATACAAAATAATATAAAAAATAAAGCATTTGACTGTCAACCATTTTAACTATACTTTATTGTTTAAATTAGAATTTTTTGTTTTAGGATAATTAAATCTATGAACAGAAGAATTAATTATAAACGTTGTTATTGTTCAAGAGTGGTGTATTTGACTTTACATGATTGGAGTGGGACACGTGAAAGGAGAGGAGAGAAAAATATTAAAAAAAGAGAGAAGAATCTGATGACTCAACACTCTAGAACTTCCCCAACCCTAATGCTGCCAATATTTTTTTATAGTCATCCATTTTTAAAATTTTATGGTTAATAGAAATGTTATAAAAAATATACCCATATTGATTCATTAAAATCGAATATTATAAAATAATTAAATAAAAATTGTAAAACAAGAAATAGTTTTTATAATATTTTACACTGTTTTATTGATTAATTTATATTCATGAATAATAAATCAAGGCACTGTTTTATTTCAATGAATTATTAGAAATTTTTTTAAAGAGAGTTATTAAATTAAAATATGAAAACTAAAATTGGCTACAAGTTATCATTCAGCCATGATATTGTTTCCCTAGCTTGTCTAAATGTTTGTCATCATCATATAGAAAGAATATCAAATCTAAGACAATCTAAATCCTTAAATTTTAGTTAAAATAAAAAGAGAGAGCCTCAAACTATATGTTTATTAATAAAGATTAATTGTTGTTGTCGGTTGAAGATACCTTATCACGATCTGGTTTTGTTATTTCCATTCTAATTCGTCATAACTTGCACGTTTTCATCGTTTACCTGACACTCAGTACATTGTTAGGTTTCAATCAAGCAAGGGAAAACAACTGGGAAACTAAGACTCCAAAAGTAATAAGCTAAATCATTTTTTTTTTAATTCATCCATTTTTTTCTCATGCTTTTATATTTTATAGTTTTAAGCTCGTATATGTTTTATTTATTAATTTAAGGTATCACTGAGAAATAATTTAATCAATTAAAATGTAAAATATAAAATATTTCAACATACATAAATTTAAAATTGGATAAATTAGATATTAAAAAATATAAAGACTAAAATAACAAAAAAAATGTCAAAATGGAGTTTCAGAAACTAAAGAAGAACAAATTTGCAGGTCTTTTTTTTTTCTATTCAGGTTCATTAGGGCTGTGAGCCCAAATAACTCTTTTGGGCATCGGAAACCACTTAGCCCAGTTTATTTTTAACTGGATACTTCTTCCTGTACCCTCATGGTTTTTTCTTGCACTTTTAGACCTTTAGAAAAACCAGAATAATTTTTTTGTTTGTATTTTTTTTATTTTTACATTTTAAAACTTTATTTTTTATATTTGTATACAAATTTTACTAGATAAATTATTTTAAATAAAATAAGGGAGATCCAAGCACATTTTATTAAAATCATGAATGTGAATGTAATTTATGAAAAATATAAAACAAAAAGGTGAATGTTTTGATTAAAAACTTAAATGGATGAAAATTCAATTTTATTAAAAAACATAATAAATGTCTATATATTTTAAAACTCAAAGGGTAAGAATTATTTAATATTATCTTAATATTACTAGAATTATTTAATAATAGTACTAATAATAATATAATTATTATTTAATTTGATCCACAAATTTTATTAACTAAATTTTAGTTTTTAAAATATCAAATTATTTATTTATTTAAATATTAGATAATATAATATATATATTTAAATTAATCTAAAAACCCGATAAAAGACATTTTGAATTTAAAAAAATTAGTAAAAATATTAAATTTGTGGATTTAATTAAATAAATTCAATCTAATTCAATCAAAGGTAGTTGAGTTAAGTTTAGTCAAATAAAAAAAAAAACACAATTCTGAACCTGAATTTTATTTACTACACTGGATGATAGATTTGTCCAAATTTAACATGTATATACCCCTGATTATCTCTCTATGAAAAGACAAAATTTGAAAGTAGACCAGAAAAAAGAAAAGCCCATCTATTTGCAGTTTCAATAAACTATTTTTCAGGTTCAGAAGCTCCCATGATTAAAATTTCATTCATTTTGAAATTTAGTTTTTGGAATATATTATTTCTGGATTAGTTTATAAAGTATGTTAAAAATACTCTGGAGACTAATTTCTAGAAATTACTGATTACCAAAAATAAATTCCAGAACTTGCTTTCGACAACATAATTTTTTAGAGTTAAAGGGCCCCTACTATTGACACCTCCAAATTACTATTAAAGCCTACTTTGTTTTTCTCTTTCTATGACAAAATACTCCTAACACTTCACATCCTCCACAACAACAGAGATTTTTTCCGTTACGTTTGATGAAAAAAAAAAAAATAGTTCTTAGAATTTTTTTCCTCGTATAGGGAATTTTTGGCTTTGACAAAAAACTTTTTGGTTAAAATGAAAGTTAAACCAGATTTTAAAATCTTAAATTTTCGAATATACATTTAAGATTTAAGATATTTAAAAAAATGTGTTTAAAAAATGTTCTGATTTAACACCATCGTTTTTCTTACAACAATTTTAAGTCAAACTTTTGTCTGCAGTCACCTTTGAACCCTAATAATAATAAAATAATAATTAAAGTTGATAAAGTATTTGAAAGATATATTGAATTTTGAGTTTCAATCCATTAAACGAGAGGAGATAATTAGTGAAATATTATTTTACTAACATGGTCACTTAAATAAGGTGTAAAATTTTCAAGGAAAATATTATAAAACAAGAATGGATTGTATTGTTTAGATTATTACAATTACTTACTCAAATACAAACAAAAATCCACGGATTAATCATTTCATAGGACTAAACATGACAATCTTATTATTATGCTTTTCAAAATTATTTTTAGCCTCACCACATATACAACTATTTTAAAAAACAATTTTTCATGTTAATACATCAACTACAGAAATTAAAGTAGTTCTTTCACTTCATGTAACATCATACTTCAAAAAGTGGGATAAAGCTTTGTTGTTAAATGAACGAAATTTTATTCTGTAATCAAACTCACATTCTTTTTTATTACATTGTTTATTTCTAATCGAACTCAGATTCCTATTCTATTCTAGAGGTTTAGACATTGGAAACATATTGAATTCAAAAAAATATAAAAGCACATAATTTTGTATCCCTAAATATGAGTACAATACAGTTTGTATACATGTTTTCTTAGTAAAAAAAACCCTAAGTTTGTATTAAATACAAAAAAAAAATATTATATTGATGAGGTGCAATATAGAACAGAATTATTAGGGTTGGAATGCTGGTGGAACATCATACTCTATTCATACTCAGACGCAGCAATGTAGTCCCTACATCTTCATGTGCATTGACTTAGGGTTCAACTTGATTAATGTGCTGCTGCAGAGGTCATTTACTCCTTTGTCTATCAAGTCAATCATGTTTATCATATCAAACCCTAATTTCCATTCACTCAATAATTTCTTCATGCCCCTTCCTACTTCATTAATACCTCCTTTTATTTAGCATAATTAGTTTCATATTCATTAACATGGCACTACATAGAATTTTATAATTAGTGAGTATGATGTCGGCAAATTAAGTATATCATACTAAACTACACTAAACATGACCTCAGCCCCCTGGTATGTATACTATAACATGGATAATGTTTTATTGCAGCTTAAACAGAAGAAAGATACAAAAAAGAAAAAGAAAAGTGTAGAATGAAATGAGTAATTAAGATCATAAAGATAGATAGAAATTTTAGAAAGTATTAATTATATGAGTTGGCGGATCCACTTAGGTATTTGTTTACTCGAATATATTAAATAAATTTTGTTTTTACCCAAAAAAATCAGTGTCCTTCTTATAATATGATTGCTTTAGCAAGGTAATTTCTTTTTACCTGAATATGTTTAATAAATTTTGTTTTACGTAAAAATATTAGTGTTGTTATTATTGTATAATTGTTTAAAATGAATTAAAAAGTCACAATATATATAAAAGATGAAATAAATAATGCTAATATTATATTTTATCTTTCTCATTTTTATATATAATATTGACTATGTAAAAATCACGACATTTTTAAAATATAAAACACGTATAGGACAATTATTTTAGAAGGGCTTAAAGTATTTTGATTTTTTTTCATGATATCATGAAATTTATAAAATTTTGTAATATTTGTTTACGAAAATATTATAGATTATTTCTTTATTTTTCACTATTTTTTTCATCAACTGTTAATAAATATGTATGTAAAAATTTGTTATTTTAATAAATATAATTGTAAAGTCAATTTAATATAAGATGACTTTTCGTGGATATAACGATTTTATTTATCATTATTTGCTATTAAATAGTAACTTATTTTGAAATTAAAAATAATTATTACCAAAAAATCATTAAATAGTAATTTATTTAGAAAAAAATTAGTCACTGTATTAACTAATTTAGAGACAAAAATAATCATTAAATAATAATTAATTTAGAGTAAAAAATAATTAGTTATTATATTTATCAATTTAGACCTTATTTTATAATTTAAAAAATTATTAGTATAATTAGATACTAACTTTTTAGTAGTTAATGATCATAAAATAATTATTTACTTAGAAATCATTTTTTTAATCTCTTGTACAGATGATAGAAACTATTTTTTTAAGTAATTTTTATTATATTTTAAAGATTAAACCTAATGTAATTAAGGTTTAGGAGTGAGTAAGAGAAAGGGGATTTTTAGTAAGATAACAGAGTCTAGACTGGGAACCTTACTCATGCTTAGACACCATTTTTGTTGGTTTCAAATTTTTTAGTTTTCGAATGTCGAAAGCTCTGATCGGAAGAAGCAATTAATATTCTCTTAGTCTTAGGATTCTCTCGACGGACGAAGGTTACGTAACACTCTACTTCTATCGCGTAAATACCAACTCTACTTACAAGATCCAGCAACTCCACTGCCTCAACCAGCGCCTTCTGCACATGGAATCCAGATAGGTTTTTGTAGGAAATCTGTTCAATAACTACCTCTTATTGTTCATAATCATTATTTATTATTTCAAGTTTTTTGCTTCTATGCCTATTTTGATGAATGACTTTATTTTTCAATCCTTTCATGTGAATGTTGCATCCACTGTTGTCATAATAGTATATTTACTGTTTGATATTTATATATCATTATTTGAGACCTATATAGTGATCATTCTTTTAGTATTTATATATTTGGTCACTAATTTCAATAAAATTGGTCACTAAATTTGTTATAATGAAATTGGTCATTGGATTGGTTTCAATGAAATTTATCACTAAATTGATTTTAATGAAATTGGTCACTAAATTAATTTTAATGAAATTGGTCATTAAATTAGTTTTTAATTATGATAACTAAATTGGTTTCTAAATTAGTATCTAAATTAATATCTAAAATTAACTACCAAAATTTTAACCACTTATTACCTTATTACTATTAGATTCTAAATTAGTCTATAAATAAATTAGTGACAAATTTTATCATTTTAAAAATCAATAAATTAGTTTCTAAAAATAATTTTTCTTATAATGCAATACTTATCATATATACATAAATAATAATTATATATAGACATAGTTATTTTTTATAATAAAATTAAAGGATACATAATGTTTTTTTATTATATATTTATTGTATAATCAGATTAATGAGGTGGGGTTCATCTATTCATAAACTTATTATTCAAATCAATTATAATAGAATTTATTAGATAAAATATAATTTAATTCATAAATATAAGTTGATTAAGTAATACAATCCTCATTACATCCATAGTGCCATTATATTGAAATGCTAGCAAAATAAAATTCATAGGTATTATTAGATAGTGTACGATTATATTGAAATGCTGATAAAATAAAATAATATGTACAACTATTCTTAGATACTCTAAAATCTAGGCCTTCAGAAGAATAACGAAGGATATATTTGTAAGATCTCAGTTGACTATTCCAAACTTTGATTGTGAAGGTGCAACGAGCAGCAAGCAAACTTCTAAACTTCGTATTGAAATACTTCAATTTAAATGTTCTGCAACAACAGTAACATCTAAATCAAACACTTCTTAATTTATTTTTTTTCCAAAATAACATTTCCATTAATAATATTCCTAAAATGTAATTTCCAAAAATGTAATATCATGAAACAAACGTTCTCTGAGAATAATTTTAACCAAGAGACTTAGTTCAAATCAGAGGAAGAAGTAAACTAGAAAAGAAGCAAGAAATGAGAAAGGTGATTTTAATCAGTAAATAAAATGAGGAAATAAAAAAAAAGGAAGGGATAGAAAAACCAAGAACCGTAATATATTTACTATTTCTCTTTAAAGATTTACACAAGAGTCCAGGTGGTAATGGTATAATCAATGGGTGACTAGTTAGTCAAAAAAAAAAAAAAAAAAAATATAAAAAAACAAACAAAAAAAAAAAAAAAAAAAAAAAAAATCTTGATCAACAAACAAATGTAAATTAAATATAAGAATAAATTACCCCATGACCCAAGCTTCTTGAATGCCCTTGAGAAGGAAAACCAATGTCACCCAAACCCAAAAATGACCAAATATAAAAGAAAAAAAAAAGATTAAAAAAAAAGTTCTATATAGTTTATCCCCTTAGGGACATCTCACATTTCTCCCAGGTCCACCATAGTAAAAGTAATTCCCCCAGACATTATTAATCCCTCCTTGAATGTCATAGCAATTGGGGTGATCCGCTAGAACCCTAAGATTTGACAAGGGTACCAAGTTGTTGTCCCAATCCACAACTTGCATGTTCCGAAAATATGAAGCTTTTCCAAACCCTTCACTTGCAAAATGTCCACTCCCCATTTGGGTTGCAGTGTGAGACCCTGATTGCCTTGAATTCACCACTTCTCCACCAAATTGCACCATGCTTGCATGATCCCTTAGGTGTGTGAACAAGAATGATGGCCAATACCCGACTAAGATTCCGGATCCAAATTCAAGCCACCAATTCCCATGCTTTGGATCCTGTTCAAAAGAAACGAAGCATTGCACCAAACCTTCAATGTCACCTTTTGTTGCAAACTACTCAAAGATAGACATAATTATGAATAGCAACATGTTAGCCAGGTTGGTAAGTGAAACGGGTCAAAAAGAGGGGAAAATAAAGGTGCCCAATGTTGGGGGAATAACCCAATTTTTAGGGTTTTGTTAGAATAATAGTAAAATGAAGAGAGAAAAAAAAAAGTGAAGAGAATCTTGAAAAGAAGGGGAAATACAGTTCATTATTAGAATTCACAGTGCATGCGTGTAATGTCCCAAAGTATTAAAGTGAGTAAAGTGGCATGTTAACTAAGACATGACATTGTACAAAACTTTGTGCACCATCACTTTATTCTTCCTCTTTTTTTAGTTACTATGATCTTCAGTTTTATACAATTCAAAATAATTACCATGCCATGAAGAGCTTAAAATAATCTTCACTTCCATCTTCTATGACACAAAATTCGATGGCTTTTGCGAGACTTCCCAAATATGGACACCCCACCATTGACTATTTTTAAATCCATTTTATTAATTTTGTTTTTGGTTCCTTTGGGCTTTTGACTACGAAATTCGAAGACTTTTTTGAACCAAGAAAGTATTCAAATCAAACGGTAGGAACAGTGTTCTGTCATCAAATCTTTTATCCTTTAGCTGGGACCCTAAACCCATCATGTATGCCACAAAAAAGATTATCCTAAACTAGGCTATAAATAAACCCTAAATGGCTTAATCCGTTTTATATGACAAAGTTTAACTTTTTCAGTCAACATATGAAACAGCGCATAATCACCAAAACAAAAATTAACATAAAGTAACCCGAAAAGAAATTAATGGAGACTTCTACATCAAGTTGTCGCTAAATAATTACCTTCCAGATCAGCAAGCTAATATCAAATTGTCCACCAGCATAGGAAGAAGTTGGAGAAATTGCAGCTCCAATAGCAATTCTATTGTTAGTTTGAACAAAACCTGAGCACAGTAAATTGTAGCATCCAGTTGCTTGATATGCATCACTCTGTAAATAATAATCACCAATATTTTTCATCAGTTTCTTTCTTTTTAAACAAGAGCAATACTAATAATAATAAAAATTGTAGTTTGAACAATGCATCTAGTTTTGTTGTCATTTCTATTGTATCTAAAACCTTCAAATTATAATTTCTATCCATGATTTAACATTATAATAACTAAAAGATGAAACGTTTAAATGGGAAACAAGAATTTGAAAATTTTAGAAAAAATAAAATTAAAAGACATGAATAGAAGAATTTGTTTGACTAAAAAATTGTAGCATCATCAGAGGTTATTAATATATGATCTGCCTTAGACTTTAAGCAAGGATGACAATAAACATAGTATAATTGTGCACCCGTTTTTCTTGAATGAGTTTTCTTACCGTCCAATAAGTAAAGAATCTGGGGTACCTGTCCCCATAGAGCTCAGGGCTAACCTGCAACAAAATTAATTGAAATAAGTTTGGTTATCGCAAAATTAAATTCAGTGATGAAAATGAATGGTAGGTAGTTGAGCATGGCATCTGTCTTTTGAATGCCATTGCTAACCAAAAAGGATACAGTGGTAGAAATTATTGAAAGAAAATGTGTATGTTTGTGTAAAGAAAGAATTGATTAATTAAGGTGCAGTAATGGGTGAATTGAAACTTGCCTGCCAACCAGCTTCAATGGTGTTGAGATCATCCCCAAATGAACCAGATATGACCCACATTTGGGACAGGCTGAATTCATCTTGATTTGCCACACGGGGTGCCCACACGTTTATACTAGCCTTTGCTCCGTAGTACTGTTCTCCACTCACATACCCAACTGCATGCTGTGAAGTGCACCAACAAACAAACACTGTTGTTAGGTTTGCAAATATGTCAAAATGAAACTATTTGTTAGGTCACTTTGAAGAGTTGCTAGAGGAAAATAGATCTTTTAGTTTAATTATTCTATGCAAGATAATGAGGGTTTAAACTTGATGTTGAGTTGTTTGGTTAAATTTTTGTGTACAAGGTAAAGGTAGCTGCAACATACACAAGGATGAAAAGACCACTTACTTTGGAGTAAGTGAAACATTACTAGCTGAGGAACCATGGAATTCTGTGATAGCCATAAATAGGAAATGGTTGAAGTTTCACAATCGGAAGAAAGGAATCAAAATCCAGCTAATCAAAATTTATTGTTGGTGCTTTCATCACTATTCTTAGCTTCATGGTAAAGCATGGTGAAAAAAAAAATATGCAAAGGTTGAAAAGCAAAACACCTTACTCCCTTATGCTTGCCTTAATAGTTTCTGCTTAAAAAAAAGGAAGGCAAAGAAAAGAAAAGAAAAGAAAGTTTCAGTGCAAACCTCATGGCCATTGCTGTTGGTGTCCCTTCTAACACGCCTTCTTATTTTCCTTCCAAATCTGCTTACAGAACTGGCCCTTAACATGTCTTGTTCTGTTGTTCTTCTGATTGGAATTGTACCTTCTGGACATGACTCCCCTGACATGGTCCATAGCTGAAAATTCTCACTCAATATGTTCCTTTGGTTATGGCCTTTAGGCCTTTCTGGAGGATCCTGTACATGCATGAACTCTGCACTTTAATTCAAATTTCTCCCTAACTTCAAATAACATGTTCAAAGAAACCATTCCACTTAAGCATGTAGTTCCAGAGTTTGTGTCCATTTATTAAAACAAAATCTAAGAAATTGTCTGAGACAATTAACAATTACCAGTGGTTTGTGACCCTTCAACACAGGATGATCAAAAGCTGGTTGCTGATGAGACACAACACAGTCTATTACATCACCGTCGGGACTCTGCAGGCAGAGAAAAGAACTTGACCATGTTAAACAGGGGAGAAAAGAAGGGACGTGAAAAGCTAGAAACTTTGGCTCACCTGAATTGTCTTAACAGCGGGCTTGTTGATTTGCTGAAGACGAGCTCTTATGATGTTCATCTTGTGAACCTCTTCTTGCGGCTTAAGAGTCTGATTGGCAACTGGGGTGTTGCCCATTTGTGAGGAACAAACAGGACAAAGCAAAGAAGCAACAAGAAGGAAATGTACAAGTGTGGAAATGATTGGGGAGCTCAAACACAAGCTACAATTCATGCTTGAGAGATCTTTCTTCTTTGTTTCTATTGACAAATCCGTGTGAGTTTGTTCACATTGGCCTTGTCTTCTTGTTCTTGCATGAACAAAACAAAAGTGGGCGTTCCTAGGCTTTGATTCTGCCAAGGGAAACACGTCTCCCACCAAATCTATCCCACGCATAGTGAGTATTCTAAGAAAGGCTAATTACTCCTTCACCATCTTCAATGTCTTGGAAGCACACAACAACTTCCTTCTATTCTCTCTCTGACTCTCTTGGAGTTTAGTGCTCAAGACTTCCGAAACTTGGGTTTTGTTGCTGACAACTTGAACTTCCAGGTGCTACCTGATTAAAAAAATGAACAGGGTTGGGGTTTCTTGAAGTTTTGACCATGTGGGGTGGAGTACTTATAAATGCCAGAGTAGTGATGAAATCATGCCGAATTTAAAAATTCCAAGAAAGTGTGTGTGCAAGGGGGGTGCATGAATCATGGCTCATTAAAAAAAGTTGTGAGTGTTTTTTAACAGTTTTCCCTTTAGTTACCATTTTGGTCTTTAAGGAATGTAATTATCAAGGTCTCCATTAGTTTGGTTGTTCAATAGAATCAATACTGATAGGTTCATTAAAATGTTGGTTTAATGTCATTTTTAACATTAAATTAGTTCTTTAATATCAGTGTTTATGATGAAAGGACCAAACCATTGACCTTTTTAACATTGCAAAATTAAAATTAAGAGTTTAAGGATATTTTTTTTGTTCAAAGTGAAAAAGTAAAGATTTTGTTTTCAAGTAATAAGAATGCATTGGAAAGAAACTGCAAAACGAGGTTTTTTGAAATATAAGAAGTGGGTTATTCAAAGGGGTTAAGACAAGCAAAGTTTAATGATGTCATTTTGTGGTGATCAATCATGAGGGTAGTTATGTGTTATGTTTTTGTTTATCTTTTACTGAAGGACAAATGGTGGTAGGGCATTCTATTTTGGAGTAAAAATATTGGAGAAGTAACCTTGTGTGAGAAAAGGTTAAAAAATTAGACAGAAAATGTACTTGAAGGTATCCAAATTGGTCCTAAGACAGTTTGGTGGGAGGGAAAGAGAGGAAGAAATATGGAAGTCAGAGAGATATAAGAGGACATGTTTCCGGTCTCCAATACAAGAACTGAAACTTTAGCTTTTGTGGTGTTAGTTTTTTGGGGCAAAATGGGACTGATGATTTCTGTTATTCTTTACTTTGTGTCTCAGGACTCATAGGAATTACGATTGATTTGGGTTCTCTATTTGCTTTAAGCCACTTGCTTTCCCACTTCCCAAGATGTTCTATTATCACTCACCTCACTACTACATTTTTATTCCATGCAATACCATATTCCCTTTCAGAGCCAAATTTCTATACTCTTCCATCCAATTTGTAACCATCTTTTAGGGTATTTTCATAAGTTGCAATTTTGAAAACAATCTTCTATCTAATTATACCAAACTATGTACGTATTTTACGTATCTTTATTTGAAATCATTAGTATTTGAAAGTCGTCTCATACTTTGATTCAACCCAATTGAAGGAAATCAATCTATTTAAAAAAGAATGCAACTTTTCAGTTTTTCACATATCTTTGATAATAACTCCTAATAAGTATTTTGAACACAATGTCTGACTAATTTTCATATATTTTAATTAATTGAATTTTCTAATTTCAGACACTGAAATTTATAAAGTTTGAAAAGACAAGTATTTAGTTAAAAGTTTAATTTACGTGTTTTTATGTTCCATTTACAAGGCTTTAAAGGTTGTGACATAGATATTAAACGTATCTTTATTTTACTTTAATAATTTTATTTTTCCGTATATATTCAATATGAATATACTATCATATTAGGCTGACAATATGACTCAGTATTATCTTAACATGTTTTTAATTAATACAAAATGGGTGAATTCATCTCTTCCAATATTTGTTGTTTAATTTGCATTAATTATGTTAGAACAGATGCATTGATACGTAAAAACTTAAAATCATTGATAGAGGTTTAGAGGATCATATAGACCCTGGTATTTGTTAAAGTGTAGTAAAAGTAAAATAAGTATATTTTATACAAACTAAATAATAAATTCAAATTTAAATTAAAAATTCTTATTCTAAAAAAATAATATAAACTACCAAATAAAATAAGAATATATAAACTAATAGAATTAAATAAAAAAAATTAAGTAAAATTACCTCAAGCACATTGTTGGAATTATAACAGTGCTAGTTGTACTTCTAGGTATGGTAGCGCAGTAAATCCGGTACAGCAAGAGTAGATACAGAACACCTACAATATACCTATTTTATAAAATTCTCTCAATAAATTTTATTTTACTTTAATATAAGTATCTCGTAAGACTTTTTTATTAAAATTTATTTTACTTTTAAGTGAGTTTTATATTGTGACAGAGACTTTTTTGTTGCATGTTTTATTCTAAAATAATGATTTTATAACATTTACATTTTTTTTACTTATATTTTAATTTTTTTAATTTAAATTATTAATTTAATTATTTTATTAAAATTAAAATTCTATTATTCTTAAGACTGATTGATGTCTTTCAAGAAGTTACCTATGGTGGCATTGCACCAGCGAGAGTTGAATTGTTAGTAGGAAGGTCCCAACCTAAGTGGCACGCGCAGACCTGGCTTTGTGCACTACATGTTTAAGCACAAACTCATGAGGTGCATGCGTGTCATGGTTTGTCCTTGGTTTTGGGGGCTCAATCTTTTGTTTGTCGTTAATTAGGTGAACCCCATCCAGAAAAAAAGAGCCACCACTAATAATGTTTACCAACGTAACTAACTACCTTAATCAAGGACACCTATCATATGCTCTATGCATTCTTCTTATCTTAAAAGGACGTTAGCTTCTTCCACTTTTATACATTATAATCATTTTGTCTTTAAGTTCTGTTATTACTATGGTGCACCCCTAGTGATCCAGTGCCTTGTCAAAATGCTAACCATCACTTTTAACTATAATTGCTGAGAAGGAAACATTGGGGAGTAACCAAGGAGAAGGAAAATTAATCAAGAAAAAGCTATATTTTGCAGTTAATGATAATAGCTGACACATTATATTGACTCCGAGGCTACACAACAACCAAAAAAAGAGGCAAGCATAACACAAATTAATGACCAAGCACTTGAGTGGAAGTAAACAAATAGTTTCATTGGAGTAAAACATAGCTTAAGTTACTTATGAAACACTTGTCCTCAATCAAAATGATTAATACCAACACTACATAATTGATTTGAGCTAAGACAGAGTATGCTTGCTACCCTTCCTAGGGGATGTAGTCCATAAACCTTTGCTAGACATTAGGTACTATGATCCAAGGCTTCATTGGCACCAAAACTGTTGTTATCTTTCTTTCACAGTGTTTCTCTAGTATCTCCTTTGTGGGCTCTGGCAATGATACCTGCCTACCATTTTGCTAGCAACCTCTATATTTGTAGTTCTGAATTTCTAAATCCTTTTTTCTTACCTCTCAGAAAAGACTTGGCTCATACTCACTAACACCAGCAACATAAAAAATGGGAAGCATATAGAGAATCTGGTCCCCTGTGAGTCACTCTCACTACAGCTAATTGGTCGGCATAATAAATTACATAATCTCAGTAAAACTAGAACTCGTGTCTCTTACATCCAGAAACATTCAGCGGTGTACTTTACACAAGTTAGTTGAAGGTCAAGAATCAAGATATGTTTGGACAGTAACTATAAAACACAAAAGGCCAAATATGCTTTCTTCTTCTGTTGTTTGAGTGAAAAATGAAAAGATTCCTCTAACTAACTCATGGACAGTTTCAAACAAGGGATTAATTAATTTAATTATAGTCACCAGTTTAATGAATATTATGGACCATTGTACAGCCAAGTTTAGAAGAATTAGAAAGTCTCAATTAATAATGCCTTAAAAAGTTTCTGTTTATCTTTTGAGTTTGTCACTCACTATAAATTAAAATTTTCATGCATTAAGAAATTTGAGCCTTCTTTCTGAATTGATGGGAAGGGATGGAGACAGATGTTTTATTTAAGAAAGCTGGGGCTTCCACTTGTTTTGATTGCTAATCCACGTTAGGTTTGAGTGCATGAAACATCAATTTGTCACCAAACTATGATAAATGGCGTATATTGAAAAGGGTAGACACTGAAAAGTTGGCATGTGTCTACATTTCTGAGGAAACAAATTAAGGCAAAACATGCAGACAGAAAAATGTAGTTCACAATTTCATGAGCAAACAAAAACCAGTAGTGTGGGGTTATTATTAATGTAATGGAAGGCACTTCTAGGTAAGGAAAACATGGGTGAATGGTGGATGAGTGAAACCATCATGCAGAGTTATGGTCTAATTAATTTAATTAAGGCAGGGTTGAATTCTAAATTTGCAGTTGAAGTTCAAACATTGCACAGGAAAATACTGGTTGAAAGAGTAGAGAAAGAGGGAATATAAAAAATATCAATTCCACTTGCATTCACACGGTTTTCCCAAGGTACACTTAAATATTTAATAGAAATGAATTCGTATGTAACGAGGGAGCGCTTAATATGATTCTATATCAATGGTTGATCACACATTTTGTCAGAGAAGAACGTGTGTTACTTTGTTTATTATATGTGATGGAATTCCATCATTTCACATCTTGATCAAAGAATGCAGAGAATGGCCATATACAAAAATTGACTGAGGAAAAATATGTACTCAGAATTCCAGGGCAGAAAACAAGAATCTTTGTTCTACTGTTGAAAAACTCTCCTTTATAATTATAACATGAAAATTTATAAAATTCTCAACAACCTCATTTCTTTAGAAAAAGTTTCACAAAGATGAATTTTTTAACCATTTTTGGCTCAATATCTCATGCAGACATTGACACCCCATAAGCTAACTCAAGGGGAAAAAAAATTTGTAAACTTCCCGGTGTGTCGTTATCCTCTATTGATTTGAAAACTCAGTCATACATTACATCAAAGTTGTCTTCTTTTCTTTCATTCCATATAAGGCGCCACACAAGTGACCTTTTTAATGCATTATGTAGTCAGCATTGTAGTGCTGATTAAGGTACTGAGCAACTATACACTGTAGTTGGTGGACAAGTCAGTGAATCACTCACTTCCTTAACGCTTATATTCTTCTGAAATTCTTTGTGCAGTATTCTAATTGGGCCTAGGCATATAATGATGATGTCTCATAGTTGAGGGGCGAGATTAGGATGAAGCATATGGGAAAAGAGAAAAAGAGAGGGAAAAAGAGCCACTTTGTGTGGTATTTATGTGGCATTTCAGAGTGGCCGAAGCTCCTCTTTATTGACATTATTATAAGCAGCTGGAGGGTTCAATGAATTTCTCACATATTAAATGTACCAATTGAACTTATTTGAGTGTGGACAACTATTTATTTATTTATTTATACAGTAATTAATTAATGATTAATATGGGTTATTTTTATTTGATTTTTGCCTAATGAGGTGATTAAAATTGGTGATAGAAGGGGTTAAATGTGTACTGAGGAAAGAACTGAAAAAGTAAAAGCAGAAAGAAGGTTTCACAGAAGTGTTTGTCGCAGAGTAGCCGACCCATGAGACACTTTGTCTAATGAAGACTGGAATGGCTTGAGAAGTAACTATTGGGGTGATGTTGAATTGGTGAGTCTATAGAAACCAACAATTTCAATGAGAAAATAAGGTCAGAAAAGAGGCACAAGTCCTAAAGCCAGTTGACCAAAGAATGCAATAATAATGGTCTTTGGGGGTAACCTTGACCAATGAATGACCAAAACAACTTGTTCATGTTTTGAGTGCCTCAATTCCTACAAAACCTTCAAAAGAGAGTGGAGCATTATGTAGTGTGATGTGATGTGAAGTGATGGAGGAATTCCAAGTATAGAGAATCTTCTGTGCCTATAGTTGCTCAAGATATATATATATATTTTTTTTTATTAATATGTACTACGCTCTCATTAGAATATTAAGTAACTAATTCTTCCTTATTAAACAAATTATTAAATTTATTCTGAAACATTAACCTTGCTCTGAATCTATATTATGAATTTTTTAATATTCTTAACTGTAGTGGAAATTATTTTAAATTTCTCTCACCTCATTTTATATCTATTGCTTTAACACATGTAAATTGACAAAGTAACATCATCAAAATGTTTTTTTTTTTTTTTATCCAGATTTTGGTTGGATTCCTAAACAACCTAAGAAGTTGATTTATTTCACTTTCTATTTATTGAACAAAAAAATAATTCATAATTCGTGTAGTTTTGTGAAGAAAATAATTACTAATACAAGAGACCTTCTAGATTCATTTTATAAGAAAAGGAAAAAAAAAACAATTCAACTTCTAATTTAATGTTTACAAAATAACCGGAGAAAGTATTGTATTATATTTTTAAATAATTATGTACTGTAATATATAAAAAATAAGGAAAACATCAAAATATTGTTTTTTATCTTTTACAAATCTTTAACGACGGTAAATAGAATAAAATAAGATGAACTTTTATAATTAAAAAATATAAAGAATAAAAAATTAAAAAAAATACATTTTTCTCGTCTTTAACTTTCAGTCTAATAATTTGTTAAAAAATAATGTTAAGACGTTATTTAACATGACAATATTTTAATAAAAAATATTATTGATGATATACTTTTTTTAAAAAAACAAATAAACCAGTAAGACCTATTAAATAAGTATTACGGTGCATATAATATTTACTTTATTAATAATAAAAATCTTGTTTAAAATATTTGAAATAATAATGATCTTCATACAATGGTATAGTATATTTTTTTTTTAATTTCATTTATCATATACTATACAGTCATGAAATGTTGAGGTGAATACCAATCATTTTCCTCTTTGAAAGTATATCCTCGCATTTTTTTCACTTGTTGAATTCTGATTAAATTGATAATAAAATTTACTTTTCCAATTTTCAATTTCCCCTATATTTTTCACGTCTCTTGTGATACATTGTAATTCCTTGAATTTAGTGCTTTATGTAAGTTTGCTATTGCTTAATTTTTTTTTATAACTTGTTATTATATTTGCTTTGATTCTTTAAAAACTTTATGTCTAGTTTTTTAAATTATTACACTATTAATATGAGTATTAACACAAAAGTTAACTAGTTAAGGATCCGTTTGTTTTACACGAGGAATTGATTTGTGAGGAAAGATGTGCAGCGTAGATGAAGATTTGTTGGGAGAAATTTAGTTTGCTTCTATCAATTTGTAAAGACTGATTTGCGGGAGATAATTATTTTCGATCTTCTTTTCAATAAGAAAATTGGAAGAGAAAGTCACTTAACCAAGTGGTTAAATACAAATTTAACCTACTCTTATTTTTAAAACAAATCAATTATACTGAAATTAATATATAATTAATTATATATTATAATAATTATATGATATATTAATAAAATATATTAAATAATAAATAAATTATTATAATTATATATAAAATATACATAATTCTAATATATAATATAAAATATAATATCTAATTATATATATATAACGTTAACGATTATATATATATAATCGATACGTAGTGGATTTCGATTATATATATTTATATATTAATTTAATTAATTATATATATATATATATATATATAT
>Ga0209489_100782_pt1 | contig 62995 bp, 43 predicted proteins | sample SiratrowhiteBW_FD_187527 | JGI IMG/M metagenome (GOLD analysis project Ga0209489, IMG submission 187527) | Root nodule microbial communities of legume samples collected from California, USA - Siratro white BW (SPAdes) (version 2) | ecosystem: Host-associated > Plants > Roots > Nodule | place... | reverse complement strand
GTACTCGTTGTAACTATTTGCTTAATAGTGGAACCTCTTGAACGGTTTGTTCAAGGGAGAACTGGACGTAGCCCAAGAGATTAGGGTGAACCAGTATAAAACTGCTTTATCTGTGCTTATATTTTTTGCCTTAGTTGGTGGTTTCTATTTATAGCAAATTGAGTTCAGGCTCCATTCAACCCCCCCCTTCTGGAGCCAGCTGTTCCTACAAATTTCTAATTTTTTTTTAAAAGAGATGACACCATTTATATAGAGTGAAGATTTGGCCTAGGGAAGAAGAAGGGACAAGAAAATAGAGTTTGCTAATCAAGAGTTAACTCATTTATTTATGTTTAGGATCTCTTAATCCCTTGAAATTAGGAAGTACACATGGTAGTGCATTAGGGTAATATAATGATTACATGTGAAAAGTAATGATGACTTGGAGGAGTAGGCACATGTGACACCACTTGTAGAGCTCCAATAGTCATAAATATGTCTTGAATGCTTGAATAGTCAAATGGAGAAATCCAAATAACTCATGTGCTCATGTGAGTGTCATGTTCTAGTTTAGAAGTTCCAAAAGACACTTATAATTTTCTACAATTGAGACTATGGCCTCTCAAGTTGCAATCATCAAATACTTACGTCTCTCAAGTTCCTCCAAAAATTTAAGTACAATCCTCTAATTTTATCTACCAAAGTTTTTAGTCTCCCTTTAGTTAATCTTCATTGATATCTCCTTTTTATTTCTTCTTCTGCATCTTTCTTTTCCATGTCTCTTGCTTATACTCCTTTAAACTCCTCTCTTCTTTCTTCTTGAGGTGCTTCTTCATCTTTACTTAAATCAACAAGCCTAGTTGTATACCCATCTATATTATCATCACCTTTTCTCTTAATTTTGTAAATCTATCTACATCATATGACAAATTTATTATGAGGCAGGTTAGTTATAGTCCATGTGTTATTATTTCGAGAGTTTTAAGCTTATCACTCATAACTTCTCTCTAATGAGAAAAAACGACTGACTTCTTCATAAGTTACAAAAGAAACAATTAGATAGTTGTTATTAAAAAATTTCTAGTTTTGGTTGCATTTATAGTAACTTGATAATCTTTAAGATAAGTACGAAATGTCTATTTGAATGATATGTCTAATGACAAGAGTAGCATCATCATAATTATCATTATTGTGACATCTTTTATAGTCCATATATTAATTATTAGAAGAAAAATAATTTATCTATTATAGCCAAAGAAATTTTTTACTTTCACCTAATGTTTATACAACATTTGCCAAAAATAATTCTGTGGATTTTGTTGTATGAATGAATTATCAATTAAAACATATATATGTATTAAATGTAGGTAAAATTAATTATAGTCTAATCATATATGTGTATTAAATGTAGATATTTAAATAATACATTTTAGTTTTATCCAACCAGTTCCTCTATTAATGGGAAACAACAAACATAGATTTAGTCTATCAAGTAGTAGACCTATTTCATCTACCTTTAAGCATACTTGTATCATTTAATATTTATAGTTTATAGGTAAATGTCAATAACAACAGTTACTTCTTGAACTTGAATAAATGTCTATAAAAATAGTCTAACATTTTAACTCTAAGGACGATAAACTTAAAGAAATTTGTGATATCTAAATGATTTGCAAAATAAAATCATGATTCATCTAGTATACTATTTAACACATGATGATAATTCAATTTTCTTTATTGGAATACTTTATAATATATATTCTTATGAAGTATTACATTTATTCATTATACATATTTCATACTGATACTATTTACACAAAAGACATGTTTGTGTTTTTTTCCTACAATGACATTTTGTTTAAGTGCTTCAATACAAGTGGTTTGATGTATGATGCCACGAGAACAATGATAATTTCCAATTTTGAATTTATGGTCATTATCAGTCCTAATACATTTAATATTTTTCTAAATTTGTGTTTTTATATGCTTCGCAAAATCAGTTAACCATTTTCTAGCCTTAAATTTAGTTTTCACAAGAAACAACTAGGTATAACTTGCATGATCATCCATAATAGTTAAGAAATATTTATTTTCATATATAGAAACACTAGAACATGGTCTCCATATATCTATATAAATAAGATCAAATTTATTTTCAACATATGATTTACTATTAGAGAAATAAAATTTTATTTGTTTAGCTAAATGAAAAGTATTACAAATGAAATCATTATTACTACTAATGAAATGTTATTCTCTTTTCATAACATCAAGTCTCTCAACAGAAAGATCTCCAATCCTAATATGATACATATTAATTTTCTGTTTATCGATAATGGTGTCCATACAACAAGAATAATCATTTTAAACATTTATATCATACAATCTAACTTTTTCCACAACTACACCAATCCTCTCTTTAGTCATTATATCTTGAATTATGCAAGAACTTTTTCTAAAAAATATAAACTCATAGTTATGACATGAAACAAGTTTAGAAATAAAGATGAAGTTATTGTTGAAATTAAGAACGAACAAAACATCATATAAAACTAATTTCTTTCCAATTTTATGAATAACATTGACATGTTTTCCATTACGTCATCTAATAATAGAATTGTAATTTAAAAATGAGCTGAAACACATGTAACATTAGTAACTCCAAAATCGATTATCCAAATATAAACTTTTCTATATTCTACAAGATTGTGAATACTATGAGCATAGACTTGACCAATACAAGTAGATGTGATCCAATAAGTAAATAACCATACAAAAAAACAAATGTATACAAGACAAAAAAACATGCATAATAAAGATTATAACAAAAGAAAAATACTTTAAAATTTGAGTAAAATTTATGAATATAGGACAAGATAAATAACTGAGAAAAGAGAAAAAATATGTAGTTTGAAAAAAAAGAATTATGAAATTAAGATCAACAGAACAATAACATCTTTTAAATCACTTAATAAACTATTAGTATTTTAATAATTTAAAATAAAAATAAATATAAAAATGAGAATATATATTAAGATAAGATGCATCCTATCCTAATTTTTGTTTATAAATTAAAAATAAGGTATTATTTATCTACATACACTCCATATTCAGTCAATATAATTTTTTTCATCAAAATAAAATATACTAAATATGACCAATTTATTTATCATCCCTAAATTTATTTTCTAGCTATTTGATTTGTTTAAAGTTTTAGAAAATGAAATGAGAAGCAAAATCATTATATTATTCTTGATATTGAATAATTGATTTGATTTTGTATACGTGGCCCATTTCTACGCAACCAACGCATTATCCACACGGATATACGCGCTTTGGTAACTCGTTTTCCATTACGCCACCTCATCCCTCTTCTTGAATTATTTTTCATTTAATTCTTACATTATTATATGCTTAATTTGAATCACATTTTTTTAATATCAATGTCACTCTCGGATATGATACCATTTTCACATAAATCTCCATCCACAGCACTCGTCCCTTTCATTCACGTGTGCATATTCTCAATCTTCTTTTTTTCTCAACAATTGGGAAGCTCAAAATAGTAGAAATAATTCATACTCGTCTATAATACCGAAGCAAGAGACAGAAATAATGATTTTCAATTTTAGAAAAAAAAGTTAAAACCAAATTCAAAATTCAACGAGAAAGGATTAGACAGGAAAAATGAAGAATAAATTTTACATGCAATAATAACAAAATTAATTAAATTTTAAATAGCTTATTAATTTGGATATTTTTAATTAAATTTTTATTAAAATAATTATTTTTATCAAATACTTAAAATACGTTTTTTTTATTTAATTACTCTGGTGTTTGACTTTTCTTGTTTTTTTTCTTAATCTTGGTAGACTCATACGTTAACTTGTTTCTCCTCTTTTAAAAAGAAGTTGAAATAGATAAAAAAAATGAAAATAACATTAAAATAGGTAAAATTACTGTATAATTAAAATAAAATAATAGTTGGTATCCGTGGAACGGAATGGAATGTGATATGAGTACGTATGTTTGTTGATCACGTGCCGACACACCGTTATAAAACCAACTGTATGCAATTGCCTGAAATGCAGAAGAAAGGTCTAGACACAAACTATTCCACTTCCTCTTCTCACTGCCTTTAACTTTTATGTTTTCGTTCTGTTTTGTGTGTGATTGTATAATCTTGAAGGTGGGTTCCTGTTTCTGAACTCAAGCAGGTGATAGTGGCGTGTGTTCTAATACCATAAAAGGTTGCGGAATCTTGTTCCTTTTCTGCTTTGCAAGATATTCCAGCTCATACACAAACACCGTTTTACCCCACTTTGCATCATCTTCAACTCTGCAAATTATTGTGAGTAATCCAATCAGTCACACCTCGCTTTCTCATCATCAAATTCATTGTAGTTAGTTGTTTTTGTTGTTAATGTTTCTGGGTAAGGCTTAGGAAAGATTGAAGCTTGACCAAAGCAAAGGTAGGAGGTGACTAAAGAGATAAACTTTGACTTTGGTGATGATTAATTTCTTTCTTTTTCTGTTTCTACTTGATTTTTTGTTTGATCTATGTATCATTTGGAGTGAATACTGTTTCAATAGTGAATGGGGCGGTTTAAGTTATGGAACCAGAAACTTAGAACTGTTATTGATTTTTGTGTTTGTTATCAGCTCTATGGGGTCATAATCTGATGATGTTTCTTTACCAATAGGATGGAAGAGGGTAGAACACTAGGTTTGCAATAATAGGAAATTAATCATTAATCAGTTTTTTCTTTTTTTAAATTATCATGGAAGAAAAAGAAGGTCAATTTTGCTTGTAAATTATGCAGATGTACATTACTGCATGTGTTATTTTACTCATTTAATTGAATTCTGGAATAGTATGGAAAGTCATATTGAAAAAATATGACCTTCTGGCAGATAAAGTTTTGGTTCAAAATTGTTTTGCATGAATCTAATCTAACCTAACCCTTTTCTCACGGCGTAGGAAGGCGTTTATCCTTTCTATAGGAAGAGATGACAACATTGTCGGATATAGGGGTTGCTGCTGCCATAAACATTTCCAGTGCATTGCTTTTCTTTGTGGCATTTGCTATTTTGAGGCTTCAACCTTGGAACGATAGGGTGTACTTTCCAAAATGGTATTTGAAGGGTTTAAGAACAGATCCAATTCAGGGAAGAGCGTTTGTGAGCAAGTTCATCAATTTAGACTGGAGGGCATATCTTGGGTTTTTGAATTGGATGCCAGAAGCAATTAGAATGCCAGAACCTGAGCTTATTGACCATGCAGGATTGGACTCTGTCGTTTACTTGCGGATTTACTTGATTGGGTATGCATGCACCACTGACTCAATGCCACTTCAGGAAACCATAATATGGTTTTTCCGATCTCATGTTTTCTGTTTGTGTTTTCAGGCTTAAAATCTTTGTCCCTATAGCATTCTTGGCTTGGACTATTCTGGTTCCTGTCAATTGGACTAGTACTGGTCTCGAAGGAGCCCAGATAAGAAACATAACTTCCAGTGACATTGATAAACTCTCTGTTTCAAATGTCCATAGTCGATCTGAAAGGTTTCAATTTCTCCCTTCAGTGCTGTTGCAATTCTGCTACTCCATTTGCATGTTTTCTACCATGGTCTATTCAAATTTGAACTGCCTGCACGCCAAGTGTATACTTCAGCTAGTATGGCATTTTATATTTAGCATCTAACTAAGAGAAACCTTAAACTTATCTTAATAGCTTTGTATCTTCTATATTGCTTATGATATACCTAAATTACCAATTCTTTCCACCAGAATCTTTAGCTATTTTCAGTTCTCGGACAACGTCACTTAATTCCCCAGAATCTATTTGAATATTACTCGTTCTATTTTCTTGGCATCATCTCCCTTATTAGCATTTACATTGCAAAGTAAGTCACTAATGTGATGCGTATTAGTGTCTATATGAGCTAAATTGTATACTAAAGTTCTGTGCACTTCTTCAGGTTCTGGGGACACATAGTAATGGCTTATGCCTTTACCTTTTGGACTTGCTATATTTTGCTAAAGGAATATGGGAAGGTAGCAGCAATGAGACTTGGCTTTCTTGCAGCAGAAAAGCGTCGTCCTGATCAGTTTACGGTAAACTGAATTTTCACCCTTCAACTTTAAATGTAAATAATAGTGCCTGCCTATAGAACTATGTGTTTGCATATTGTGGTTCACTTTTTTGTTTATTTTACTATAATTTTGTCTGGATTTTACTTCTCTGAAGAGAAATAATGGAATCTGATTTGAGCTTTTAAGGTTGGAGGTGGTATTATACTTGGTCATTTTCAATGGTAGATTTCAGTTATGTTTTAACAGTTTTTTGCAAGCAATTGAGTTCTTGTGCATCTTTATTACTAGTGACAAATTCAAGAAAATTGTAGCGTTGATTGGATTGCATACGCTAGTTACTCATATTTTTACTTATAGAACTACACTGTACTCAGGTGCTCGTTAGAAATATTCCATCAGACCCTGATGAATCTGTGAGTGAGCTTGTTGAGCACTTCTTTTTGGTCAATCATCCAGATCATTATCTTACTCACCAGGTTGGTTACTCCTGTTTACACCTACACTGCGTAAATGGCACTTCCATTCATTTTCTTCCTTATTTTCATATTATGAGTTGTGTGGTGTCTGTTTCCGAAGTTTCTCCCTGTACTACAAGGTTTGGGCATCTTATGGCCAGAAGTCACTTTGTTACTGCATTTCACCTGGTTCATTGAATTCAAGTTTATAATTCGAATTGAAATTACATATACATTATTAACTAGATGTTAAATGAAACTGGCATGTTTGATTTGAGAAAGTCATTCCCTGTTTTCACTAATAATCACAAAAAGCCATATTTTTCACTTTGTTTCCAATTTTCAATTACGTAGGAACCGTGAAAGTGTTTCTTGCATTTCTTGCATTTTAGTGTTTCTTGCATTTCTTGCTCAAATTGCACAAATCTTTGACTACCGAAACAAAGTGTAAAAAAAGGTGCTACTTTTGAAATTATTGGCAAAATAGAAAGCAAATCTGATAATCTTTTCGTGAACCAAATAAACCCCAATTTTCCCTTCTATTATCCAATCTTTTGATACCCAATATAGTGTTTCTTTTAAGATCAATCAGCTTGATTATTTATTGACAAATTTTGAAAAAAAATTAAGAATTGTCGATTTACTTTTCTTTCAATGGGTACAAAGAGTATGAGCCAATTTATTGTAACGTGTATGCAGGTTGTTTATGATGCCAACAAACTTGCTAAGTTGGTTAACAAGAAGAAGAAGTTGAAGAATTGGCTCGTATACTATCAAAATAAATTTGAGAGAACTTCAAAAAGACCCCAAATAAAGGTATTTGAATAGAAATTGATATTCAGTCAAAAATTTATCACAACCATCCAGGTTTCACTGAGCTTTCCCTCTTATTTCATTCTGCCAGACTGGTTTCCTTGGTCTTTGGGGAAAGAAGGTGGATGCTATTAATCATCACGTCGATGAAATTGACAAGTTGTCAAAAGAAGTAAGTATCGTATATCCTTTTTTTTCTTTCAGAAATTTTATCTCATTACACATGCATAATGAAATCTTCCATGACAATAATGCATTGACAAACTTAAGAAAATGAATTCTATATGAGAATCCGCTTATTTTTATGGATCCGTGGTTGTTAATATAACGGAGGAATTTGAACCCATATCCTATCCCTCCCTCCCTTCCACTTTTACTACCAAGCCAAATCTACTTTAATTTTGCAGAGTTCATTTTAGGCTAGGATTTCCTAAACTTTCTGCTAGTTTCTTTACTTTATCACATGTGAATCAGAGTTATTCAGCTATCTTGTATCAGCTTTTCCTTTTTTATCGTTTAGATTTCTAAATGCTAGCTAGAATTTGTGCTAATCAACTTTGGACTACAACGAATGCTGAAGGAACTTTTTAATTCAATTTTGCTTAGCCCAATACTTACATAATAAATCATTTCTAGATAGCCATATTGTGTTTTCATTGCTTTAGTCTCTTTCTGTAAATTTTCTTGATGGTCAGACGTGATTTTGCAGATTGTTATAGAGAGGGAAAAGGTTAAAAATGATCCCAAATGTATCATGCCTGCTGCATTTGTTTCATTTAAAACAAGATGGGGCGCTGCTGTTTGTGCACAAACTCAGCAAACCAGAGATCCAACACTTTGGTTGACTGAATGGGCTCCAGAACCCCGAGATGTGTACTGGCGAAACTTGCCAATTCCCTATGTTTCCCTCACTGTCAGGAGGTTAATCATAGCTGTGGCATTTTTTTTCCTCACTTTCTTTTTTATGATCCCTATTGCATTTGTTCAAACCCTCGCAAGTATTGAAGGAATCCAGAAAGCAGCACCATGGCTGAAGCCATTAGTTACCATGTAAGCCTAATCTCATGATTGGAAATCTCAATATATAATTTCACTTGCATCACCGGAGATTACTTATTCAAACATATCTCATTGTGCAGCCCTTTCATCAAGTCATTCATTCAAGGTTTTCTGCCTGGTATTGTGCTGAAGCTATTCCTTATCTTCTTGCCAACAATATTGATGATCATGTCTAAATTTGAAGGCTTTCAATCAATATCGTCTCTTGAGAGAAGATCAGCTTCTAGATACTATCTTTTCAATTTTGTGAACATATTCCTTGGAAACATACTTACCGGAACAGCATTTCAACAGCTGAGTTCTTTCATTCACCAACCAGCGAACCAGTAAGTTATTCAATATAGAAAACTCGGTTTTTTATTCTCTGCTGTTATTTACTTTGTAAATTAGCATTACTATATTTCCTGTGTTGTGGGTGTCATTTAGCAGCCTTGTTTCAGTACTCAACATATTATATCACTCCTTATTACATGGAAATGGCTTTACTGCTGGATTCACTCCAGCTACTAAAAAGTAATGGTGTCATAGTCTAATCTATGAAATATTTCTTTTACAAAACAACATTTCAACATTCTTAATCACACTCAGATAGTTTGATTCCATGTATTGATCCAAGATATTTTCTTGAATTTATGCTATGTCGATAAAAATTAAGCATTCTTGTTAATCTTTTGGCAGATATCCGGTAACAATTGGTACTGCTATTCCTTTAAAAGCAAGTTTCTTCATTACTTATATAATGGTTGATGGATGGGCCAGCGTAGCTGCAGAGGTTTTGATGTTGAAACCGTTAATTTTTTATCACTTGAAGAATTTCTTCTTGGTGAAAACTGAAAAAGACAGGGAAGAGGCCATGGATCCTGGGAGTATCGGTTTCAACACTGGAGAACCTCGTATACAACTATACTTTTTGTTGGGTCTAGTATATGCTGCAGTCACCCCTGCTGTTCTTCCTTTCATTATAGTTTTCTTTGGCTTGGCCTATCTTATCTTCCGTCATCAGGTACACAGATGTTATACTTATAATTACAAACCAATGGTGATTGAATTTTATATGCACGTTTATGATTCCGGTTCCATCAATCATTTGTTAAAAAATGCACACTGAACATTTAGAACTTAGCACCATAATGGCTTATACATGAGTCCCTATTAGTTTATGAGCATTTTGAAAATTATTGAGAAGTCCCTGGCATACATTCACATGTAGAAAGATAAAGGAAATAATTAATTATTTGATATAGGATTTTGACGGATGATTCTTCTTGAACTTGAGGTAATGGACTAACTTGTCCATTAGAAGAAAAGAGTTCAAGATGCCCTTGTGTTTGTAGGTCTCGATGATTATCTTATAACTTGTTGAGGGGCATTTCTAAGTAGTGTAATAGTTAACTTAATCACCCGGAACATTTCTCCTTTCTACAAGTCACTGAGAATGTGTTCAACTTCAATTTTGTCCTAATTAGATATCATCCCATCATTTTTTCGTTGTCCAAATATGGGATAATGACCTGTACCTTCTACCTGTTTTCCAAATGCAGATTATTAACGTATACAATCAGGAGTATGAGAGTGGTGCAGCATTCTGGCCTGATGTCCATTTCCGCATCATTTTTGCACTGATAGTCTCACAGTTAGTTCTGATGGGGCTCCTCACCACCAAGAAAGCTGCTTCATCAACTCCTTTTCTCATTGTGCTCCCAATACTAACCATATGGTTCCATAGGTACTGCAAAGGCCGTTTTGAATCTGCATTTGTTAAATTTCCCTTACAGGTATGTCAATTTGTTCTTTGTGCCTAGTAATTCCTTGAACTGCTTGCATTAATATTTGATTGTAAAGTCCTGGTTTCTACCAATACATAAGTTGCACTCGATGAATTGAGGAAGGCTATTTGAGACAACTTAAATTAGGTTGTCACAATATCTCATTGTGAAGTCTCATATTACTTGTTTTAATTTTTGGAGAGTGACTTATGTATTTATTGAACAAGTGTGGTACCTGCCCATTGTCGAACCTCAAAATATCACCACCTTGGTTTAATCTAAAAAAAATGGTTTGAAGATACCATATAAATATCTTGTAAATCAATTTGGACTTGGTATCCAAGTTCTGTACTTTTTTTTTTTTTGAACAGCCCCAAGTTCTCTACGTGATTGCCAACTGAAATCTATATTTCTAGTCTCCCTTTTAGTGTAATTTTAATGATGTCCAAACTATTTATGCAGGAAGCAATGATGAAAGATACATTAGAACGAGCAATAGAACCTAACCTGAATTTGAAAGGTTATCTTCAAAATGCCTATGTTCATCCAATTTTTAAGGACAGCATGGAGGAGGAGATACGGAGTATGGACTTTGAAACTGGAAGTGCGATTGTGCCCACAAAACGCCAGTCCAGAAAGAATACACCATTACCCAGCAGAAACAATGCGTCATCTCTTTCTGCGTCTGATGGCATTCAAAGTCATCTAGATCCTTAAAGAGAAAAGGGATCACTGTACGTTTGACTTTAGCTCATTATTTTGAAGACAGATTAGGATAATGTGCAAATGCAAATACACTATGCTACAGCAGTTGACAAAGTTGAGGAAGATGGGCTGTCTCTTTCAGTGCCTCTTGCTGAAGGGATTCATTTGGTGTTTTGGGACTGCAACATGAAATTACTACATGCAGACTATAAGGCAGATTTTTTGTAATGCTTAGGATTTTGTTGATTACTAGTGAATTTGCTTCCTTGGTGGATGAACTTATAGGTTTGATATTTTGGGTCTATCTTACACTCAGGGATTATTGTAACTTTTAAGTCACTACAAAATTTATTGTACATAGATTAATGGACCTTAGGAAAAAGGAATAGGATAGCCGTAAGCAATAGTTATATAAAAAAGTAGCAATGCAGTTTTATTTGTTTTGTTTTTTTTTTTTCTTTCTTGGAATAATTGATTCAAAAACTACGTTGTTCATCAAATTAAATTAAATCGAGGTACAACTACTTTCTATTGTGTATATGCAACCCTTCCCAGCAATCCTTATAAGATATAGAATGAATGTAAGATATTGACAGGAGAGACCTGGTGCTGGATAGAACTTAGAGTTGTGATACTTTTAGTTTCTTTTTATCATTATATTTATTGTATCATTTTACTCAAACATCAGTAGCTGATATTTGGATATTGGGATGGAATGCCATTATAACTGCTTTGTACTTTGTTTTGTACTATCTTGTTTAAGTAATTAGTAGTTTGATTTGATTGAATTTTTGTAAAACTGTAAATAAACTAGCTGATAAAAAAGTTAAATTCTGTTTAAAAGGTTTTCTTGTCATTACACTCATGTACTAGTCTTTAATTTAGTTTTCTGGTGATTTCTACTATTAACTTCTTGTTTGAGCAACAGATTGAAAAAAAGTAACAAAAGAAATAGGAGAAAAAAACTTCTTGTTTGAGCAACATATTGAAAAAGTAACAAAAGAAATAGGAGCAAAAACTTCTTGTTTGAGCAACAGATTGAAAAAGTAACAAAAGAAATAGGAGACAAAACAGAGAGTTTGTTTGAGCTACAGATTGAAAAAGTAACAAAAGAAATAGGAGACAAAACAGAGAGTTTGTTTGAGCTACAGATTGAAAAAGTAACGAAAGAAATAAGAGGGTTTGTTTGAGCTACAGATTGAAAAAGTAACGAAAGAAATAGGAGAAAAAATAGAGAGGGAAACTCTTCTCTTTTACATTCACCAGCATCTCAAGCTGAGCAAGATTTATCCTCCTAGAAGAACATTTATACTATGCATCAAGGACCAAGACACCTTCAAATTCGCTATAGAGAATATTAGAAGATTCGTTATAGAGAATATTAGAAAATTATCAAATGCATCAAGGACCAAGATACTTCTTCAAATTTGTTATGGAGAACATTAGAGGATTATCCTATTCTTCAAATTTGTTATGGAGAACATTAGAGGATTATCCTATGCATCAAGGACCAAGATACTTCAAATTTATTATGAAGAGAATTAGAGGATTATCATATGCATCAAGAAGCAAGACACTTCAAATTTGTTATTCCACCATTGGCAAGAGGAGTAGAAATTAAACCCATATCAAAAATAGATATTAAACCCATATTAGAAATTAAACTTGCATTAGAAATTAGATCACAACATTGAAAATTAATCCAGAACAATTCACAACAAGTGACCACAATAAAATGTCAAAATATTACAACATAGATCCAAAATGAAGTATGTAAGCATCTTATCACCGCACAAAATCACATTCAAAGGAGTGATGATATCATACAGAAATGAAACATCTACATTTCAGTTACCTTTATAAATATGAAATATACAATTATATTCCAATCATCCGCCCAAGATGCTATATGAGATTAAAATAATCTCACCACCACAATCAAAACTAAACCCTGACTTTGATACCAATTGAAAGAAATAATTTAATTAGGATTTTCAGTTTAGTCTGATTATAACATATGAGTACATCAAATTATATGGAGATAAGAAGAATTAGAACCTGGAATAAAATAAGAACTTTAATTCATCACTTATTGGTTCTGTCTTTTCTTGATCAATAGTTTCTCCAAAGAGTAAGAGAGAAGGATGTGTACAAACTGCTCCCAAGATCAGAAGCGTATACAAAGTATACATACAGAGAACTGTGTCAGAAGCGTATACAGAATATAAAGAGAACTGTCTTTTTATTCTTTAATAGGATAAAATAAAATCTAACTCTGGGTAGTTGTAGGAACTCTTCTATATAGACAAGTTCTTCATACACCCTAATACGTTCTTCCTGAACCCTAATAAAAAATTTTAATACCACAATTGTCCTTATATGAGAACCAGATGACACCTCATCCGGTTGTCATTTGAAAAAAAATTGACAACCGGATGGGGGTGCCATCCGGTTCTCATATAAGGGCAATTGTGGTATTAAAAGTTTTTATTAGGGTGCAGGAATAACTTGTCTTTTATAATTATTAATTAATCATGGGCTTAGTCCACCTATTATCAGTTGACCCAATAAATATCACACAATATAAATAATATTATTTTATGTAACCAAATAAATAATAACAATCAAATAAATAATAATAATAATGGTTATATAATATTTTGACAAATAAGTTAATCTGGACAAATTATTAATTTATGTATGTCTACAAAATAATTATTCCAACAGTTGCCTCATGTGTAGAGGACTCAGGTATTTAAGCATTAGGTGTAGCAGTGTCATCGACATCTATGTTATTACCTTTGCAGTCTAACACATTTATCATCTCATTTGTTTTTCTTAGAAAGCTCTTCATCTACATTGACCTTGAAATACATTACAACATTTGAAACAAGTAAAACATAGGAAATTTTGTAGTTAGGTAGTCTTTTTTACTTCGACAAATGGTTTTTTATGACATATATTAATTTTATTTTAATGTCATACATCAGAACAAGATTACCTTCATTTAACATAACATGACTATGCTCCCTAGGTGTAAGTTACCAACTAATGATAAATGTAAGAGTTTTTTTTTTTTCTCAAGTTTAGACATCCTACATTAGTGATTCTTCAACAATTATGAAAAAATTGAACCTTGTTAAAATTTTCAACAACACATGTATTCCCCTTACTGACTTGAATTCTTCATATTTGAGTCCAATGAGTTGCTTCTAAATATACGGAGTGATTTCAATATCAAACCCCTTAACCTTTTCATTTTAGAATGACTCCTCCAAGTTTCACATTAGTATATAATACCTTTACAAGATCATGATAAATCTTATTAATTGAGTTCAAGAAAAGATTGAAGATTTTTGGTGTTTCAATAACTTCCTTGAATTCATAGAATTTTCGTATGTTTGGCATGTTGACTAATTTTCTACTTATTTCTTAAAGAAACACCTTCATTCGATGATGATCATTAGAAAATAGGTGCTTATAGTTCCCAATCCTTGTATATGGTTATGGTGGAACGAGAGGTTGCTCGGAAGATTCACCATGATGTTGAGTTTTCTTACCACTAGAGCCAACATTTTTTTGTGTTTTTGTTTAGGTGAAGTATTGAGGGAAGACATATTGTTGAGGTAATTTGAAGAAGGGAAACTAGAAATGCAAGTTTATGAAAGAAGAATGTAGTAAGAATGGAAAATGTATGATACACACAAGGTTAACATAAGGGCAAAATTAGGGTTCTTTCAAAGTCATTTTAATGTAAAATTTTAAGTTAGTTTGACAAAACTCAAAATTAGTGGCTAAGTAAATAAAGATCAAGAACTAAAAGAGCAATTGAAGTTAAGGTAATGTAAGTATAGGGACAAAATTAGGATTCTTGTGGCCACTTCAATTCAAAATTTAATTTAATTTAATAAAGAAAAACATAATTAGTGGGTGAGTGATAGATATTAAAGATTGAATAAACAACTACAATCAAGACAACATGTGATTACAAAACCTTTTGTTACTAAGGCTAGCCAAGACTATACAACACCAAAAAGAATCTAAAGGCAAACTAAGAAATTCTATATTAGAAGTTTAACTTGATTTGACATCTTTTTTCATATTGATGCTTGAGTGAATTTTTCTTGACATTCTTTATGAACTTATTTTTTCAGCAAGTGACATTCGAGTGTGTCTCATTCCAACCTTCTCAAAGTGCAGTAAAAGTAAAAGAAAAAAAAAAGACATAAAAGATTTGAACACACCAAAACATAAATAATCTGATTTTTTCGCCACCAACCAATATTTATCCTTAATAGTGTGTTTGGATGGATGACTTGACTATAGATGAGAGTAATGCTTTGCAAGATTGCATGAAGGTGATTCCTCGCTCCTAATAGAGAGATCTGCTTCGAAAGCTAGGTCATGATTTGCTAATTTACAAAGTATCCCCTTTTGAACGTATTCTCACTATGCTATACAATAGTTAGTTTGCAGAGATTCCTGCCATGAAATTACTTGACATAATTGCTTAACAGAGAATGAAAAAAATGTTGTGGCTGAAACTCAATAACAAATTATTTAATAGTTATATGCACTATACACATATAATTACTTACATTAATCGATTATGTTTTTCACGTTACATGTCCCATCTTATAAAATCTATATAACAAATCGATTATAATTATATAATATGATATAATATTATAATAATATATAATAAAAATAAAAAATTAACAATATAAATAATAATAATAATAATAATAATAACAATAATAAAATTAAAAAAATAATATTTAAAATTAATTTATGAAATAATAATAAAAAATTAAATAATAATTATAACAATAATAATAGACAAAATAAAATTTACAAAATAATAATAATAACAATAATAAAATATAAATTAAAAATAATAATAAAAATAAAAAATAATTAACTTTTATAAATAAATAATTATATTTTATTTTAAATTAATTTTAATCACAAGAGTAAAATTGTAAATAAATTAAAAAGGTTTAAATTATCAATCATACCCATCTTATCACACACACTTTTCATTCAAATTTCATTATCAACCCTTAACCCACACAACCAGTTTATTTTCTCAAATCATTTTTAATCTTCACAAATTCACACTCTCAACTCCACTCAAATCCAAATTAATTATGTAAAAAATTAAGTTTTTTTTTTTTTTTTTAACTTTACCATGCTTCAAGACTTACTTTATTAACAAGAAAAAAAGTCAAATTACTAATGATGGATTTAATGAGAATTAAAATCTTGAAAACATAAAAAAAGTTTCTTTAAATACATTTTTCCAAGTGAATTAATACATGTAGATAAGATATTGAATATCAATTTAAGTTGAAAATCTTATGTACAAAATGGTCATATTTTATATATCTTAATATTGGTTTGAGTATTAATTTGTATTTACATATATAATGACCCAATTAAATTATTTAAATTTTTTTACTATTAAGTATTATGCACAGAATTTTATGGTTCATTTATGTATTTATTTTATAAATTTCCATTATTCAGTTATAAAATAATTATAACAACCTATTTTGTTTACACTATAATAACAAGATCTTTTAGTTGAAATTGTTGGTACCAGAAGGTCCACAAAAATACCAGGGAAATGGAGAGGCTAATTAGAATTGATCATGCATCAGTAAAGTTTTTTTTTTTCTTCGTGTTGAGGTGTTTTTCCTACTTGGGACAAGAGAAACACTTCTACAAATACAAAGGGTTTGTGACTATTAATAAAACATATATTTATAAGGTACAAGTTTTTAGGGTTGAACATTAAAAAAAAAACTAATCTCCTATTTTCACGTCTATTATACTATGTTATATTCCGTAAAATAATTCTCAATCAATAAAACATTTCAGAAAATTCCAATTTATTTATTTTTAATATTTTTCTTTTTTTTTTCACTTTCTTGATCTTTAGGATGGTATCATTTTTCTTATATAATTCGTTTTTTTTTTTTGTGTGCTCTTTTTATTTCTTAAGTGAGTAAAAATGATTAGATAATATATATCCACTTTTTATATATTCACTTTTTTCTTTTCAAATCTCTCTCTTCAAAAAACATTTTCTTCTAGCAATAAAACTATTATAAATGAAACACAGAAAAAAAAATATCTCTCTAATATTTTTAAACCTAAAAATCATTATTAAAGTCATTAAACCTAACAACCTAAAGTCCTTTGTCTTTATTTTACTATGATTAAATGCTTGTACAACTTTATCTTATCCTAAAAACTTAAAGATTTAACTGGATTTTTGGTGAAATTATAAAAAATAAAAAAAATAAAAATAGTGGGTTAGCCTAGATAAAAACAAGATAAGGGTGACGTGGATATATATATATATGATAGGACTGAAAGATAGGGTTAAAAAATTGATTCTGCTATTTACTGAACTTTAGATGCATAAAAATCGTATAAAGGCGTAGACATACAGAGTTTGAAAAAGTGCATCAGATCGTGTTGTGTTGTGTTGTGTTTGTTGCGTTGTGGTGTGTTCCCAAAGGATAGGAAAAGCAGAGCAAAGCAAAACAAAGGAAGAAGCATCAGGTATTCGCGTCTCAATTCTGTTCTGAGACAAAATCGAATAAAGTAGTTTCAATTGGAATTAGGTTTAGGATTAGAATTAGGGTTTGTTGGATTTTGAGTGAAGCGATGCAGATAGAGGCATCATGGAGGAGGGTGGATCAATGACTAAGCGCAGCAGCAACAGCAGTAGCAGCCTTCACAACCCTCTCGCTCTTCTTCTCCGATCCTTCCACGGCATGTCTTCCGTCGAATACCGATTCCGATCGCCGTTCGATTCCTATGCCATCGCTTGCGAGGCCTTTTCCGAACCTCACCCTCTTTGATATTTCACCCCTTTTCTCTCTCTCTCTCTGTGTCTCTCTCCCTTTCTCTCTCTGTCTCTCTGTATCTATCTATCTTCGCGCCATGGCCTCTTCCCACGTTCTCGAAAAAGACCCCACCTCCAGATACGCGCGGGTGCGTTACCTTCTTCTTCTTATTATTGTTGCTATTGTTTTATTTGTTGGCTTCTTTAATCGATGTTCGTTACGTTCTTATTTTTCAGTATGATGAGGTGCTGGGGAAAGGAGCCTTCAAGACTGTGTATGTATCTCTCTCCGACTCATTCCTGTGGGATTTGATTGGTTTGTTATTGAATTCTTTGAATGTTATTGTTTGATTGTTGAACGATGGCAGGTACAAAGCGTTTGACGAAGTGGACGGAATTGAGGTTGCGTGGAACAGGATCAGCGCGGAGGACGTTGTGCAGACGCCGCAGCAGTTGGAGAAGCTGTACTCGGAGGTTCACTTGCTCAAGACCCTCAAGCACGACAATGTTATCAAGTTGTACAATTATTGGATCGATGATACCACCGCCACTGTCAACATGATCACCGAGTTGTTCACCTCCGGGAGTTTGAGGCAGTTCAGTTTTCTTATTTTCGTACACTAGTTCTTTTTCTTGTTCTGCCTCTTTCGTTTTTAGGGTTTGGTTGAATTGATTTTCTTGATATTCTCTACCTCGTCTGTTGAATGTGATTGTTTGATTGAGAAAAGTGTCTAAGCTAATCTGAATCACGTATTTACATTCAGACGATTTTCTTGTTCTGATGATTTTGATCCGGTAGATGCAATTGAGATCTGTGCCAAAGGTTTTTACATTCAAATGTTTTTTTTGTTATTGATTTTCTAACTCTGAAAGGGGGACCAAGCCTTTTGCTCTCTTTTTCTAATGAGCTGAGTTAGTTGAATTCTCCCTATAAGCTAAGTGGCTGTTTTATTTTCAGTTTCGTAGAGTTCATTTTGATGACATTATTTTTCGCTGTTAAATGTGATTGGCATGGGAGCCTATGTTCATCTGAATCACTTGTTTACGTTGAAACATGCTTTTTTTTTTTTTTTGGAAAATGCATGCATTGATATTCTAAAAAACAACGGGGGGTTATACCTTTGTGCTTTCTTACTTTTGTGATTATTCTATTCATGCGGCTCTTGCATGTACAGGTACCGCAAGAAGCATAAGAATGTGGATATGAAAGCCATCAAGAACTGGGCTCGGCAGATTCTCCGTGGCTTGTGTTTTCTGCACAGTCAGACTCCTCCTATCATTCACAGGGACCTGAAATGTGACAATATTTTTGTCAATGGGAATAGTGGACTGGTTAAGATTGGAGATCTTGGGTTGGCAATTGTTATGCAACAGCCTACTGCCCGTAGTGTCATCGGTAATACAATAGATTGACTTGTGATCCACTTCTGGGGTTATTTGTCAGTGATACTTGTAAATTAAACTGATGGCAAACATTTTTACTCTTGCTTGCTGCAGGTACACCGGAGTTCATGGCCCCAGAGCTTTATGAGGAGGACTACAATGAACTTGTTGACATATATTCCTTTGGTATGTGCATCTTGGAAATGATCACCTGCGAGTACCCGTACAGTGAATGTAAAAATCCGGCTCAGATATATAAGAAAGTTACCTCTGTAAGTCTGCTTCAGTGGAGTTCGTTAAATATTTCATGTCTTTTTTATTTTTCTCTCTCGTTTTTTAATTATTAATCTGTGCTGCGGTTTATCTTGTTTTGTAGATATTACTCATGCATTTGTTTATTTTATTTTATTTTCAGGGTATAAAGCCTGCTGCTCTTGCTAATGTAAATGATCCTGAAGTGAAGCAATTCATAGAGAAATGTCTAGTGCCAGCATCACTGAGACCATCGGCATGTGAACTACTGAAGGACCCATTCCTTGCAACTGAAAACGCAAAGGAGATCAATCATGATATACTGCAGCTGCCAAATAGTCCTCAAACCAAATTGGTGAATCCTCCAATGTGCAAGCCTCATCCCATGGAGATAGATTCTAACTCCAGGCGTAGCTCTCCTGGCTCGTCTGTGGGAAGAATTGATGAAACTTCTCAGGTTTCAACTTTTGATCTTGTGAGGATGACTGAGAGTAACGAGTTTAGGCTAAGAGGGGAGAAAAACGCTGAGAGTACAATTTCACTTACACTGCGAATTGCGGATGCACGAGGTGCGTGATGTTTGGAGATATCTTCTTTTCCCCTTTTAATGTGTGGTTTATGCTTGTTATTAATGCTAGTATATATGTGTGTAGGTGGAGCAAGGAATATCCATTTTCCATTCTACATCGATTCTGATACAGCAATTTCCATTGCTGAGGAGATGGTGGAACATCTGGAACTCACAAATGAGGATGTATCTGTCATTGCAGAGCTAATACAAGACATGATTGTTAAGCTCGAGCCCAACTGGAAGCCCTTGTGTGAGAACCTCTCGGCTAGGACAGATCATTTGTACAGGACTTGTTCCGAAGCTCAGAATGATGAACAGTTGAGCTGTGATTGGCCATTACAATCAAGTGATTACGATATGAAGACGATGTATGAGGAGCTAGTTCGTCCAGGGCCTGTGGATGGAGGTTATCAGGAGAAACAAGAATCTGTTATGTCAGATATAACAGCAGAGTGTGGGATTACGATTGCCTCAGACTCTAAAGATGTCGAACCAGACATTTTTATTTTTGATGAATTCTGGGAGGGGTTCGATGTATTCAATTCCAAATCTGATGACAGGTTTAGTGGGCAAGAGGATGGACAAAAGAATCAATCAGAGAACTCAGCAGGCTCTCTGATCAATTCATGTTGCAGCCCATCCAAAAACTTCGATGTGTCAAGCACAAGTTCTCTTAATCTAGTTGACAAAGACCCTTCAGACGAGCTGCAGTTGGAGCTTGAAGCAATAGAAACACAGTATCAACAATGCTTTCGTGAGCTTGTGAAGATGAGGGAGGAAGCCATAGAGAATGCAAAAAGGAGATGGATAACAAGGAAGAAAATTCCGGTTACGTGATGCATTAGGATGATTTTGTTTGATTGTTTTGTTTTTTTTTAATATTTTTTGGCATTCTTTAACATCATTCCATTTCTGATTGCTTGTGCTTTTTGATTCTTTCACTTGACGGGATATTTTTTTGTTGGGTATGGGATATGGCTTACATATGATAGGCCGTGTTATTTTTCTAGATACTGTTTGGATAGTGACGAAGCTAGGTTTTTATTAATTACAGTGTGAATACATAATATGAATTTTGATTAATTATGTACATGCACGTTATGTGCTCATTTGTTGACCTTCTGGATTGCCAAAACCTCGTGTAATTCTCTCGTCTCAAGGTGCGCATATTTAATTAGTTACAAGTGTCCTCATGAAATTAACCAGAAGTAACATGTGAGTTATTGATAATACAATAAGTAAAATAAGTTGTCTAACCACGTGAAATTGACAAATGATTATTATAATTGGTTATTATCATGAGTAAGGGTGAGTAAGGGTGAGGAAGTAATAGTGACGAGGAAAGTGGACATGTGTTTAATATTATAGAAATCGAAGATCGCATACTCAAGAAGGAGGAGCTGTAATACTTTTAAGTAAGAGGTGTGAGTATTTTGTGACATAGGAAAATTGTAGTATTATTTATCTTTCTTGTGAATTGTTCCCTTGTTTATTTTTTCTTTCTTTCTAAATTCACAAATTGTTACTCATCATGGAACTACAACATCATCATCTTAGAGCTTGCATGTTATTATACGTTCATGTCTAAAGATTATTATATCTTTATATTGGTGCTTTCATTGAGTTATCGGTGAAAATACAAGGATGAAGGGATATTCGGAGGTTTTCGAAATGTACGAAAATAATGTGGAAGAACAACGGTCATTGATGGTCCGCTCGAGTGGAATTATCAAGCTTGAGGAAACCACACTTTAAGCTATCCAAATTTGACTGAACATATGCACTAGGTTGGATTTTTTATGTTGATCAATATTTTGATTATTTTCGTATTCCTGAAGAAGAGAAAGTTGCTATAACGGGTTTGCATATGACGAGACCTACTATTAGTTGGTTCTAATTAACACAACATTTATTACCGTTCGGGACTTGGAATGAGATGCGGCGAGCAATTAAACTGGAGTTTGGGCCATCGCTTTTTAAATCACCTCGAGAAGCCTTGCTTAAACTACAACAAAATGGCTCGATAGAAGAATATTATGCAGAGTTTGTTGCACTGACTAATCACACCAATATAGAACCTCCAGATGCTTTCAAAGACTGTTTTATGATTGGACTATGTATTAATATCAAGTGTGAGGTAAAAGTTCAATGCCCTTCGTCCCTAATTCGTGCGATGAGTCTAGCAAGATTATATGAAGATAAATTTTCTCCTACCTTCAAACCATCAAATGACACAAACACTAATGAATATCAACCACACAACCCAATACCCATTCAACAGCAACGCTCCTAGCCCAAGCAAAACCTACCACCACTCTTACCTACACCTCTTCACAGACCCATATTGAATCCCATGTCAAAAGACGTTCAATAGCAGAGATCCAATCTCGTGGGAGAAAAGCTTGTGTCTTTCCTGTGATGAGAAGTTCATAAATGCCCAAATAAGCACTTCATGTTGATGCACTTGGATGAGACAAATGAGGAGTCAACACAGCTCAATGAAATGTGATGAAAATTGCAGTTGTAGAACCGACATAAGAGGAACTTATGAAGCAACTTGAACAGCAGGTTATTCAACACTAATTGTTAACTCGAACAACAGGTTATTCAACACTAATTGTCATATAATGCAATGAAGGATATTGATGGTGTGGTAAAAATACGATTGAAAGCTAAGATACAAGGGCATGAAGTCCAAGTTTTATTGACGAAGGTAGCTCAGACAATTTTATTAAACTAAGAGTAGCCAAATTTCTTAATCTCCTTATTGAACCAGCACCTGATTTAGGATGATGGTAGGAAATATTGAGTTGATGGAAGCTTAAGGTTGTATCTCTACCTTAGAGGTGAATATGCAGGGTCATATTATGGTGGTACCACAAGTTTATGCACTTCATTGTGTTGGGAAATTGGTGATTGACACAACTTGGTTAAAGAAGCTTAAGGATCATATAGTAGACTATCATTCATCCTTCATTCGAGTGTGACATAAGGGTGACTTTTTAACCATTTATGGGGATGAGTTTAAAGGCCTGAAAGAAGCACAATTCCATTACACAAAAAGGATTATTCATACGGACTCACTACCTGAAGCTTTCAGAATTCAGTTGCAACACAAAACTGCAAAAGAAGAATCAAACCTACCTCTATGCATTAACCAGTTTCCTTATTCCTAACAAGGAGAACCCGAATTGGTGATTTTGCTCCACGCATATGCTGAAGTTTTTGAAGTTCCCTCAAGATTTTCACCAAAAAGAATCCATGTTTAGTGGCAGGCGCATAACTAATTAAAACCTGACCTTATCGTTATCCTCACCTCAAAAAGAACAAATAGAAGTCATGGTGCGGCAAATGCTTGAAGAAGGAATTATCCAACCAAGTAAGAGCCCTTTTTCATCTTTAATCTTACTAGTGAAAAAAATATATAGTAGTTGCAGATTTTGTACTAATTATAAAGTATTGAACAAGATCACAATAAAAGACAATTTTCCTATCCCTACAATCGATGAGTTACTTGATGATTATTTGATGCCACAATTTTCTCAAAGTTTGACTTAAAGATCGGGTTATTACCAAATTTTAGTTAAACTTGAAGATCGAGAGGAAACAACTTTTAGAACCCATAAAGGGCATTATAAATGGCTAGTTATGCCCTTTGGGTTAACAAACACCTCTGCCACATTTCAAGGATTGATGGATGATCTTTTCATACCTTACATAAGAAGATTTGTATTAGTCTTCTTTAATGATATTTTGGTATATAGCCCGACTTGGAAGGCTCATTTAGGTCATTTAGAAATTGTGCTACAAGTACTACAGAAAGAGAATCTCTATGCCAAATACTCAAAATGTCAGTTTGGTATTCATGAGATTGATTATTTAAGACATACAATTTCAGTTGGTGGAGTTCATATGGAAGAAGAAAAAGTCTTAGTAGTGATTGAGTGGTAATTGCCTAAGAATCTGAAACAATTGCAGGGATTCTTAGACTTTATCGAAGGTTCACAAAAGGATATGCATTTATTGCAACACCTTTAACTGTCTTACTTAAAAAGGATGCTTTCATGAGGAATGAGACAGCAGAGGAAGCCTTCCAAAAGTTGAAGAGAGCTTTTATTGCGAAGCCAATTTTGGCTTTGTCAAACTTTGAACTACCTTTTGAGATTGAGACTGATGCTACCGGTATCAGGGTAGGTGTAGTTTTGAGTCAAGGAAAACACCCCATTGCTTACTTTTCTAAGAAAATGTCTCCCATGATGCAATGTCAATCTACATACACAAGCGAATTATATGTCATAATAGAAGTAATTGCAAAAATTCATCATTATCTCTTGGGCAAGAGATTTATAATAAGAATAGTCCAACAAAGTTTGAAAGCATTGTTGGAAAAGAAGCACTCCATAACAGAAAAAGTGATTGCATAAATTTTTGAGATTTGAGTTCGAAATCCAATACAAACAAACTAAGGGTACAAAATGTTGCTGCTGCTGCTTTATCAAGGTGCTTTTATGCAGGCTGGTCAAGTCCTAGCTTGGATTAACTTCAACTATCGAAAGAAGAAAGAAGACATAACTAAGGATGACATCTTACACCAAACTCTGCTGAAATGTATGAACAAGGAGAAGGTTGATGACCACTACCTGCAAGAATGGGATTTTGCTGTGGAAAAAAAGAGTGGTAGTTCCTTCCCAAAGCTCATTAATTCCTTTAATTTTGAAAGAATACCATGACAACTTGATAGGAGGTCATCTATGCATTGCAAAGACAATTGAAAGAATTTGTTGAACATTCTATTGACTAAACATGCAGAAAAAATATTAAGGAGTATATATCAAATTGCAGCATATGTCAACAAGCCAAGGTTGAAGCATATCCCCCTATAAGACTATTACTGTCACTTCCTGTACCTTCTCAAATATGGGAAGAAATTTGCATGGACTTCATTACTTATTTGCCTCGTCACATGGGTTCTCGATAATTATGGTGGTGATTGATAGACTATCAAAGTTTTCTCATTTTATTCCCTTAAAACAAAATTTTAACAACGAACAAGTTGTTGACAATTTTGTTTCACATGTGATTAAATTACATGGGTTTCCCAAATGAATCATATTTGATAGGGATAGAATATTCATCATCAAATTTTGGCAACAATTTTTCAAGTCGCAAGGCACAACTCTAGCTATGAGATCAAGCTACCACCTTCAAGCTGATGGTCAAAGTGAAGTTCTTAATAAAACACTTCAGATATACCTAAGATGTTATTGCTTTGATAATCCAAAAAGTTGGGTCTCAATGCTTCCATGGGCTCAATATTGGTACAATACAACCTTTCATACTAGCATCAAGATGTCTCCATATAAGACACTTTATGATAGGGATCTACCAGAATTGGTGAAGTACGAATTGGTTTTCCAAGATGAATAAAATTTGCAGCAAATGTTGACCACACGGGATCAACTATCGGAGCAACTCATGGTCAATATGAATAGAGCCAGCAGTATATGAAGATATTTGCGAATAAGCATAGAAGAGAAGCTGAGCTAGAGGAAGTAGAATTAGTTTTGGTAAAACTACAACCTTATAGACAACATTTTGTGACATTGAGAAAGACTCACAAACTTGGCATGCAATATTTTGACCATTTTCCAATTATAAAAATGTTAAGCCCAATGGTTTATAAGTTACAGTTACCAGAAGAAGCTAAGATACATAATACATTTCACATTTTCCTATTAAAAAATTTAAGACCAGTCACAACAATATCTTCCCATGCCGAAGGACTACAAAATTTGGTTCGTTAAAGTGAACTCGACAAAAATAGTGGCAAACAGAACTATCATAAAAGGAAACCAGGAACAACATCAAGTACAAGTGTAATGGGGTGAAGGGCAAGATGCTCCAACTACTTGGAAACCAGTAGTGGAGTTTGATGTGGCATATGAGAATTACAACCTTGGGGACAAGGTTGAAGTTGATGGGGTGGATAATGTCATGAGCGAGGGTGAGGAAGTAATTGTGACAGCACATATGGAGGATGAAATTAGAAATGATGAGAGTGAAAAGTTGGTTATAACATAAGAACATGTGTCTAATATTGCAGAAATTGAAGGCTCACGAAGGAGTAACTGTAGAAGGCCTTTTAGCAATAGGTAGGAGCACTTTGTGACATAAGAAAATTGTGGTATTGTGCACTTCCCTTCTGAATTGCTCCCTTGCTTCATTCTCTCTCTCTCTCTCTCTCTCTCTCTCTCTCTCTCTTGTTGATTTGTCTCTTTCCAAATATACAGGTTGTTACCCATCACGGAACCGCAACACCATCATTCTCAGAGCTTGTATGTTATTTTCACTTTTTTATGTCAGACAGACTATAATCTGCTTCTATTGTTACTATTCCATTTTATCAAAATAATATATGTTTACGTCTAAGGATTATTATATCCTTGCAATTATTCACAAAAGTATCTATCTAAATCTAAATTAATTTTTAAAAGGCCATGGGTCAAATAAAAAATAACGATAACTACTCTATAAATAGTAATACTGATTAAACTTGATGACTAGTTTACTTAATCCTCGACTAATAAATTTTTGAATTGACTTAACTTTGTAGATTTTATACACATTTGCTTTATAAAGCATAATTTTAATAACACTTTAAGCCTTTAGTTTAATGGATTGTAATTAATAATAAATTCACCATTTTAATTAAGATTTATTTTATAAGATTTATTTAGATATTAGATGTTATTTTTTTACTAATAATATTATATTTTATAATCATTAGATACTTCGGTTAGATGATTTAGTGGTTATACAAACACAGAAACATGATTCTCTAATAAACATGGAAACAAAATCCGAGAAGTGTGAATATAATCTTAAACAGAACATATTTTCAAGATTCTTAATGCAAACAAATTTATAAAAAGATACAAGCTTCAAGGAAAAGAGTAACACTCATGAGTAAAGTTCGAAAAATAGAGTAAAATAGAACATCTTATTTTTCTTTTTTTGTTATTTTAATATTTCATTTTCTCTTTGTATGGAATGCTAACCTCTTTTGGATTGATTCTCTTGTAATTTCATAGTAAATTTTGAGACTATGCACAATTTCATTCTTTAATATCTATAACAAGGTTTGATCTTTTTGAATTTTACTTTTTGTTAATGAAATTATTTTTGAATTCAAGTTGATAATTCAATTTTGTTCTCTAATTGGAATTCTTGTGTAGTTTGCATTATTTTAAATCATTTCTTATTTGTATAATTCAAGAGATAAAAGATTAAAAATCTTATGAACAGACACATAGAGACGACTAAGTTACTAAATATATTAATGGATACATGTTTCATTAATTAGATTTTATTAAATAGATCTATGCATGTTTAGTCAATTCAATTCCTTTTGGATATTGAATAAATGATATATATGTTAGTTGATGAAGAATTTGTTATTGAAAGAATTTGAAAGTTAGCCTGTTTCTTGATTTTTTTTTACATTGTCCATTCTATTTTTCTAATCAACAATCCCGAAACCCTTTACTAACTTGTTTTGATTGCAAATGATTTTTAAGCATTGGTTAACCATATTTACTGTTAGATTTGTTGGGAGATGACTTGGGGTGAACTAACTCTATTGATACTATCATCTCTTTAGTATTAAATAGTCTAACACCATGTTAAACGGTCTACATAGGAGCTCTTTTAATTTGTTTATGAAAATGATAACGATCAAATTTGATGCCATTGTCGGGGAATCCAATTTCAATTCTGTTATTACTTTTCTTATTCATTTGAATTTTCTTTCTACATGTTAAATTTTATCTGCATATTTTTTTTTTCATATCTAACTCTATTTTTTATTTATTATGTGTGATTAGTTTTATAAATTATTGTAGTGATCACATCATAAAAAAAGAGATAAAAGTTTTGTAGAGCGTCTAATCTGTATTCTTTTGGAACATCTAATTGATTAGTCTGCTTATGGTCTACTGATAGAGGTCTAATTTCGAATATGGGTTCTATGCTTAACCAACTTTCATAAAAGAAATTATTCTTCATTTCAACATGATCAAAATAATTATGAAATGCAATGTTAACCCTACTTTAAGCAGTCACTTCAGTCTTATGAGCCATATTTTCAAACAATCAACATTATCCTCCATATAAGCCTTATGAGTCATGTTTTCAACTACCTTTCTATGAATTTGAGCAAAGTCAACCACCCTCCCAATTGTCCTTTGAACAATTAACATCTTTACAGGAGTTTATGATACAAATGGGTGAAAATACAATGAAATATCAACAAAGCGTGAAGGCTATAATTATAGGATTAGGACAACAAGTTGCTTAATCTAGGCATGTTGAAGAGCTTTTCTTACAAGGGAAAACCTTTGAAGACATGGGAGATTGCCCTATGATTGAAACTTTCACTTCATGATCCTAATTTAAATTTTGATTTAGCAAAATTTTTAGACTTTGATACAGATTGTACTTGTGATTTTGATATATGTGATCAGATTAATTATTCCATACCTCCAGTTTCCATTTCACTTGTAGGTATAAACCCTCTTCTAGGTTAAAATCCTTTTCCATGTGAGGAGATAACAACAATCATTTATACACCCATTCATGTTCTTATGCTTTCATTGTCATATACTTAACAACTATCTTCTTTGGATGAGTTCATATTGTTTGATGCATTGTCTGATCTTTAATGACTATTGTGAAACTTTTATATGTAAGTCATGTGTTGAAATAAATGAAGTTATATTAGTTAATGACATAGAATATATTGCTACTGAGTCCACGCATCCTCCAATGAACCAAATTACACATATGTAGCCATAACAACTGTTCAAACAGCTGAACAAGCTGATCTGCGAGTTATTGAGAGTTCAGAACCAGTACCATCTGTCTAGCTACCACCGAAGGAGCTGGAACCACTCTTAATCATTGCTTTAACTAGTTTTAATACTGAATATGCTTGTGATTTATGTTGTGATTCATTTATATGTAGCACATGTTGATATGAATCAGTTTCTAACCATTAATTGTGTATATTGTGATACAAGGTCTGATATGGATATATCAGTAGAGTTAACTGATCTAAAATGTACAAATTTCATCACATTAATTCTTGATAACATTGCTTTAGTTTCTAATGTGTAACAAAATTTAGTGCAAAAGAAGTAAACGTTGTCATTTCTTCATGTAAATGATAACAATTTAGAAAAGATAGCACTATTTTTACATCTCCAAACTTTTGTAGACACCCTCCTACATAGCCAACACCACCTCTTGAGGTACCACCCATTCCAATAATTAACACGATTAAACTGTCTACCACAGTTAGACCGTCTAGTCCACCCTTATCCTAACCTCCCACTTAGATTAAACCATCTTTATCACCAATTGAGCATAACCTTAAATGTATAGACTCTATCACTACCAACAGCTAGTCCAACCTCTTTCACCCTTAGACGATTCCTTATCAACAAACCTATTAGATCGTCTCCATTGTATAAGCCAACCCCTCAAACTACTATGCAACTTAGCCAACTATTTGTGGAAGTGTTTCTACCACCTCATTCATCCCCCCGAAGCCTTTCATCCTTACATTGTTACATTGAGGTTCCTTATAGTAGGTGTTTCTAATTTTCACCAAGGTTCTGTATGCCTTGTTTAGACCATCCAGTAAAAATCATCTTTGCACGACTTATACAAAGGATTTCGGTTTTTACTGTTGAGGAGATTAGTTGCAGTTCTTAGTTTCCCTGAAGCTTGATGAGAGAGTTCCCTTTTTCAATTTTATCTTACATGATCATTTGATTGCTTTGTACATTGAGGATAGCGTATGATTTAAGTGAGGGAGAGGAGATTTATAATTTAGGAATTATTTTACTTTCCTATTTTGATTTCTTAGTAATTTTTAGATTCTTTTAGATTTCATAATAAAATATTTTTGTAGATTTCTAGGATCATCTAGTGGTTAACATGATACATAATTTTTGAAAATCTAACTTTCTTGATTTGTGTTATTTGGGTTTGCTTAAAAGAATTGATAAATATGTTGGTTTTGAAATTTGTTAGTTTTGAAATTTGTTAGGTTGAATTTTTGTGATTAGATTGTTTCTGATGAGATTTTGAGTCTTATTGATAAACCATCTAATGGATTGTCTAATGCACCATTTAATGTTATTTTTAATGTGTTTTCACTCATGTTTCCTTATATTCTAGAACTTAGGTTGATTCTTTGTTTTGCAACTTTGGTTTGCATGCATAAACTGATACAATTGAGACATTTTTTGTTAAATTAAACAACTTAGCCATATTAGTCTACCTTCATGATAATCCACTGTTATCCCATTCGAGCCTGTAACTTTTTCTTGTTTTTAACCCTTATTTTAAACCCTAAAAATTAGAAAAACCATGATTGTCCCTACCTTAGAGGATAAAAGAGTTTTGAAATAATTTTGGTAATAGTTTCTTAAATAAATTTGGGGTGTGCCTCATATTTCTATGATAAACAAAAGAATAAAGAAACAATTGTAGATCGTCTAATGAACATGATAAATCGTTTACTATGAGCAAAAATAATAAGAATGTTGTTCTAAAAGAAAATTGGAGTTGAATTGCAATTTTGAAGATGTTTTCTTCTTATATTTATTTTTGGATTTATTCCATATTACTTTATTTTTTTATGGTTGTAATCCCTTTTCCCCCTTCATTTTACCTACCTTCACCTTAACCTCACTATACCTCTTATGAATCCTCTTGATATCTAATTGCATGTTATTCAATTGTTATAAATATTAGAGTTTTGTTAAATTTATGGTAGTCTTTGCTTGCATGAGTGCTTTTAGTGAAAATACAAACCTAAACACTTGAGAGTTGGAGAGCATATAGTGAAAGTTTTTTTTTTATTTATCCATTTGATTTGATTTACCTACTTGTGTGTTGAAATATAGGAAATCTCATTCATATTCATCTTGATTCTTTGATTTCTTGAGACTATATCATCTTGTTATCATGCTTTATATTTTTGTCATTTGTTTGGACTGTATTCCTTTGAATTTTTGTGAGTCTACAGAGTATTTTGCCCATGAGTTCAAAAGTATAAGTATGCGGGTATTTGATATCCATATTTGTAATTACACTTAGAACCTTTAATCATAGATTTCTCGAACTACAATTAATAATAAATCTACGACTTTAATTAAGATGACTCTAATTGGATTTATTTATGCCTTAAATATTATTTTTAATTGTATTTTTACTTAAATATTAAATGATTTAACTAAACAGTCTAGTGGTTACATGGAGTAAACAGTATGATAGATGATCTACAAGTTGCTTCTGAATTGAAACAGAAAACGAAATCAGAATGAATGAATTAGAGAATAAAATCTGCAATATATATCTTAAAAATAGATTTGGAAGCAAATGTTTTACATAGATACGAAACAAAATCTATGATGAACTTAGAAATAAAATCAGAACATTCTGGAAAATGGAAAATTGAAAAGTTGTAAATAAAATCTCAAACAAAATATATTTTAAGATTCTTGGAGTAAAGAAATCTATAAAAAGATACAAGTTTCAAGGAAAATGGGAAGCTCCACTTGGGAGTGACGTTCAAAAGACAAAGTAGAACATACCATCTTAGTTTTCTTATTTTTTTCGTTGTATTGTTTTTGTCATGCCTTCGAATGAAAGACTAAACTCTTTTGGGATGTGTCTCTTGTAATTTTATAATGAATTCTGCAACTTTGTGTAATTAAAGTTTCATTCTTTAATATTTGTAATAAGGGTCTGTTAATGGAATCACTTTTAATGCATGTTGATAATTCCATTATGTTATCTAATTGTAATTCTTATTTAACTTGCATTATTTTGAAAAACCTCTTATTTGTATAATTCAAAACATAAAAAATACATATGAAGTCGAGTAAGTTACTCTATATATTATTAATTAAGTTTTATTGAATTGATTGAAGCATGTTTGATGAATTTAGTGATATATTAAATGAATGATACATATATTAATTGATGAAGAATTATTATTAAAAGAATTTTAAAGTCAATCTACTCTTTTACTGTTCTTATATTGTTTATTATATTCTCTAAAGTCAAATTATTTAGTAACTTGATTTGATTGTCTGAGTTTCAAAGATTTACTATTGGATTCATTAATGGATAATTTAGAGTAAAATGACTTTCTTAATATTATATTTTTTTTATATTAGATACTCTAACACTCATTAACTAGTCTCCACCAAAACCTTTTTTCCAATTTGAGTGTGAAAATGACAGGGATCACCTTGTATAGAAATATAGTTGAACTTAATATTGTTAAAGTGAGTGTTTAGTTCAATTTTGAAGTTTTAGAGCAGATCCCTGGTAAGAATAACTAAACTGTGGCAGAAGCACGTGTAACATATCCACGTAGTCCAAATTGGTAAAGAAAGGTGTGTGTGTGTGAGTAAATGATTATTTTGGAAATTCGAAAAATAGAAAAACTATTTCGGGGAGCACTGTAACGCATCACCTTCACCTACCTCTCTCCAACCTTCCCTTCTTTATTTCAAGAATTTGAAGATAACACAACACACGCTTCGGAGTGATTCAACATGGATCACGAGATCACATCCCCTCTCCGTAAGCCTCTCTCTCTCTCTATCCCTTTTTTTATCTTCTATGCTTAACCACCTTTTCATCTTCTTCTAATTTCATCAATTAACATGGTGTGTTCAATGTGTTGTGGTATCTCACAAAGTGGAAGATGAAGGTGGTAGCAATACGAACAGGATTAGGAACAGGAACAGGCATAGGAATGGCGAGGGCGAAAAAGAAGAAGAAGACGACGACGTCGACGACGAAGAAGAGAACTCGCCGATAAAGCAAGTGGCAATGACGGTGGCAACCACCGACGATCCTTCTCTTCCGGTTCTGACGTTTCGAATGTGGGTGCTGGGAAGCCTCTCCTGCGTGGTGCTGTCGTTTCTGAACCAGTTCTTCTGGTACCGCCGGGAGCCCCTGGCCATCACGGCCATCTCGGCGCAGATCGCGGTGGTGCCGCTGGGGCAGTTGATGGCGGCGACGATGACGAAACGCGTGTTCCTGAGAGGGACACGGTGGGAGTTCAGGCTGAACCCAGGGCCGTTCAACGTGAAGGAGCACGTTCTGATAACTATATTTGCGAACTCCGGCGCCGGCAACGTGTACGCCATTCACGTAGTTACGGCTGTCAAAATCTTTTACCGTCAACACATCTCCTTTTTTGTTTCTCTGCTTGTAGTGATCACCACACAGGTTCGTTAAATAATTAAGGTTGGTTAATAAATAAATTAATTAATTAATTAATGTGATTATTATGTAGTAGTATAGTATAAATTGCGTTGAAGGTTGAATGTTGAATGGCAGGTACTGGGTTTCGGATGGGCTGGGATATTTAGAAGATACTTGGTGGAGCCCGCGGCAATGTGGTGGCCCGCAAATTTAGTTCAGGTTTCCCTCTTCAGGTCATAAACCTAACTATTACTAATTACTAATTACTAATTAAATACAATCCCAATCATCTTACAAATTTATTCCTTCAAAATAAGCATCCTTGCATCTCCACACATACCAATTACATCAACCCACACTCCAAATTCTTTTATAATCTATAAGTTTTATCTTATTTTTTAAAAATCATTATAATCAATATACATGGTCGAGTTTTCACAAATTCTTTAAAAAAAAAATTAATCACATATTTTTACCTAACGTATGTAAATTAATAATCATCAAATTTCTTATATATATATATATATATATATATATATATATATATATATATATATATAATTGAAATAGGTTAACATGAATATAAAATTTCTAAACTCTGAAATTCAAATCTCAGATTTATTTTTCACTAGAAAGATGTTTGTCTATTGAATACTTCTAGAAAGATATGAAACACAAATTATCTCTTTAGTGGATTTTGAGCAATATATGACATTGATGGACTATAACAATTATAGTTTTTTAAACTTTTGAAGTCATTTTAACCTGCACACAGGTGGTTGTCACCATTGATTTATACTTAGACTTTAGAGATAATTTAGATAAGAATGACAATATGAGCTGGGTCATGCCACAGGCTCACAAAAATCTGTCAACCTAGATAGATTTGACATTTAAATCTGTCACTAAACATTGTTGTTTTTTTTGTCTTCCACAATAAAGATGAACCACCAAATAACACAAACCGTTATGTCAAGAAACTATGGAAGTAGATAATTAATCTAATTTGAATCACACCACCTGTTTACATAAATCATAATATCTTACCCATTTTTTTCAAATATGTCATGGTTCTAAGAGTCACCTTTTGATGATCCTCACAATATTGTTGCAAATATGAAGAAAGTATATTATGTACAAGTTATAGGCTTAGCAAGTTATGAAAATTAAATAAAGTTATATAAAAGTATTAAGTGTAAATTCTATAAGAACAGTCGAGTCTAAAGTGTTAGATACAAGCTACAAAGATAAGATGTGTATTTAAAAAAAATATAAGATCGTCTATTTTTTTTTTCTTACCTTTTTGTATATTAATTTTGGTAATGTCAAAAAGTGCAGAAGTAACTATAAAAATAAATATAGATATTAAATGAAACAAAATGTGAATTTTTAATGAAAAGTTAAACACATTCTATAAATAGAAGTGAGGCAGAACAACTTCATGAATAAACTACACATGACTCTCATAAATAGAAGTGAGCCATGTGAATTTTGCATACAACAATTTTTATAAGCTCTTATATTGCTTTGTAAATTTAGAAGGAGAATATTATCTCTAAATCCGTTAAAATGTTAAAGTTTTTAGCCACATTTAAATGTATTGGTGTTTTCTCTCACTTCTACCTTTCCTCCATGTTGTGGAGTCCTATATACACAAGTATAAAAAATAATCCCATTATTTAGCAAATAATTCTACAAATAAAATAAATCCTACCTCAGGTAAACTTAGTCATACCATGTAATTAAAAATTTCCCCAAATAAAACTTATCCAAGATACATCCACTATTTTACATCATTTCCTTTCTTTTCTCCTTTTCTAGTCACAGAAGTTAAAGTAATTTAAACATTTTATCTTTGACCTTAAATCTTCCCAAAAAATATTTTTTTTTATTCTCATTATATGCATAATAATAAAATATAATTATCTAAATCTTTACTCTTCTAAAAATTTTCCTAATAACCTATTTTTACTTAAAATATAAGGAGTAAATGTAAAAGATATTCTGAAAAAAAAAAGTTAAAAGTTTTATGTAAAGAATATTCTTGAGTAACTTATATGATTAGTTGGGGGGTTTAAAGTGACTTTTGAACGATGAAGATGCAAGACGACAAAATTCATGATTTAAGTTAACATATATGTTTGTTTTTGCATTTATTATAGACTTAAAATGATTGAAAATCGTCCCTTGAATTACACCGATTCAGGGCACTGCACGAGAAGGATGAAAGAACGAAGGGAGGGTTAACGCGATCGCAGTTCTTCGTAGTGGCGTTTTTGTGCAGCTTCACCTACTACGTCTTCCCTGGCTACATCTTCCAAATGTTGGTCTCTCTCTCTTGGCTATGCTGGCTCTTTCCCAACAACATTCTGGCCCAACAGCTCGGCTCGGGCCTCCACGGGCTTGGCATCGGAGCAGTTGGGCTAGACTGGTCCACCATTTCCTCCTACCTCGGAAGCCCACTCGCCAGCCCATGGTTTGCCACCGCCAACGTTGCCGTGGGATTCGTGTTTGTGATGTACGTTCTGACCCCACTCTGCTATTGGTTCAACGTCTACCATGCCAAAACCTTCCCCATTTTCTCCAACAAACTCTTCACCGAGCAAGGTCACGTTTATAACATCACAGCCATAATAGACTCCAATTTCCACCTTGACCTTGCAGCGTATCAGCGACAAGGCAGACTCTACCTCAGCACCTTCTTTGCCATCACCTATGGCGTTGGATTTGCCGCACTCACTGCTACCATCATGCATGTAGCTCTCTTTCACGGAAGGTATGTGTAGGAAATAGGAATCTCATCAACCATTTTTACGTATGCAATGAAATTCACGAGATTGTTGCATGCAGAGAAATATGGGAGCAAAGTAAATGGAGTTTTAAGGAAAAGAGTGTGGACATTCACACGAAGCTCATGCGGAGGTACAAACAAGTTCCGGAGTGGTGGTTCGTGTGCATACTGGCAGCGACCATTGCAGCAACCGTCTTCACTTGCGAGTATTACAAGGCGCAGCTGCAGTTGCCCTGGTGGGGTGTTCTCCTCGCATGTGCCATTGCCATATTCTTCACTCTCCCCATTGGGATTATCACTGCAATCACAAATCAGGTAAAAGTACATGGTTGTTTGATTAAACCCTAATTCTATCAAATATTGTGTTCCTGAGTGCCATTTTGATGATAGTGATATTGATTAGTACAGAGCCCGGGCTTGAACATAATAACGGAATACATCATAGGGTATGTGTACCCGGGATATCCAGTGGCAAACATGTGCTTCAAGGTGTATGGTTACATCAGCATGACGCAAGCCATCACTTTCTTGCAAGACTTCAAGCTCGGTCACTACATGAAGATCCCTCCCAGAACCATGTTCATGGCACAGGTTTACATACTCTCTTATTACACATTAAACAAAGTATGTGCCTTTGTACAAGTTAACGTAGCTGTTTGAGTTTTGTCGATTGGTTAGGTTGTGGGAACGCTCATCGCAAGTTTGGTGTATTTGTTGACTGCGTGGTGGTTAATGGAGACAATCCCAGACATATGCAAAGACTCCTCCTCTGTCTGGACGTGTCCAAGCGACACGGTGTTCTACGATGCGTCAGTTATTTGGGGTTTGATAGGGCCACGAAGGATTTTCGGGGACCTGGGAACCTACGAGAAGGTGAATTGGTTCTTCCTGGGAGGAGCCATTGCTCCTCTACTGGTGTGGTTGGCGGCGAGGAGCTTCCCGCAACAAGAGTGGATAAGACTGATAAACATGCCAGTGCTGATCGGTGCCACTGGAATGATGCCTCCTGCGACTGCAGTGAACTACAGCAGTTGGATCATTGTGGGGTTTCTTTCTGGTTTTGTGGTGTTCAGGTACAAGCCAGAGTGGTGGAAGCGTCACAACTATGTGCTCTCTGGGGCACTCGATGCAGGGCTTGCCTTCATGGCAGTGCTTCTGTATCTTTGCTTGGGGTTGGAGGACATTGGTATGAGTTGGTGGGGAAATGACCTTGATGGTTGTTCCTTGGCTCACTGCCCCACGGCCAAAGGAGTCCAAGTTCAAGGTTGCCCCGTTTTCACTTGAACATAACATTCTCGTAAAACAAGTAGGAGTTGAATAATGTCTAGGGTTTTTTAGGGCATCTATTGGGAAAAATTTCTAGGTACCCTTCCCAATAAAGAAGTAGGCGTTGAATAATGTCTAGGGTTTTAGAAGAAGTAGGCGTTGAATAATTGTCTAGGGTTTTAGAGGATCTATTGGGAAAAGTTTTGAGGTACTCGTCCCAATAAAGTGTTTAGGTGTTCCTCTTATTAGACCACACGTGTCAAATATATATCCCCGTCAGCAATTTAGGATTGTTGGTGGTTGGATTCGATGTAATTTCACTATATCCTTCCGGCATAACTGTAAATATTGAAAGATATCAAATCTTTCTAATCAATTTTTTTCTCATTTCGTTTTTATATTAGATGCCTTTGATAGGAAATTTTACGTTTAAATACATTTAATTGTAGTTCATGTTAGGATTGGAGGGAGAATTTTTACAGTTTTTATGATATATTGAATTTGAATTTATCTTATCTAAAATTATTTTATTTTTTAAAAGAATATTTTATTGAATGAGTTAATTTAAAGTTTTTTAATTTTAATCTTTGATAAAGTATTTTAATTATCATTAAAATGTAAAATATCAAACTGTGGATGATTATTCAAAAGCATTAATATTGATTATGCCTTTTTTACTCATTCTTAATTGATGTTATTTTCAGGTCAAAATGTGTTAAAATTTTTTGAACTAATATTAAAGAAGGGTTCTCTTTATTGATGGAGGTTGATATTTTTTCTGTTAATGTCAATTCCAATTAATTAGGTTGACATTCATCCAAGTTAATTTATAACATTATTGATTGGCTTTTTTTGTTAGGTGAAAAGTTTCTAGATTGATATTGGGCAAAGACAATCTTAATTTATGTCAGCTCAAATTTTTTATATTTAAAAAAATATCCTAACAAAATATTGACGAATAATAATATTCGTGTCAATGATAAAAAATAATTACTACAAACATAATAAAAAAATAATCATGACAAACATCATCAAACGAAAAATAGTAGTCATTTACAACATAAAAAAATAATCTTAACAATTTAAATAAAAAATATTTTAAATCTATTAGTGATGAAGCATCTTCAACTTAAATAACACATCTATTTTGTCCTTCTATTTCCGTCAATCTCTTCTATTCTATTATGTTCATGACCTATTTTGACTAAAATCTTTGACGCAAATTCGAATTTCTTTTAACTAATACGCGTTGAATGATAATTAGGGTTTAGGAATTTATTGATTGAAGAATCAATTGCGAAAAGTTTTTATTGAAGATATTGATAATGTATTTTGATGAATTTTTAGTAAAAAGTTTCTGATACTGCCTTCCAGTAAAGGTAAAGAAGCAGAGGCATATGAGCTGGATTCATGTCTGATGTCATATTCGAAATACAAAGCGACAGAAGAAGCATTCAAAAAGTGAAAACCCTTCAAATAATTTAATGGAGAGAGAGAAAATGCAGACAGCATAGGAAGGAATGCAGAGCGTGATAGAGCAGCGGCGGCAGAGGCAACGCAAAGGTTGAGATTTGTTGTATTATTCCTTATTCTCCGCAAAACCCATGGTTTGGTTATGAACAAAATCAAAAATTGAATCTCTAATTTTTTTATGATTGGCAAAGCCATCCACCGTATGTTAGGGGATCGCTTCCTAATCATAACCATAGCATTATAATGATTAAACAATAACAACAAATATAAAATATAAAAAATAGTAATCCTTGAGTTTAGCTTTAAAAAATGTGAAATCTAGTACAAATTGTATATGAATTTATTAATTTCAAGGACCCAGTTGATCCACTGTTACAATGCTGAAGAATAATAAATTAAAACAAAAAAAAGTTATAGATATCAATGGTTGCATGGCGTTGGAAAATAGAAAAAGAACCCAAAGCAGTATATCTGCAATCATCTTACTAGACTAGAGAGCAGTGCACAGAGGAAGAATCGAAGAACTATGAGTGAAAATTTTGAAGTTGGGTGAGGTGAAGAAGAAGAAGTACTAGAAGGAGACATGGGAATGTCGCCAAAAGCAGTTGGGTAAGAAGGTGCGGATTGAGGCAGTGAAGTTGGAGAAAGTGTGTCGCTGTTTCCTCCAGCTCCCACAGTTATGTGAAGCTTTTGATGCTTTTGGCAATGACCAGACTCTGCACTGGTGAAGTAAAAATCCCCTTCTGATGTGATGTTGAACAACGAGTTCCCATTGTTCATGTACAAGATTGGATCTTTAAGGTTGCAGCTCTCGTAGGATTCCTCTGTTACTTGAATCAATGAATCTTGGCTTGGTGGGTACAGAAACACTGGACATATTCGATATGTTAGTGTTGAATTAGCAGACCTTTTGCAAAGATGGGGAATATTGGAAATGAAGGAAGAACTTACAGAGGGAATCACCGATCTTGAGGTTGTGATGTTTGGACCATTTGTCATAGACTTGTGAATTTGATGAAATGGGGATCCCCCAGGAATCTAGATCTCCAACTTTGTATTGGTAAGATTGCACCTTGGGTTGGATTTGAACCCAAGTAGCAAAGAGAGACACCAAAAAGAGGTTAAATCTAAAACTCCTAAGAAAGGGCATTTTGATTCTGATGAGGAACTGGAATTTTCTTGATTTAAGAAGCGATTGAGCAGAGGGGGAGAGAGACGTGTAATTGAGAAGTGTGCCCACTGCTAGCTTTTGAAGATGACATCAAAATGACCATTGAGTGTCAATTTACCTTGAAGCCCTCTTCCTGCTAACCTGAGATTCAGTATGCTAATTGGGTTGCCAATCGTTTCTTTCTTCTCAAGAGTAAAAAAACCACTGAAGTATATGAGCAAAAATTGATGGTTTGTGTGAAAAAATTAACCAAGCAGTGTGTGAAAGAGATGCTATTGTTGGAAAAAGATGACATGAGTATCAGTAAATGTTTGTTGATTTTAGAGGGTTGAGAGTGGAAAAGGGGCAAATTATTACAAGGGTTATAATTGGCATGTGGCAGCTGGCAGTGTGACTGTGTTTGAAAGGTTTTGGAGTTTCATAATTGTATTGTGTAGTGCGTGTGAGAGACAGTGTTACATGATCATATGGCGCATAGATATGGCACCAGGACATGCATATAATACAAACAATTCTGGTCCTGCAAATTTTAATGAAGTATATTACTTAAAATGTAATTATTAATATTTTTGCTTCAAGATTATACAATTTTTTTTTTATTAAAATAGCAATTAAAATAATGTTATTATATATAATTTATTAAATTACTTAATTAAAAGCGATTATGTAAAAAAGAAAAAAGAATATATCTCTATCAGGATGCATCACCATGTTTAAACTAAGGATGATAATACATTTCTTCATAAAAAAGTGTAGGACAAGTAGAGATTTTAGTTCGCCTAGATTTGTCTCATAATCCATAATCCACACAAGTTAATAATGAGATTGGCAACCTGCTTAAATAATTTACTTATATTTTAATTAAAATTTATAATGTAATATTAACATACAAATAATATTTTTTTACTAATTACAATTTAATTAGATATATAAAAGAACAGGAACATTTAAATTGCGACATGCTTAGGCTACATACTAGTTTCACGAAATAATAAATGTTTAAAGTAATCATTAATCATGCCTTCTTTATACTTGATCAGTCCTTAAGTTTTAATCTCTATACTCAATCAAAGATACAGCCTTTTCAATTGGTACAACCCAATCATAATATACAAGCTTTAGCTGCTACGAAATACAGTTCAAGATATACTAAATCCGGCATAAATTTCTTTAAAAAAACCCGTAATGGATCTGCAGACTTAGTAAGGTTGCAGAAGATACAGCAGAGAAGAATGAAATAAATAATGTGATATTATGTTTGTGAATCTGTATATCTTCATACGAACATTTTGCTGGCAAGCGAAATTGGATCGGGGAAGATATGTAACACTATTTTCAATATCCAAAACACCTTCTCCTTCAGCTGAGGTTCATCTATCACTTATCTTACATCACTGACAAGTGAATGTGCATGCACTTCATTAAAGAAGATCAGACTTAATCAGCTTTCAAGCAACTTACTCTCCCTTGTCCCTATTCTGTTCCTTAGTTTGGAGAGCTGTTAGCTGTTGTTGCAACTGTTCCATAACAAAATGATTAGTTTGATCTTAATTTTAAAGCTTCAAAACATATATTCCAAGCAAAGCCTACATACTTGCTAATAATTATTTGTCTTTCTAGACAAACTTCTCCCACCGAAACATTTTTAGGAGAAGATAAAGAAATAAATTTCTGCAAAAGTTAAAATTAGTTCATGCATAAACTAATTTTAATTTCTGAAGATGTTTATATAATATTTTCTCCTACAAGTACCTATAGATTTGTTGAAATAAAACCTATGTAATGCAAGCATAGTTAAAATTACAAACTACCAATGCGTCATGCTTGATTGTGACTCATCTTTTGTTTGCAATACTTTTCAAAATTTTGGTATTGTTCCATGGAGGTGAAAGCTTGTTGGCGGAAGCCTTTTAACATTTGCAAAGATATAGATTTTAAAGTCTCACATATCTTGGTGAGGGTAATAAATGTGTAGATGGTTTTGCTAACGTTGGTTTTGTGATAGATTGGATTTTCTATGATTTGATTCTTTACCTTCCAATGTTCGTTTTGATTTTTTTAGAAATCATTTAAGCCTCACGAAGTTTAGATTTTGTTAGTCTTTTGGAGGCTGTTTATTCTTTGCATGGATTTTGGTTTGGTCCTCTTAGGTTCTTTGTATATTTTCTTGATTTTATAGAGTTTTCATGAGGTTGTGAGTGACTGATGAACCTTTAAGGTGTCAATTTAGTTGGGCTGTCAAAGTTTCACAATGATGCCTAACATGATTTTAATTAAAAAAAAAACATAAATGAATTTTCTTTAAGAATAAAACAAAGAAAGCGAGCTAACAGTTTCTACAGAAAATTACCTGCGTGTATTTTAACTTCTCAGCGGTCAATTCATCAGTCAAAGCGATCATCCTGTAAAATGATACAGGGCAGGGCGAAAAGTGTTAAAAAGCTATTTGAATTAAAAGTAAAAGGAATAGTGAGAAATAATATTTAAAATGATATAACTAACCGAGTCTGAAGCTCTATAATTTTGAGCAGCAGAAGACGTTCCCTCTCTGCAGCTGCAGTGTCAACCTGTCAATAACACAAAAGTCTGAGGAGAACATCAAGCTGATGAATAATTATTATATAATTGGATTTAGTAGAGGTTTATGTAATGAGAGTGAATAATTCTTCCAACAAAACGGAACCATACAAAAGTTGAAAATTAATTAAGCACACTAGTTTAAAGGATAAATTAAGCAAAAATTACTCACAATCCCATTAATTTCTGAACTGCGACGTTTTGGTGGCAACTTTCCATTCTGTGAAACTGAAAATATTAATCAGATCATTATATCATTCAAAACCGTCAACAATTGCTTCGAGTATAATCAAGGGAAAATCCTTCACTCTTACCTTCAATCCCTTCAGCAGATTGCAAGCTAGTCAACAGATTCATTATAAGATCCTGGTATAAAATAGTACTTTCAATGAGATCCTAAATTTGCTAAGTCAGTTTCGTAGATTAACTTTCTGACATTTTCTTCACCTGTTGCATTGATGTTTGCTGGAGAAGATTTTGAAGGTGAGTCATGAGAAGTGATGCAGAGATATTGTTGTTGGCAGAATCTTTGGTGCCCTGACTAATTGGCTGAAATGAAACAGATTCGATAGAAGATAAATGAGGCTTACATAACAAGCACGTAATAATTTATACATCATATATATGCTCTGCAACCAACTCAAGATGCATAAAGTTTCCCAAATTTGAAAATGAACTCTATAAACGTTTTAACTTTATAAATTGTTGAAAGCATAAACCAAATATGTAACGTGCAGCTAAACAAGTTAGATTTGAATATGGCTTTTGCACAAACCATTTGTTTGGAATTCAACATCCAATCACTAACACTGGCAGATTTCCGCAGTGATGAGCCCTATATCAAATGTATGGGAACATAAACATCAGTTTAGGGAATTTATATGACATAAATACATAAACAGTAATTAATTAGAACACTAACCAACCTGTGAAGATCGGTGTGAAACTGAACTTACAGGAATATCCTGTGTTTCAACGTGAAGTCAGTTAATGCTAAATAATAAGACAATTCAGTTGTAAGAATAGCGCACACCTTTACAATATCTAAATTTTCTGATGTCACAGAAAATCGCCCTTTAATTTGTACTAGATTAGCCTTAGACTTGTCATCCAAGGAATCCCTGAATCCTACCAAGAGTGATGGGAACCAAATTAAACTTAGAATTAAGATGGTTTGGTTCAACAACTAGTTGAAGTTCTACACATAGCCTACTGGTGCAGAAGTATAGTTTAAGTACCTCCCGAAGACTTTATTGGAGCTGATAAACTATTTGCTGAGGCTCGTGTTGGAAGCACCAATGGACCGCTAAAATTTGGAGGTCGTCGCAGTTCACGATTATTTTTCTCACCCAGTACCTGATTTCCATTCTCAAGCCTAAGAGTAACAAAACATTAAATGTATTATAATTCATAAATCAAAATACGATGATATTGAGAAGTATAGAACAATAGCAGTGGAGCATCCGTAAGGAATGGAAAGAGGCACAACTGAGACAATGGATCCTTTAATATAAACTTAAAATTACACACTTACAAGTTACAACATTGTATAATCATATTAGACAACTCTAAAGGTACAATAGATGAGTAAAACTTTCATGCCTACATATTCTTCATTGCTGACTTTTGTTAAGAACCAAGAACTAGGACTGGGAAATAGACAACAGACTTTGTTGAATAATATGAAAAGAACAAAAAATAGGACAACACTCTTCCCTCCTAGGTTTTCCCGTTTTACAACAGCTACTGCTCCATACCCATAAACGTTTAAATTTGAATGACTCTCCTTTAACCTAGCATCTGAGACGGCTTCTTCCTGCACCTCCATAGGCATAGGAAATTGACTATTATACCCTTAATAAAAAAATTAAATAAATCATACACCTAAACTTTCTGTATTCCAGATTGTATAAAACTTTTGTATACCGGATTGTATAATCTGGTATACAATCTATTTTTGTATACCGGATTAATCCGGTATGTAATTTTAATTTTTTTTACATTCCGGATTGTACAATCTGGAATGTAAAAAAGATATTATATACCGCATTGTACAACCTGGTAAGGATATTTTTGGAATTTTGAAATACTATGGAGGTGTAGGATGAGGTCGTGGAGGCGCAGGAAGAATGCGTCAATAAGAATGCGTCAGTATCTGATAGTAACAAAGCCCAACCCAACACTCACGACCCAAGAAGACAACTAAGAGGCACAACAGCTTGATAAACTTTGTAGATTATTTACAGATTATTGAAAATAGAAAATGCCATATGATGAATGGGTGTGTCTCTCATTGTTATTAGTTTTGTTTTTGTTTCTGAAAGTGCAGACAGCCAATGATTTCGCTTATGTAGTTTTGATATATAAGCTCATGATTGAATGAAATGAGGAGTAAAGTATGCATCGAATGCCTAAAAGTTAAACGCGCTGACTTATTAGTCCCTAAATATTTTTGTTTTGCACTCGAGCCCTGAAAAATATTTCAGCTGCCATTCAGTCCTTCCATTGATGAAACTCTAAACAGAAGTTTAAATCGTCAATAAGTGCCACATAGTGACACCTATCCCACTCTTGGATGACTCCTATTTGCCAAGTACACTGGAGAGGGATTGATTTGTAGGTGACGGAGAAGGCAAACAATGGTGCCATACCAAAGGGATAGAACGAGAAGGGTAAAATAGAAATCTTCTTTTGTTGGGTTCCCTGTTTCTGTTAGTGCAATAGACTCCTAGAACTAACAATTATCATAACATGAAACCAATTTGTTGCCCATGTAACCTAACAAGCAAAGATTATTGTAACAGTTAAACAACAAATAGAAGAAAAGAAAGAAGGAGGCACAAAACAAAAGGGGATTTAGTATTGCACCCAGAAGAAGAAAAGCACCCGCATAACAGAATTCTGAGAGAAGATACAAAATGATTTTCTCCCCTTTCTCTCTCTCATCTCACTACTTAAATACTAATGTTTGAACCACTCAAAATCAGCCAACTTTGAATTAGTTATTTTGGCCGATCATTGCACTTCTTCCTTTCATTGTTTATGACGTGGCCCTTTTCCATAATTCCACTATTGCCCTCTCTACAGCTACATTTGTTACATTACCTTCCCCTTTAAAAGAAACCTTGTCCTCACGGTTGAAGTCTAGAAAAGCTTGCTTGATAACCATGGTGTCCTCCCACGTTGCTTGATTGTCATCCAACCCCTCCCACTTTATTAAGTGTTGTTGCACGTGTTGTTGATTCCTTATAATGACTCTGTTTTGTAAGATGGCTTCCAGTTGATCTGGTATCTAAATTAGTAACGGGTAATGGTATATATGGCTAAACATGATCACCTTGACACAATTTCAGCTAGGAAAAATGAAAGTCAGGATGGATTTTTGCATAAGGAGGCAATAGGAGTTTATAAGCTACTTCCGCAATCTTCTTAATTACAGTGAATAGCCCGAACTAGTGAAGGCTAAGTTTCTGATTTTTTCTTAGCAAGACAGAGTGTTGTCTGTATGGTTGAAGTTTAACCAGTACCATATCACCAATTTCTAACCGCAATGGCTTGCCTTTTCTATCCGCCACTTTCTTCATGTGTTGTTGTGCCTTTTATAAATTTATCTTCAGTTTGCTAGTTTGCTAATGGTTGCATCCAGCTGGAGGAGTTGGTCTTGAACATTCAGGGGATCCTGGTTGCTAAATGTATATTTAAAGGGTGAGAAACTATAAACAACTTTAAAGGGTGTTATGTCGGTATTGTGATGAAAGGAAGAGTTGTACCAAAATTATGCCCATGGCAAACATATAGACCACTCCTTAGGATTGTCATACGTAAAGCACCTTAGATACATCTCAATGCATTTGTACAACGCCTCAGATTGACCATCCGTTTGCGGGTGGTATGTAGTGCTTAATTTCAAAGTAGTACCACTCAGCTTGAACATGTGTTGCCAAAATTGGCTCGTTAACACCTTATCACGATCAGAAACTATTGTCTTTGAAAAGCCATGTAACTTGACAATGTTTTTCACAAACAACTCAGCCACTTGCTTACTATTATAATCAGAAGTGGTTTGTGTACTCTTTATAATCAGGAATGGTTTGTGTATTCGTTTTGTGCTCTTTGACTATTAGTGGAATCTCTTAAGAAATTATCATATGGGAGAGTTGGACATAGTCCATGACTTTGGTTCAAACCAGTATAAAATTGTTGTGTTGCTTTGTTTAGTTGTTATACAATATATTCTTTGTAAGAAAAAGTCTAAGACTTTTATTCAACCCCTCCTCCTTCTAGAGCCAGCAGTTAGTACAACTTTGGCCATCAAAGATGTTAGAGTGCCACCACCTTTTCTTGCAAATTCCTCTTTCGATTTAAGGTTACCTTTTTCAAATGGACCCATGTCCTTCCAATTTGCAACACTGCCATTTTCCATGGGGTCTAGTGGCTCAAGAGCCTTGGCCCAAGCACCACGGATTATGGGCTTTTATGTTAAGTCTCATTCATTTGGCCTGACCCATTTTATTTCATTTGGATGCACTCCTTAACTCTCAAATGACCTCAATCCAACAAGGTCACCGAATTGCTCTTATTAGCAAACTCAATTGTTCACAGTTGCAAGAAAACTCTACCTAGGTCCATGAGATGAGCTTCATGCTATAGCCATTGTCATCTACAAATGGTGTCAATACATGCTTGGCCATTCCTTCATTATTTATAAATAAAAGTCTCAAAGATTGATGTCCTAAGTAATCCAAACTCCAAAGCAACAAATCTATATTTCCAAGTTACTAGGCTACGATTGCTCAATTCAATAAAAAGCTAGTACTAGCAATGTTTACAACAACATCAACACTTCAAGTCCAAGACAAACTTCATGCATAAAAAGAATCATCCATGGAGACAATTAAATTTCATTCGAAATTGTGTAAAAAGACTTTTTACAAAGTAAATAGAGAGAAAAAGCTTATGGTAGAAGCTTTCCTAAATTAGACCTAGTTAAGACAACCTAGGGTTTCTAAATATGGTTGGAGAAACTTCCCTCACAAACTAAGGAGAAGCTTGTCTTACAAACTTTGTAACCAACTAACTCCTAACTACGTCACGGTTGATGCCATCTACCAAGAGAAAAGCTTCTCTTCAAAGTTTTGAGTAATTATGATCTCTTGCTAGTTTTGAGTAATTATGATTTTAACTACCTTTGATCAACAACTAACTACCTCCTAAACCATTTAACAAAATAGGTCCATCCACAGAAACTTCTCTCGCAAGTTTCATTTATTAGTTGACTACCTAACTACCAAATTAACTACCTTGTTTGATTCTAAAATCATGTTAAAAGAAAGAGAGAACCAAAGGCACAAGGTGAATTCTGTTCACCTAATTTTTAGAGCAGAGCCCCTTATTTATGATTATAAATACAATGAATATCAATTTTCTTGTTTACACAAATACATTCAACTCGCTACATCTCACAATATCTCTAATTACAACATTTACTTAAAACTAACGATTGATAGTTGAAAACCTCTAACAACACTTCCCCTCGCCTTTCAAGGTTGAGAGTTCGTTGGATTGCTCAAATATGGGCTCTATAATGGGCACAACTAGGCCGAGGGGAGGGGGGAGTAAAGTTGAGCTGAGTGTGTTGTCAGGACAGCGATGGATTTATGCTTATTGCTGGGTTTTAAAGCATCGAGCAAGGAGATGGCACTGTTGCACACTGAATGGCAAAGTGATTCAATAACGTTTAATGTTAGCCTTGTTCCCTTGAAGCAAAATGTTAGAAGCCCCACATTGAGTAGAATAAACTACCTGATGTGATATTTAAACCTTGAGGCTCTCCCAGCTAATGGACAAGTCTTTCTGGGTTGGCCTATTCTTTTGTGCTTAAGTCCCAAAAATTGGAGTTTTGGTAAATGAAGCCGTAAAAGAGAAAATAGCTACAATAGGGCCTGTGTCAATTGAGTGAAAGTCCCATATTAAGTAGAATAATATTATTCAGAAAAAAAGAGAAATCTAATCCAGAACTTTCCCCTTACAACAGAGCCACTGCATGTTTTATCAATGCTACAACTCTAAATGTCACTCTTGTTTCTACCTTTCCTCCTACTTAAGCTGAACTCTGTCCTTCCAACCTCTGTAGCTAACAATCTAATTGTTTTAACTAGCTACAGATCCTCTGCTGTCACTGACTTGTAACTAACTGTCAATATTTAGGAAACTATAAGAGGAACTAACTTCATTTCATCTAACAGTTTGTTAAACTCTGATCAGAGTCTAAAATAAAACAAGATATGATACAAAAAAAATGAAGTACCTTTGTGATGTTCGTCCCCTTTCTGATCTCGAATGACTGAGAACTGTGACTGGTAACAGTGGTCCACTTTGGGTTTGACGGCTTTTTACCATTTGGCCTTTAATTTTGGTCATAATTATATCTTTCTCTACATTAGATGTCATTGCCTCCGAAATTGACCCATTTCTCTCCCTAATAATATTTTTGGGAAATCCAGGTTCCTGGATTTCACTTTCTGGAATCTTCTTGTTTTTGTTGAAGTATTCACTCTGCTCAGTCACTTTTACGTCAAAAGCCCCTACCTGTGATGTGATTTTATTCAGTGGTGATTTCTCTGAATTCATTTTGCCATTACCAGACTGGGAATCAATTGCACCCTGTCATGACAAACAACAGAAGAAAATGTTTTTTTTTACAGTATAGAAAGTTTAGAACAATTGAACAACATCAAAATTCAATGGCAATGTCTTCTTACAGCCTTGTAATTGGTGAAAAAATTGTTTTCATCTTCTTCCCTCATCTCAGCAATATCATCATCATCCCTCACCTAGAAAAATTAAAGACATTAGTTCAGATCTAATAAGGGACAAACTAGTCAAGCAAATAGATCGGAACATGAAAATACATACCAATGAAGCTTGAGCTTTCAAATCATCAATATCAAAGTTCCATGCGCTAACTCCTCGTTGGTATTGACTCTAAAGCAAAATATATAATTCTATTATCTATGGAGCCAACGGTAAGGGTGATAATCTTTTGTTTTCTACAAGAAACATATATATGTTGCATTAGATGTTAGCCGGACTTTGAAATGTTCAGTTACCAAAAAGAGTAGTTAGTTTAGTCATACATTAAACACTTTTATAGGGATTAAGGACAAAGTTCCCCAAAACCCTTCCATTTTAAATAATGGTAAATCTTTAGAATATATAAATCATGGTTACTGTTTGAATACAAGAAAATCTTAGCAGATAGCATGATTTTCAGTCTCGTGAAAAGGAGGAGTGTGACACCAAAAAGGATGTTGAAGGAAGTTGTCAAGAGAGATCTCAAGCTAATTAATATTCCTGAAGCCTTGGTTTTTAATTGTGCTGAATGCCATTCTGTAATTCATGTAATCAACCTCATCTAGTGGGAAAAGGCTTTGTTATTGTTATATTATCCTCTAGGATTAGTCTCCCTATTTCTTATTATCTCTTGGGATGGGTTTTCATATTTCCTTATCACGATTTAATTCCCTAATTAGTTAGAATTAGATTAGTATAAATAAGGTTAAGTTTTCTCGTTTTATGACCATATCAAATACATTAATACATTGTGATGCGTCTCAGTTAATATCTAATAGTGTTTCATTTTCTTTTGCATCCGTTCCTCTATCTGTTCCAAAATTTTCAACATAGTATTAGAGTGGTTCCATCTTCCCTGACCTATCCCCACACTATTTTGCTGTCATGTTCTCTCCACTCCCTAACTCACTCTCATTTTAACAGTTACTATAAACATGACTTGAAACACTCAGGCTTCTCATTTTTTATCAAGTTGCTAACTTGGTTATGTCCATTGAAAAAATGCTCCGAGGAATCACTAAACTAATCACAGTATGTGACAAATAAAGATTTGAATATCAGCTTTAACCTGAGATATTGCCTCTTCTTCTGCAGAAGGCATTTTCTTCATTGCTAGTTGAGCTGCATCTTTGAGCTGCAAGAATTCGTGAACTCAAGTCAAGCTACCAGGAAGAAAGAAATTTAAAACCTGCACCGAGGTCTGCATGAAAACCAACCTGGAGGGCTTTTACACGATTCCAAAGAGGTGGTAAGTCGGCAAACAGTTTTTTTACAGAGAGCTCAGGAGGCTTAACATGTTTGAAGAAGGAATGTTTCAGTAACTTCTCTGCTGATGGCCTTTTTGTTTGATCTTTCACTAGGCACATAGCAACCATTTCCTTAAAAGACTGATCACAACTGGAAATACTTTAATTAGACAACGATTTAACAAGAAACACATTATGAATAACAATCATATCAGAACCAAAATTCAATCTTATGTGCCATGAGTAAGGAACTACATAAAACTACACGTATCATAATGATGACTCATGTAACAGTCCATCCAGAAAGAACAGCAATACCTTAGAGAACTTCTTATCACGGTCATAATCAAGTCCGGGAGGGGCATTCTGTATGGTCATTAGAAGAACCTATATAATTGAAACAAAAAGTAAAGTCATCTTATATTACAAATTATATCACACAGTCAAATGTCAACATCCTTTTAGACACTGTCTCTTAGCAACCATTGGATGTAAATACCTTCATTGGAGGGTATTTCGAAAACGGAGCATGACCATGAGCCAACTCAAGTGCCGTAATCCCAAAAGACCAAATATCAGCCCTATTAAACATTAATGAACCTCAGCAAAAACAATAAACTTGGCCCATTATTTAATCCCAATAAAAACAAAAAAAAAAAGAGTCCATTGAACAACAAACAAACTGGAAAGAATTTTAGTGAACGGAAACCACAACCTTTCATTAGCAATTCTGCATGATCAAGAGGGCATTTGGAAGAGCTAATACAAAGCTAATTTACCCTTTTCTAAGCTCTTCTCAACTTATTTCAATAAACTTCACGTAAAAGCCTATAAGAATAAGCTTTTTTCAGCTTATGTCAACCAGCTTCACAGTTCACAGTCAAGAATTTGAGAAGCTCTCATCCAAAATCATAATCCATAGCTTCTTAGACTAAGAACTTACTAAATCAATGCCTAATTAAACCATTTACCCAAAAGCATTAAACCATTACAGTACACTAGTCATGTCCTTAATAACAGTTACTTCCCTTGTCCCTAATGTGAAGACTCTAAACTCTTTCAACTAATTCACACCCTATAAGAAAATGAGTTAAATTAGTCAAAAACAATAGGTGTGTATTGTTGTTCCAAAATTATCCTTACACATTTGAAGTTAAAGTAGTTGAGAGAGACTTTGGTACCGTGAGTCCTTGTACTCTCAAACCAGATTAAGAGAGAAACACTCTTCTGATTAGGGTACTTTAGAAAGACAAAAAAATCAATTAATCGTTCGATTACAAAGGAGTCTTACAAAAGAAGGGATAAACAATTTTCTGAAAAGGGTCTCATTAACACATTGGTAGAAATAAATGCTTTGAGTTAGCAGTAACAGAATGTACAGTGTTATGGTAATCGGCAGAGACAGCTAATAAGAAGAATAATTGGATGAATGACTGACTTGGAATTATAGCCATTTGAAGGTTGCAGCACCTCAGGAGCCATCCTGCAGAAGAAAGGTGACAACAAGAACATATAGTTTTACACCGTACAGAGAGAGTGAATGAGAAATGAATGCCGTTATGTGATACCAGCAAGGGGTCCCGACAAAAGTGTTTCTGCAGCGCTGCCTGTCGCCGGCATCGAACAAGCAAGCGGCAACACCGAAGTCGGCGAGCTTGACGGCGCCGCTGCTGGCGAGTAAAATGTTGCCGGCCTTGACGTCCCGATGAATGTGGCCATGATGGTGGAGGTAGTGCAGGGCCTTCAGAATTTCTTTGAGGATGGATCCGATTGCCTCCTCCTCGAACCCTTCCGCGTACGCAATCTTCATGAGATGCAAACAGGAGCCCTGGTCCATGAACTGCATCACCACCCACAGACTCCGCTCCACAACGAAGCAGCAGTGTGCCTTCACCACGTTGGGATGATCGATCAGACTCATCGTGTGCGCCTCCCTTCGCAAATGATCCTGTTGCAATATCAAACATCGATTAATTAAGTGATTGATGAAAAGCGATATGAGAGAGCAGCGAGGAGGAAGAGGAGGAAGAAGAGGAAGAAGATTCGAACGAGATTGATGTCGCAGCGACCGAGATCGAAGCACTTGACGGCAACGAGTTGGTTGAAGGGAAGATAGACGGCTCTGTAGACGGTGGTGGTGGGGCCATAACCAACTTCTTCTAGAAGCTTGTAGTGGGAAGGGTTGGTGGAGAAGTTTTGGCTTTGTTTATGAGTCTCTCCCATGTGCCTTTACTCAATCTTCCTAATGGATGATCATCTTCCAACACAATCCACCACTGCTTCACCATAATCACAAGCCATTTTCATTTTCAGTGCACTGCTGCACACTTCTCACTCACAAAACTATTATTTTTAATTCATTCATTCATTAATCTCTGAAGCTATTGCTGAGTACTTCTTGTCACCAAATGCTAGTAAAATGGCTAATTCAAGAGTCAGTCTCTAAATTTATATCACATTTTGAATTCAAGAATGTGGGAAAATAAAGATTACCATCAAGTCAAATAATTATATCCTATTCTAACAAAATTATCTTTAAGGAGATAAATGTTTATGATTAAATTTAACAAAAAATAAATTAAAAATCTTCAATATTTGATGGGGACACTTTATGTTCTGTTGGGTAAGCCAACTAAGGAAGCAACACAGTTTGAGTATAAATGAGAGGAGCATTGATCCCCCAAAATCATCTAAATTTGCTTTTGCACCAGGAATTGGTGTATGTTTCTAGACAGAGAAACATAACACTATGAATCTTAGAAAATGAAGGAAGCTATTAACTTTCGTGCTAGGAACAGTGGATGACAAAAGCTATAGTACAGTTATGGAGGACTTCCCCTGCATAATTGAAATTACACTTCTTGCCAAAAATGATAAATTAGAAAGGAAAGAGCAGTCTATTCTGTTGGTTTGACAATTTTAAGCAGATTGTTATCCTGCAGACTGCATAATTACAATTTTGAACTTAATTGTGCAATTATGATCACATTTTTAACTATTTTTATTGAGTTTTAATTTCAAAAATATCACTGAAGAATTTTAAAGAACTCTTTTTTCAAAAGTAAATTTCTTAAGAACTTAAAATTAATCCTTCTATTTAACTAGACATTAAAGAGAACAACTCTCAAATATTTTAAATATTTGACTATTAAAGAAAGGTTAAAACAAGAGAATTTATAATAATAATAATAATTAATAACAATTGAGCAAGCTCAATTAGTAAACATAGTTACTTGTCACAACTAAAAAAGTATAACTAATCCTAACACACGTGTCTTTTATTAAAATTAAATATATAGCAACTCTTTTTTTTTTATTCTAATTCTTTGAGCTTCTCCTAAATACTATTCTTTCGTCACCCTCTTGTACTCACCCTTTCAACTAATCTTATTATCTTATTTAGTTCGTCTCTGAATCCTATTTTCTCATTTCGTTGTCATTCTCAACCTCTCATCTCTCTCAACCACTACATCACCTATTTGATATTCCTAATCCTACAATTTCATTTTTTTTCTTTTTTTGGCATAATATTTTTCACAATGTTTGTTTCAGTGTTTCAAGGTTTCCGGTCATTGGAAAAGCCTAAATCTGGACTTTGATGAAGACATTAGGTAACATCTTCAACACACATCAATTATCACTTCAAAATTTAAAATTTAAATAACATTTTCTGTGACCATTGTCATGTTCTATAGGCTGTTTTTTGTTTGATTTTAGCAAGGTATTGAACTTTTTACTTCTTAAGACAAATTATTATAGTTTCTAGTTTTTTTACTATTTTTTTGTTTTTTTCTTCAAAATTGCACGACTTATAGTTTGATTTGGGCAAATTATTGCACTTTTTACTTCTTTAAGAGAATCATGCACTGCAGCTAGTGGTGGGTTTGTGATATATGACCAATTGTGAGATGTGAATCACACTTCAAAATAGGACTTTGATTGCTCCCGTGTCTCAGACTAATGTTAATCTAAGTATCCATGTCTCATATTCTTCTTCATTGTTTGACGTCTTGAAATTGAAACAAAGAGATTTTTCTAAAAGCAGGTTACTGGGACCTTCGAGTACAACACCTACTATGCTACCTTTCTTGTTAGATGATTTCTCCAAGTGGAGTACCCACCACTATGCATCCACTCCCTTTCTGATTCATCTTAACTCGCTCATAAAATCTACTAAGTATTGAGATTTAATGGACTTTCTCAGTTCGTACTTGATGTAGTACTTGAATAACTCTACCCACAACTTCATCCTTTGTACAATTATAGATGAAGTTTTTTATCACCTTATACACCAGGTAGTCAGTTCAGACTAAGACTTTGTGGTTCGAAAAATGAGGTTGTAATCTTCAGCAAGGGTGAACACTAGCCTTTCAATCATTTGATAACAGATATTGGTGTCTTGTAGAGTTTGATTATACCTTCTAGAGGGGAATGTTGACTACTTTTGAGATGATTAAGTATATGAGCAAGGGCTCATTTCTAGTGGGTTTCTACAGTATAGGTGATGATGTGGGGAATTCCTTGACAGATGAAAATATCTCTATGGAAGTATCATCCCATTTAAACTTGGTGGCTTTTTTCACGAGACAGATTATGGGTTTGGTCTTTGCAACAAATCTTGACATAAAGTACAATAGTGAAGTGAGACTTTCATGATTTATTGTACTTCCTTTTGCAGGACTTCAAATTTCGATCAACACGTGACATTTATCAAGGTTTGCCACAATTCCTTCTCGTGTAAGTTAACATGAAGGTTAATAATTTTTCTCTTTCTACCTTGAATATCACTTCCCATGATTCAACCTCATATTGTATGTTCTCAATATAGAAAATATTGCTTTCAGTTCAATTAGATGTTATCAACATAAATATGATTTTACCACCATGTCATCGACATACACCTTTGTACTTCAATCTATAAAGTCCTTGAACATCTTGTCCACGATCCCCTAATAAGTAGCACCTGCATTATTTAGTCTAAACAACATGACTTCATAACGTTGAGGTGACATTAATTTTTTTGTGGTGTAAGGCAAGTGAGCTAAGTTAGAATTGAAATATGGTGTTTTAGCTACCACTCTTCTAAGTAGAAAGAGTTGCCCCCTTTAACTTTTGTCTTAATGGTAAGTGTTTGATCTAATACATAGTGATAGTTTCTCTTCTCAGATATAAAGTTTTTTTTTCCTTTTCTCTAGGTTACATTTCTGATTTGGTTGTAATCAAAACAACATCTAAGAAGCTTAAAATCGAGTGTCTCATTGCTCCGTCAACAAGCATGTTGATGCTTCATAAGGGATACTTGCCTTATGGACACACCTTGTTCAAATTTGTGTAATTTGTGCACATGCACCATTTTTCATTCCTTTCTTCACAAATATTATGTTTTCCAATATATGATGTAGTGGTATTCTTTGATGAAGTATACACTCAAAGTTTCTCAACTTTCTCTTTTATCGCTACACTTATTTCTTTCCCAACTTTCTCATCTTTTGGGATATTGATCTTACTTCTTTGTAGACTGAGAGTTTGCAAGTGATGACTTTGGGATCTTATGTTGGCCATGTTAATTTTTGTCCATGTGAACAAGTTGGTGTTTTCTTGTAAGATGTCAATGATAATTTTTTTGTTCTCATCGATTAACAATGACCCTAGTCTTGTATTTTGTCGAGTGGGTCTCCTGAGAGAAGGTAGTGTGCTCTCCTAGTTCCACTCATATATCATTATTGATCCTCAGATCTAGGTCAATCTTTCCCACTGTTTTTCCTTCACCAGTGTTGTGTGCTTCATTTTGTATGTAATAGAGTTATAATTATACTAGCAATATAACTCGTTATTTTTTGGTCAACATGAATTGTGACTATGTTTCACGAAACACAAGGGAACTTTATTATTAAGTATAGGGTTGAAACAATGATACAAAGCATAAGGGATCGAGAAGGACGTTGTATAATGAGTTAGCATTGATAACTAAGTATCGAACCTTGATGATGTGGTTGATTCTGCTTCCTTCTCCAAACTACATACTGTAGGTGTTGACCCTTTCCCTAGAGAAGCTGATGATTTGATCATCATAGGATTGTATCACACTCTTGTAAGATTCTAACTTTTTAAAGGTTTTCTAGTACAATACACCAATTGAGCTTTTTTAGTCAATCAATGTTTTCACTATTACAAATCTATCAACTTAAGAAGTAATGATCATTTTACATAGAGTCTATTGTTTAAAGTCGACATCAATGAAATTGATGAATGATATATTTCTTCTTAAAACATTTTTAACGATATTTACTTATTAGATAACGATGAAATACCATTTTACAAAAAGTGTATCATTTAAAATTGGCATATTGATAAATAATATATTCTGTACCGTACGGCCGTTGACAAATACTTAGGCCGAGGAGTACCAGGCCGAGAAGTCCCCCAGAGAAATCAGGCTGACAAGTGCCCAAATCTCCAGGAGAGGCCGAGAAGTAGCAGGCCGAGAAGTCCTCAAAGAAATCAGGCTGACAAACACCTAAATCTACAGAAGAGGTCGAGGAGTACCAGGCCGAGAAGTCCCCAAAGAAATCAGGCTGACAAGTGCTCAAATCTCCAGGAGAGGCCGAGAAGTAGCAGGCCGAGAAGTCCTCAAAGAAATCAGGCCGACAAGTGCCCAAATCTACAGGAGAGGCCGAGAAGTACCGGGCCGAGAAGTCCCCAAACCAATGCCCACGATCAATTGTGTACCATATGGCCAATGCCTAGGCCTACAAGTATGGCCGACAAGTGACCAGGTTGAGGAGTAACCAGGCCGACAAGTGCCTGGTCCTACAAGAATGTCCGACAAGTGTCAGGCCGACAAGTGCCCGAGCATACATGAGTGACCAACAAGTGTCAGGCCAACAGGTAACCAAGCCGACAAGTACCCAAGACGATAGGCACCAAACCAATACCAACATCTCCATTTCCTTTGCATTGGGAATAGGCACCTTACATCTGACAAAAGAACAAATCCCAATGAACGACGCTCGCATTACTTGACAAAGAAGAGACTACACGTCTTCCCTCTGACATGGTGCAGAACAACAACCTCATGCAAGAGAGACTGCACGTCTTCCCTCTGACACAGTGCAGAACAGTCATCATATCTCTGAAGGCTAATAGGCTATACGTCTTCCCTCTGACATAGTGCAGAACAGTCATCATATCTCTGAAGGCTAAGAGGCTATACGTCTTCCCCACAATGCCAACCACAACAGTATAAATAGAAAATAGCAGCGCTGAGTTGGTTCTCTAGCCTACCTCCCAACTCCATCACTGATTTTGATATGTTGGTTGACAAATTCAATGCTCGCTTCGCAACTAGTAAACCACACCACATTGGTTCCATAGCGTTGATAAATGTAAGACAAGAGAAGGGAGAATCCCTGCGAAACTTTATGGAAAGGTTCGGAAAGCTGACTCTGAGGATCAAAAATTTGGATCCTAATGTCGCCTTGCACCACCTGATAACGGCCCTACGACCAAGACCGTTTACGGACAGCTTGTGCAAGAAACTGGCTCTGGATCTTGATGAATTAAGAGCCAGAGCCGCCAAGTTCATGCAATTGGAGGAACTACGAGAATTCAGAAGTCAGGCCCAAGTTGGAGAAAATGTGGAGAGGTGCAAGGGCAAAGAAAAGAACAATTCTCAGCAGTTTAAGCAAAGGGAGCCCAAACCTCATCGCTTTGCCTACTACGCACCCCTCAACGCCAACAGGGGACGCATTTTGGAAGAAGCATTGAGTGCCGACCTCATTCCATCTCTGCAAAAACTGTCTACCCCCGGAATGCCTACACCAGCAAACATTGCCGATATCATCAAAACTACGGCCACAGCACTGACGAGTGTTGGGCCTTAAAGGACAAGATCGAGGAACTGATACAAGCCGGGCACCTGGGAAGGTTTGTCCAGAACAAAATCACGAATCGTTCCCCACAAAGAAGTCCGAGGGGAAGAAGCCCGCGTAATGGAGGACAGAGGCAGAGAACCGACCACTCCATGTCACCCAGACGACAAAATCGTAGAGTAACTCCAGTCCGGAGGGTCATCAATACCATAGCAGGAGGTTTTGCTGGAGGAGGACCTTCAGCATCTAGAAGAAAAAGACACCTGAGGAACGTTCAAGCCGTGCACCATGTGCACGCCGGAATGGCAAGAAGCATGCCGCCCATAACCTTCACAGACCGCGACTTCAAAGCCATCGACCCCAAGCAGGACGACCCAATGGTAATAACTGTGGCCATTGACGAGTTTGCAGTGATGAAAACCCTTGTAGATCAGGGCAGCTCAGTCGACATCCTTTACTGGAAAACGTTTAAGAAGCTGGGGATCCCTGACACTGAGATCCAACCATATGACGATCAGGTTATCGGATTCTCTGGGGAACGGGTGGACACTCGAGGTTTCATAGATCTGTACACCAAATTTGGAGAACCCGGGCATCAAAGACGTGTCATTAAGGTTCGCTACCTCCTCATTGATGCTAACACATCTTACAACATTCTCTTAGGCCGACCTTCGCTGAATCAGCTTGGAGCCATTGTGTCCACTGTCCACTTGGCCATGAAGTTCCCGTCCTCCGAAGGAGAAATCATCACGGTCCACGGCGACCAAAAGACAGCAAGAGAATGTTACGCAACTAGTCTAAAGTTGGAGCCCAAGAAACATGAGACCGAAAGGTATAAGAAAAAGACGAAAGGAGAGGAAGGCGCGCAGAGCGTGAACGTGACCGACCTAGACCCGAGGATAGATCACGCACGTGTGGAGCCAGGGGAAGATGTAATCCAGATAGAACTGAAAGATAAAGAGCACGGCACAAAACTAGGGATCTCCTTGGGAGAGAAGGAGGCCGAGATGATCAGACAAGTCCTGGTCCGAAATGTCGACATGTTTGCATGGACAGCAGGGGACATGCCGGGAGTTGATCCTGAGATCATGTCTCTTCGACTATCAGTATACAAAGAGGCGAGACCTGTAGCCCAAAAGAAGAGAAAACAAGGGGAGGACAAAAGAGAAGTGGCGAAGAAGGAAGTGACCAAGCTGATGGCAGCAAACTTCATCAAGGAGGCCAAGTACACTACTTGGCTTGCCAACGTTGTGATGGTGAAGAAGGCTAATGGCAAATGGAGAATGTGTACTGATTACACGGACCTCAACAAGGCTTGCCCAAAAGACGCATATCCGCTGCCGAGTATTGACAGACTAGTTGATGGGGCTGCAGGGCACAAGATGTTAAGTTTCCTGGATGCATACTCTGGCTATAACCAGATCAGAATGCATTCCAGAGACAGGGAGAAGACTGCCTTCATGACGGAGGAAGCGAATTTTTACTACGAGGTCATGTCATTCGGCTTAAAGAACGCGGGCGCCACGTATCAACGACTCATGGACAAAGTGTTTCAAGGATTGGTCGGGAGAAATGTCGAGGTATATGTGGACGACATCGTTGTAAAGTCTGATTCCTGTGAACAACACAGGGACGATCTAACCGAGGTCCTCGAGGCACTGCGAAAGTATAATATGAGGTTGAATCCTGAAAAGTGCGTATTCGGCGTGGAAGGAGGAAAGTTTCTAGGATTCATGCTCACACACCGAGGAATAGAAGCAAATCCGGACAAATGTCGGGCCATAGTGGAGATGAGAAGTCCAAAGAATGTCAAAGAGATCCAGAAGCTGGTTGGAAAGTTGACAGCTATGGCACGATTCATTCCAAGATTGGCCGAGAAGACAGGACCCATCATCGGACTACTCAAGAAAAGAAGGAAATTTGAATGGGACGAAGAGTGCGAAGAACTCTTCACACAGCTCAAGCAATTCATGGCAACGCCCCCAGTGATACAAAAACCAATATACGGCCAAGCAATCATTGTGTATTTGTCTATCTCTGAAGAAGCGATCAGCTCGGTGCTTGTCCAAGAGGCCGACCAAGAACAAAAACCGGTGTATTTTGTGAGCCGAACACTGCAAGACACCGAGAGGAGATACCAAACAATCGAGAAGGTGGCTCTAGCACTGGTCCACACAGCAAGAAGGATGAGGGCTTACTTCCAGAATCACCCGGTAATTGTCAAAACTGATTACCCCATCAGGAAAGTGCTAACGAAGCCTGATCTTGCGGGAACAATGATAGGATGGTCAGTAGAACTGTCGGAATTCGGAATCACCTACGAACCGCGAGGGGCTATTCGATCTCAGCGACTGGCCGATTTCTTAGTGGAATTAAGTCCGGAACCTGCGATTCCCAGCACCCAATGGGTCATTTATGTTGACGGGTCCTCAAACGCCAAAGGAAGTGGAGCCGGAATCATCTTGGAGGGACCAGCGGGACTTACCATCGAGCAGTCGCTGAGGTTTGATTTCAAAACTACTAATAATCAAGCCGAATATGAGGCCATAATTGCAGGATTGAGTTTGGCTAAAGAAATGGGAGCAGAGGAGATCCAGTATAGGAGCGATTCAAAGTTGACTGTCGGACATCTGACCGGAGAGTTCCAAGTCAAAGACCACATGATGATGCAATATTATTAGAAAGTGTTGAACCTCCTCTCAACTTTTAAAGAAGCGAAGGTAGAACATGTCAGAAGGGAACAGAACACTAGGGCCGACCTGTTGGCCAAACTTGCAAGCACCAAAAACAAGAATCACCACCACTCGGTCATACAGATGACAGTCCCCGCACCAAGCATATCTCACGGGGAGGAAATCATGAATATTGAAGAGGACAAAGGATGCTGGACGGTACCTATCATCAAGTTCCTAAAAGAAGGCACATGTGAAGAAACTGAGGAGACCACCATGAAGCGAAAATGCACAAGATACACCCTGATAGGGGAGGAGCTGTACCGAAAAAGCTACTCGAGACCACTGTTAAAATGCATCAACAAAAATCAGGCAGAGTACGTCATGGCCGAATTGCATGAAGGTATTTGTGGACTTCACTCTAGAGGACGTGGCATGGCAACCAGAGCACTGAGGGCCGGATACTACTGGCCAACAATGGAAAGTGATGCTGCAGAATACGTGAAGAAGTGCCAAAAATGCCAAGAATTTGGCAATATACTAAGGGCTAAACCTGAAGTGTTGCATCATATGAATTCGCCATGGCCTTTTGCCTAGTAGGGAATTGATATCATTGGACCATTCAGCCCTGGGAAGGGACAGTGTAAGTTTCTCCTGGTTGCGGTTGACTATTTTACTAAGTGGATAGAGGCCGAACCCTTAGCCTCCATCACTGCCAACAAGGTTCAGTCTTTCGTGTGGAAGAATATAGTATGCAGGTTCGGGTTACCAAACACAATCATTTCAGACAATGGGAGACAGTTCATTGACCAGGGACTCCAAGACTTTTACAAAGGATTGGGAATCCGCTCCATCACCAGCTCCGTAGAACACCCCCAAACCAATGGACAAGCTGAAGCCGCAAACAAAGTCATCCTGAATGAATTGAAGAAAAGACTGGGCACAACCAAAGGAAGATGGACTGAGGAGTTACTGGAAGCACTTTGGACATATCGGTGCACTTCACAGTCTTCAACCAAGGAGACCCCCTTCAGCCTCACTTACGGTTCAGACGCTATGTTACCAGTGGAGCTTGGAGAGCCCAGCCTACGCAGAGAGATGTTCGACTTAAAGCTTAACAGTGAAAGTCTCATGGCTAGCCTGGACCTAGTCAACGAACTAAGAGACAAGGCACGAGTGAGAGAAGAGGCAAGCAAAAGAAGGGTTGAAAGGAAATATAACTCTAAGGTCAAACCGAGAAGTTTCCATGCTGGGGACTTAGTATGGAGAATGAGAAGTGAAGCAAGACAGGGAGAAGGCAAGTTCTCTGCCAACTGGGAGAGACCCTTTAGGGTCCGGCAAGTAGCAGGAAATGGGGGATATCACCTGGAGCACTTATCGGGAAAGGCAATACCAAGGACTTGGAACGCATCCCATCTCAAATTCTATTTTAGTTAGTTTGTGCTTTTTGTCTATCTCAAATTCTATTTCAGTTTATGCTTTGTTGTCCTGTTGCAATGTAATAGGGCACTCTTTCCTACCTCAGTCTTTTTTCCCTAAGGAGGGTTTTGGCTGAGAAGGTTTTAATAAGGCTCTGCTTTAATGAAATTATTCAGTTATTTTGCAAACTGTAGTCGTACCCAATAAACCGTAAATTATACTGTTATAAAACCCAATCAAGAGCGATTGGTGACAGGACCGAGAACTTCTCGGCCTCGACTCGTAAAACCCAATCGAAAGCGATTGGTGACAGGACCGAGAACTTCTCGGCCTCAACTTGCAAAACCCAATCAAGAGCAATTGGTAACAAGATCGAGAACGTCTCGGCCTCAACTTATAAAACCCAATCAAGAGCGATTGGTAAC